>VFSW01008506.1_pt1 | contig 14730 bp, 10 predicted proteins | sample 5358111 | NCBI WGS metagenome assembly VFSW01 (sample SAMN11554181, study PRJNA540505) | mine drainage metagenome | isolation source: sediment from site ElyBrook_90M | place: USA: Ely Copper Mine, Vershire, VT | collected 2017 | reverse complement strand
CGTTGTAACCGCAGGAACGGGCGATTCCGATTTCGAGGTTGACAGAGATGAAGCCTGTAAAGGAGATCGACCTGGACTAGCATGCTCCCGATCTGCCGCCGGGTCCGGGACAAGATGCCTTTGCCACGCAATGTGTGATCTGCCATTCACCTCGCTATGTATTAAACCAACCTGTCTTTCCACGGAAGGTCTGGGCGGCCGAGGTTCACAAGATGGTCAAGGGCTATGGAGCACCTATAGATGAAACCGAGGAGAGAGTGATCGTGGGCTACCTCGTTTCGTGGCATGGACAAGAGGATGCGCCGGCGCCGGTGGCATCGTTGCCGAAGTAGCTCAACCCTCGTTTGCTTAACCACCGCACACACGAAGGAGATGGTCTTGAACGACTCACAAACGTTTGGAAGTCATGAGCACATCTCTTACGAACGGGGAATCGGCTCGGAGCTGCCACGCATTGATTACGATCTGATACGATGCCATGGTCACGCCGCGCTGGTTACAGTCCTCATTTCTGCGCTGTTCGGAATTCTTGTGGCGAGTAAGTTCAACTTTCCTACCTTGCTCGGCGGCCATGCCTGGGAGACCTGGGGCAGGCTGCGCTACAACCACACGCAGGGCATCTTCTTTGGTTGGCTTGGGAATGCGTTTATCGCGTTCTGTTACTTCGTAGTGCCGCGACTGACAAATCGCCCGGTTACCAGCCGTAAGCTCGGCTGGTTCATTTTCTGGCTCTGGAACTTTGTCGTTGTGCTGCCCGGATGGATCCTGGTGTGTGCAGGCTTCAGTCAGCCTCTGGAGTGGGCGGAGTTTCCCAGCATCGTCGATGCATTTGTGATTTTGGCCTTTCTACTGATGCTGGTGCAGTTTGTAAAGCCGCTCTTGAATGTGCCGGCCGGCGATCTTTACGTCTCGGGGTGGTATATCACCGGCGGCCTGGTATTTACGACCCTCGCATATCCTATCGGAAATCTTGTTCCGGAGTTTGCGGCGGGAGCCAAAGGCGCGGCCTTCAGTGGATTGTGGATCCACGATGCGGTGGGACTATTCGTCACGCCTTTGGCGCTTGCCATGGCCTATTACGTCATTCCTTCGGTGACGCGAAAGCCCATCTACAGTCATTTCATTTCAATGATGGGATTCTGGCTGCTGTTTTTCATCTATCCGCTGAACGGTACACATCATTACGTGTATTCAGCGATCCCGATGAGCGCCCAGCGCGGCGCCATCATTGCATCGGTCTATCTCGGCCTAAGCGTCATCCTAGTGGTCACAAATCTCCTGCTGTCGCTGCGCGGCTCGTCAGATAAGGTGGGTGGCAATGTGCCGTTGCGCTTCGTCTGGTTCGGCGTGGTGGCTTACTTGCTCGTGAGCCTGCAGGGATCGATGCAGGCGCTTATGCCTGTCAATCGATTCATTCATTTTTCCGATTGGGTCATTGGACACTCGCACCTGGCGATGATCGGCTTTGCCAGCTTCACGGCAGCTGGCGCGCTCGCTCATGTTTGGAGCGGCCTGCCTGGCGTTCGTTACAATGCGCGGGCCGTGGGATGGGCCTATTGGCTCCTGGCCATCGGGCTCAGTCTGATGGTGATCGATCTAACCGCCGCGGGGTTGGTGGAAGGGCAGTTATGGGTGAGTCCCGCGCCATGGATCGAGTCCGTGAGAGCATTGAGTCCGTTCTGGCTGACGCGTACGCTTTCCGGCATTCCGATTATTGCGGGATTTCTGCTGTTCTGGATGGGCCGGTTGACTGGGCCCAGGAATGCGATTTCGCTTGCGGGCGCGACAAGCAAGACTCACGTTGTGACGTACAGCAGCGAGGAAACTCGCGAGGCCAGAAAGCTTTTTCACGGAACCCCGTCGATCCTCGGCTATGCATTTGTGATTGCATTTGTGGCCGGCTTTGGTTTCTTTCTGCTTTCGTTCGTGGTGCTGGGCATTCTCCCTGCACGTCAGCTTCAGGCGGAGATTGATAGGACGGCGCCACACTCGATGCAGCCGCTTACGGCAGCGGAAGCACATGGCCGCGTGGTCTACGGCCGCGAGGGATGCGCATACTGTCACACGGAGCAAGTGCGCGTGATCGATGCGGATGTGGTGCGCTTTGGAGCGCCCACCGCTCCGTGGGAGACGCAGTACGATTATCCGCAACTGTGGGGAACGCGACGCATTGGGCCGGATCTTTCCAGAGAGCATGGGATGCACACAGACGACTGGCATTTTGCGCATCTATATGATCCGCGGGCCACGGTTCCGGACTCGATCATGCCTCCTTACCCGTGGCTCTTCAACGGTTCTGCCGCGAAACCCAACCAGGATGGTTTGGACCTGGTCGCGTACCTGCGGTCGCTGGGCCGGGAGCGGGAACTGGCTGGAGACTCAGGCAACGAGCAGGTCGACCGCGGTATGGCAATGGAGATGAGTTCGGGCTACTCCGCACAGGGCATTCCGAACACGCGGCCACTCATCGACAGCGGAGGTGTCAATCCGGATGCACCTATCTTCGCCGCGGGGGGAACTCCCGATATCGCGAAAGTAGAGCGCGGCAAGAGGGTCTTTCAGCACAATTGCTCCGGGTGCCATGGAGTGAACGCAGACGACCATGGCATCGCGCGTCCGGGGTTGTTGCCTGCGCCTGCAAATCTCTTCCATCATCACTACTCCGATGCTGACCTGGCGACAGTTCTTTGGGACGGAGTCTATGGTTCCGCTATGCCCCCGTGGAGGCATTTGAATCAGTGGGACCTGGCAGCCGTGACTGGCTATGTGCAATCGTTGGAGGCGCCAGTCACCGAAGTATCCATGTCTCCACAGGAACTGGATGCGGCGTCCAGGCTGTTTGCGGCTAATTGCGTAAGTTGTCACGGGGCGCATGGAGGGGGGGATGGACCGGCTGCTGGAGCGCTCAAACCCTCACCCGTCAATTTTCATGTACGTCAGCCTACGGCAGACAGAGCACGGGCGGTGATTGAGAACGGAATACCGGGTAGCTCGATGCCGGCATGGAAAGGCCGTTTGAACGATAATGAGCGCGGCATGCTGGCACGGTACGTTCTGCACCTGTATGACGGCGAAGGCAAGGAGGTACAAGACAAATGATCGACATCATCGTCGGCGCGATTACAGTAATCGCATTCGGCTGCCTGCTCTACTGGGGACTTCGTCCGTCGGTCCGGCAGTGGTTCGAGTTTCCAAAGTACAAAATGCTGGAGGATGAGAGGCGATTCTCCGAATTGGCAGAGGTACGGGATCCGCGGACAGCCGACGACCTGAGCCAATGATCGGGTAGGACAACAACATAATACCGAAAGCAATTAATCGAGTATAAGTTCAAGCTGGGATGAGCGCTGTGGGATTGGATATAGAGGCCGATAACATGCCAACATCGGCATCTTCGATTGGCGGATATAACCTGAACAGGAATCACCTCACATTCACCGAGAACGTCCTTTAGGAGCGCCCGGTTGAACGCTCGGATATGGGGATGCTGCGTCTGATTTGTGCTGCAGAGATCGGACACTAGGCGCTTGACGGTGCGATAGATATTTGCAGAGACGCCAGAGGCGCGGTACAGGCGTCAGCTTTCAACGCAGAGTAGAGGTCGCACCGCACGGACGCAGTGCCATTGGATAGGTGTTGCACTTTGCGGCCCAGAGATGAGCTGAAGGATTTGGAGGTTTACTCATACCAACACATAATTGGCGGCACTCGGACTCAGCGCTAGCATGCAAGGTGTGACGCAGGTTGATGTTGTCGGGCGATCGTCCCGGACTCTCAAAAATCTGCTCAGAAATCCACTCAAGAAAAGACAAAGGACGACTAGCAAGGAGGAGGACGGATGCACATGCACAATTGGACGGCCTATCGCCAACAGCTCATCGATGGAGTTTCTGCATTTAGCCAGCTTAGTCCCGACTCCGTCAGAGGGTATGTGACCTTGAGCGGTGCGTCTCATAAGACCGGCCACCTCGATGCGAAGACCCGCGAACTGATTTCCCTTGCTGTCGCCATCACGCTCCGTTGCGATGGGTGCATCGCTATCCACAGCGCCGCAGCGCGAAAGAACGGGGCCAGCAGGGAAGAAGTAGCCGAGGCTCTCGGTATCGCAATCGGCATCAATGCGGGCGCGGCATTGGTTTATTCGACACGCGCGCTTGACGCCTTTGGAACGGACTAGGGAGAGTGCGCTGAGATGAAAATTCGCATTGAGAACAATTCGTTGAAATTACGGGTTGCCCAGTCCGATCCGGGGCGTCTGATCGAAGCAGATCGCATAGAAACCACAGCGTGCCTTGGCACTGACGAAGAAGCCACGCTGAGGCACGCGCTTGAGGATCGAGCCACTGCGGAGCGCACGAAACTCCGGTACCGCCCCGGCGAGACTGCCGTTGTTCTTTCGTCTTCCCGACTGAAGCCATGGAAAGAGAGCGAGCATGTTGGAATCTATGCCACGATCGGCCTCGGTATTCGCGGTTCATTAGACATCCTGGTAGAGAGAGACTATGCCTGCCTGGACCTAAGTGATGCCGAGAATGTCGATAGCTTCCCATATCCCCTTGTCTGTGAATTGCCATAAGCGACCGCGTCGCTCTAGCTGAGGAAAAACATTAGAACCTAAACATACGCAGACTCTACCCGCGTGAAAGGAACTCTATGCTGACTTGCGAGACAGGAGACAGTTCTACCACGGTTCGATTCGCGATCGACGGAATTAGCGTGCTTGCTGCGGAAGGGGAATTGCTGCTTGAAACCATTCTTCGCGAAAAGGAAATCCCCCATATCTGCTATCACTCTCCGTTAATGGGGTCCATAGAAACCTGCGATACCTGCCTGGTTGAAGTGAACGGCAACCTCCTGAGAGCCTGTGGCACGAAGGTAGCGGCAGGTATACAAGTCGTTACGGAATCCGAGCGTGCCAGCAAGGCGCGCCTGGAGGCCTTCGATGTGATTCTCGGAAATCACTTGCTCTATTGCACCGTCTGTGACAACAACAACGAAAACTGCAGAGTTCACAACACGGCTCTCGCATTAGATGTGCAGCACCAGGATCATCCTTTTAAGCCCAAACCTTACGAAGTGGATGTGTCCAACCCCTTTTACCGCTATGACCCGAGCCAGTGCATTCTGTGCGGCCAGTGCGTGCAGGCATGCCAAAACGTACAGGTTAACGAGACTCTTTCCATCGGCTGGGAGTTGGAGCATCCGCGTGTTTTGTGGGATGGCGGTCAACAGATCGGTGGCTCCAGCTGCGTATCCTGCGGGCACTGCATAACGGTCTGTCCTTGCAATGCATTGATGGAAAAAAGCATGCTTGGCGAGGCCGGGTTCATGACCGGGTTGCCGAAGACCGCCCTGGACAAGATGATCGATGTCGTCAAGGCTGTGGAGCCTGAGATGGGTTATGGGGCAATCATGCAGGTTTCCCAGACCGAGGCGAAGATGCGCGAAGAGCGCATAAAGAAAACAAAGACGGTGTGTACTTACTGCGGCGTGGGCTGCAGCTATGATGTCTGGACCAAGGACCGAAAGATTCTCAAGATTGCGCCTTTGCACGGTGACGCCAACCAGATATCCACCTGCATTAAAGGTAAGTTCGGCTGGGATTATGTGAATCACAAAGACCGCCTCCAAACGCCGCTGATTCGCGAGCGTAGCGGGTTTCGTGAATCGAGTTGGGAGGAGGCATTGAGTCTCGTCGCTTCGAAGTTAGGCTCGCTCAGAGAAAAGCATGGACCGGACGCGCTGGCTGTAATTGTTTCGTCTAAGTGCACTAACGAAGATGGCTACCTGATGCAGAAGTTCGCTCGCGCCGTGCTTGGGACTAATAATGTCGATAACTGTTCGCGCTATTGCCAGGCGCCCGCGACTACTGGCCTATTCAGAACCGTTGGCTACGGCGGTGACTCGGGTTCGATCGAGAACATCGCCAAATCGGAGCTGGTTTTAATCGTTGGCAGCAACACGGCAGATAGTCATCCGGTGCTTGCTGCACGTGTCAAGCGAGCGCACAAGCTTTTTGGCCAACGGTTGATTGTGGCAGATCCTCGGGAGCACGAGATGACCCGGCGTGCTGACATTCACTTTCGGCCGCGTCCAGGAACTGATCTGGTCTGGATCTCTGCAATGAGCCGATACATGATCGACAACGGTTATGCCAAGCGGGAGTTCCTCGATCGGTGGGTAAATGGAGTTGACGAGTACAAGAAAAGCCTCGAGAACTTTACGATGCAGTACGCCGCTATAACCTGCCAAGTGCCGATCGAAACGCTTGACCGAGTTGCGAGGGAGATTGCTGGATCGAGAAGCATGGCCATCCTTTGGGCGATGGGAGTTACACAACACAGCCATGGATCGGATGTATCGACGGCCATCTCCAATTTGCTCCTGATTACAGGCAACTATATGCGCGACGAAGGGGGCGCCTATCCTCTTCGCGGCCATAACAATGTGCAGGGGGCGGGCGATATCGGCGCGGCCCCGAATGTTTATCCAGGCTACCAGAGCGTAACTGATGCCGAGATACGCAGGAAATTCGAGCACAGCTGGGGCGTGCCGTTACCTCTGGAGCGCGGCTTGGATAATCACCAGATGGTGGACGCAATATACGAGGGAAAGCTGCGAGCCATGTACCTTGCCGGCGAGGACATGATCCATGCCGATTCCAATGCAAATCTTGTCGCCGGCGCGTTTGAGAAGCTGGAGTTCTTTGTTGTTCAGGACATCTTTTTCAACGACACTTGTCGCTATGCCGACGTGATTCTGCCTGGCGCACCCGCACTCGAAAAGGATGGGACCTTCACGAGCACTGAAAGGCGCATTCAAAGGCTCTATCAAGCACTGCCAGAACTGGGAGACTGCAGGGCCGACTGGAAGATTACGCAGGACATTGCAAATCGGATGGGAGCCGGGTGGCATTACCAGCATCCTTCCGAGATCATGGCAGAGATGGCCGCGCTGACTCCACTCTATGCGGGCGTCACGTATGAAAGGCTAGAAGGATATAAGACACTTCAATGGCCGGTTGCCATCGATGGCACCGACCAGCCTTTTCTCTATAAAAGCGACTTCCCGTTCCCAGATCACAAGGCAAGGCTTTATCCATTGCGCTTCAACGAACCGGAGGAGGCACTGGACAAAGACTTCGATCTCTTCCTCAACAACGGGCGGATCCTGGAGCACTTCCACGAAGGCAACATGACGAATCGGATAGCCGGCATCCAGCAGGAAACGCCGGAACGCTACATTGAAATCTCAGAGGAGCTGGCGAAGGAGCGCGGAATCGAATCCGGTCGTTGGGTGCGGGTCACCAGCCGCCACGGCTCGCTTGTCATTAAGGTCCTGGTCACGAGCCGCGTCCTAGGCAAGCAGATCTATCTTCCGCTTCTGTCACGGGAGGGGCCGTTGAACATTCTCACTGGCTCCCATGCAGACGACGCCACCAACACGCCTGCGTATAAGGAGACGGCAGTGTGCATCAGCATTCTACCTGAATTGGGGACGAATCCGCTTCATCCACTCAACCCTCGATTTTCCGGCAAGCCAACGCCGCAGAGCGGTGTCGAAGTCGAACGAAAATGGAGGCGGAGTGATTACCGCATGCCGGAACGCAAATGCTGGTCCAAATACACTCTGTCAACGAATAGTCCGAAAGAGTAATGCTATGGCAATGCCAGTGGAATTCCGGGAATTCGAGCCCATGAACTCACGAAACGATTTGGCCCGACGACTCGAACAGGCGCCGCGTCAGCAGGCGGAGGCTATTCTCGCCGCGTATGGGCTTCTAGGACGCCTGCATGAAAAAGGCCTGATCGATATCGCGAGCGGTCTTCTTAGCGCCGGCGATACTGTTGTCGAGCGTGCTACGGACGTTATGTGCTCGCAGCGCGCCATTAAAGCTCTGCGCCTGACTTTGATTATTGGCAAACTGTTGGACACCGTTGATCCAGATCGTTTATCCTCTTTTCTATATGTTAAAAATAATCAGCCGTACACGCTTTCGTAGGTTATAAAGCATGCAGTGGCTAGCTACTTCCGACTGGTGCTTGTGACGGCTTTCGACTTGTTCAAGGTGTTTGGAAACTCTACTCACAAAAGGTAGGCGTCGCCAGCACGCCCACGCTTCAACGACTCGATCACGCTGTTAACGCTCAGTTCCAATTGCCGCGAATGCCAGGATAGTACCGACACTCCCGTGCAACCCGACATATTCCAGTAGATGCGGACTTCTGGGCTTTTACAGTGACGACCGCACTCGAACACGGATGACTGTGCGATAACGAGGCCGGTAGGGTAAGGAAATAGCGCTTCGGCGATCAATTCTTCCGAGACAGCTGGCCCGTAGGAATCAGCGGTGTCGATCAGGTTAACGTCGAGTTCAATTGCCCGTCTCAGAGTCTTCAAAGACGCCGCCTTGTCCGCCGGAGGTCCCCAGACTCCTGGGCCCGTTATACGCATAGCACCGTAGCCGAGTCGATTTACGGTGAGGTCGCCCCCTAGAGTGATTGTGCCCGATGCCGCGGCAGTGATAGCCTAAGTTTCGCTCATAAGAATCTCTCCACAAATACAAGGTTGGTTATTGAGGTTGATAATTCGAACAAATTACTTGAAAGTTCGTCTCATGCTAAGAAATCCATTTTCAAAGACGCTGTGGAAGCTGCGATGCATACCAACCGCCTCCAAGGGCTTTGACCAACAACACGCTCGCTTCGAAGCGCCGCTGCATGATTTGAATGTCATTGCGCTGGTTTTGGAGTAGCGCTGTTTGCCATGTAATCACCTGAAGATAGGTATCGACACCATCTTCGTAACGTGTATTGAAAAGGTCGAGCGATTGCAGGGCTGAGGCGGTAGCGTCGTGCTGCTGGCTCGTCTCGATCTCCAGGTTGCGGAGCGTGTTAAGGTTGTCCTCAACCTGCTGGAATGCGTTGAGCGTTGTCTGCCGGTAGGCGGCTACCGTGCCATCGTATTGCGCGAGAGCAATGTCGGAAGTAGCTCGTCGTCGGCCATGATCGAAAAGTGTCTCGGATAGCGTTGAGCCAACGGCGAAGAAGCGACTCGGCCACGAAATCCAATTGATGGCGGACGTTCCCGCGAATCCAGCCGCCGCCGAGAGAGACAGCATGGGATAGTATGCCGTCTGCGCGATGCCGATCTGTTCATTCGCTGCTGCCATGCTACGTTCGCTTGAGGCAATATCAGGACGGCGCTCCAGCAACTGTGATGGAAGCACACCGGGAATTGCTGGAATTGTCGGTGGGGAGATGGTGATTGGGTCTGGCAGAATAGTGAACACGGCCGGAGGCTTTCCGATGAGTACTGCGATTGCGTGCTCATACATGGCACGTTGAATGTCGACATCGGTGGCCTGCACCTGAGCGGCCTGAAGCTGCGTGCGCGCCTGGGTCACATCAGAGAGCGGTGATGCTCCGCCGTTGTACCGATCCTGGGTGAGTTGCAGTGCGCTTTGGAAGGCCTTGACTGTATCGTCGAAAAGTTTGGCCTGGGCATCCGCGGAACGGAGATCGAAGTAATCGGCGGCCAACTCGGCATGCAATGAAAGCCGTGAAGTTTCTAGGTCGGCTGCCGAGGCCTGTGCCTGTTCTCGCGAAGGAGCGACCTCGCGTCGAATGCGTCCCCCGAGATCGATCTCGTAAGCGAGGTCAAAAGGAAGGACGAAGTTGCCGTTGCCGTTGTTAGCCGCTGAGATATTGAGATATGGCTGATTGTTGGAATCTCGGACAGCGCCGACGCTTGGCCCAACCCCGATCGTTGGCGCCTCGGACGCCCGGTTGAAGCGGACGGCTGCGCGTGCTGCGCGGAAGTTCGCCTCTGCCTGCTTCAGCGTTTGGTTGGCGGGATCGATCTGTGCCTCAAGATTGGTGAGTTGCGGGTCGTTGAAAAGCGTCCACCAGTCTCCTTTGCGCTTTGCGTCGCTGGGTTGCGCGCGTTTCCATCCGTCCTCGAGCTTGAAGTTCCCCGGCAACGGCTCTTTGAACTCCGGCGCAAGTGGGGCAGCAGGTTGCACGTATTGCGGGACAACCCGACAGCCTGCTGACCCGAGGTAAGCTCCCGCCGCGAGGGACAACCCCACCCAACGCCAAATGGCACTCCTGATCATGATTGGCCTTTCTGGTTCACAACCTGCGGTTCGACTTCCATCCCGCTAGCGAGTGAGTCTGAGGGGGCCAGGATTACTTCGTCGGCAATTGTCAGGCCGGAAGTAACCTCAACTGAATTGCCGAAGTCATGGCCGATCGTGACCGGCACAAGCTGAACGCGGTTTCCACGAACAACTCCAACGCGGAGGCCCTCGCCGCGAAATAGCAGCGCGTTCGAAGGAATCGTGACGGCAGTCCCGAGCGGCGGCAGTCTAAAGTGGACGAAGACGTAAGCTCCGGGACGCAATATGCCTTTCGAGTTATCGACATCGACTTCTACATTGAGTGTTCGTGTAGCGTGGTCGATGGCGTTAGCATTGCGCACGATAGTGCCGGAGATCTTGTGACCGGGATTGAAGTCCTGCGTCAACGTGGCGCTGTCGCGATCGTGGATCGAGTCAGAGTAGACCTCGGGGACTGCGACATAAACGCGCAACGTGCCGGTAGCATCTATATGGAACAGCTCGCGTGGATTGGTCGACCCGGAGCCGGAGTCGATGAGGTCTCCGATGTCTGTGTTCCGCGCGGTAATGACCCCATCAAAAGGCGCAACGATGCGTTCATAGCTTTGAAGCTGTTCGAGGCGGCGCACGTTCGCCCTGCTTGCGTCGACAGCGGCCTGCGCAGCGATAAAATTGGCGCGCGGCTGGTCGGCCTCCTGTTGCGAGACGGCGTGCTTCGCGAGCAACGCCTGCCAGCGATTACTGGTAACGCCGGCAAGGTCCGCATTGGCTACCATGCGCTCCAACTCGGCGCGCGACTGATCCAGTTGCTGGTCGATTTCAGGTGTTTCGATCTCAGCTAGGAGGTCTCCTTTGCCCACATGCGAGCCGATGTCGAAGTACCATTTCTTCAGATAACCGTTTGTGCGCGAGTAGATCGGCGTATCGGTAAAAGCCTGAACATTCCCGGGCAGCTCGAGATCGTCGGCCTTGGATCCCTCTACCGCGTGGACCACATTGACAGACAGAATGGAAGCGGCCTGCGTCGCATGAGCTACCGCCAACCCATTTGTTGCACGCGCATGGAGGCCCCAGCCAATTGTAGAGATCAGCGCAATTGCGAAGAGAATACCTAACAGGCGGCGACTCCTCGGAGCTTGATCAGGTGTATCGATATTACCCGCCAAAACAGAATGCGGAGGCTCAACCGGTAACGCATCGGCTTCAGATTGCTCCTGCCTACCACTTTCAGTGTTCATGCGTGTTCCTCCACGAGGCGCTTCTCCATCTGTTCCCGCTCACTCTTTTCGGCCCCATGAATCAATGCGAAGACGCTGGGCACAAACAACAACGTTGCAACCGTCGCGCAAAGTAATCCCCCGATTACTGCGCGGCCCAGCGGCGCATTCTGTTCGCCGCCGTCTCCGAGTCCTAGCGCCATCGGGACCATGCCGATGATCATGGCCAGCGCGGTCATGATGACGGGACGGAAGCGAGTTGAGCCGGCATCAACAGCGGCGAGAATTGCGTTGCCATGCTCTTCGAGGCGGCTCTTTGCAAAAGAGACAACCAAGATACTGTTGGCAGTTGCCACGCCCATGCACATGATTGCGCCCATCAACGCGGGCACAGACAGCGTAGTGCGCGTAAGGAAGAGAAACAACACAATGCCAGCCAGCGCAGCGGGCAACGCCGTGATGATGATGAACGGATCGGTCCAGCTCTGAAAGTTCACGACAATGAGCAGATAAACAAGCACAATTGAAAATGCCAGGCCACCCAGGAGATCTGTGTATGAACTGCGCATGGTATCCACCTGGCCTTTCAGAGTGACGAACGTGCCTCGCGGCAAAGACGTCGCGTCGGTGTCGAGAATCTTTGCGATCTGCCGGCTTACGCCGTTCAGGTCACGGTCCTGCACGTTTGCATACACATCCACCACGCGCCTGATGTTGTAGTGATTCACAGCCTCCATCTCATGCCCGCGCCTAACGCTGGCAAGATCGCTCAGGATTTCGGGATTTGCTGGTGCAGAGGCTAAAGGAGCGCTCCGCGTCGCGCGGTTGATCGGAATGTTCTCCAGGTCTTGCATGGTATCCATCTTGTACTGTGGCGTCTGCGCTACCACGTTGTAGTTCACCATGTTGTTCCAGTTGAGAAAAAACATGGGGGTTACCTGAAAGCTGCCGCTCAGCGTATTCAGCACACTTGTGGATACGTCCTGCTCTGTGTACCCACCTTGCGCGGCCTTAGTACGGTCTACGTCCACATTAAGCGTTGGATAGTCAAAGGGCTGCTGAATGCGGAGGTCGGTAAGACCGGGCACGTGGCGGAGTTGGGCGAGAAGCTTCTCTGCTTGAGCCTTGCTTGCGTTTGCATCGTTGCCCTCAATCTGAATGTCGATCGGTGCGGGCAATCCAAAGTTGAGAATCTGCGTCGTGATATCGGCGGGCAGCGTGTAAAACGTCGCTGCAGGAAACATGCGGGGCAGGTTGCGCCTGAGTGCGCGCACATAATTAGCGGTGGGTCCATGACCAGGCTTGAGCGTCGCCAGAATATCGCCGTCTCCCGCACCCAGCGTGCCGTTGGTCAGGTGTTGCGTGTTCAGCGCGCTGTAAGGCAGTCCGATATTGTCGAGCACGTTGTCGATCTGTGCAGCTGGTATTTCTTTGCGGATCTCGCCCTCCACTAGATCGAACAGCCGCGCGGTCTCTTCAATCCGCATGCCCGAAGGCGCCCGGACGTGAAGAATGAATTGTCCGCTATCGGTCTGAGGGAAGAAGTCTTCGCCAAGGAACGGGACCAGAATGAAAGCGGCAAGACAGAATCCAAGGAACGATGGAATGAATATGCGGCGGCGGAAGACGAGCCCCTGCAGGAGCGAATGGTATCGTTCGCGCACGCGTTCAAACTCCCGCTCGAATCCATGCTGAAGGGACACGAGGTGTCCTTTCGGTGCAGCCGCTCCGCGCTCGTTGACGCGCAGCAGATACATCGCAAGCGTAGGCACTAGCGTTCGGCTCAGCAAATAACTTGCAATCATGGCGAACACCACTGCTTCCGCCAATGGAACGAACAGGAACCGCGCCACTCCGCCTAGGAAGAACATGGGAAGGAAGACAATGGAGATACAGAGCGTCGAGACCAGCGCCGGCACTGAGATTTGCGATGCGCCTTCAAGAATTGCCTCCCGCAGTGCATATTCTTGCTCCAGAAAACGCTCAACATTTTCGATGGTGACGGTGGCGTCGTCAACCAAAATACCGACGGCCAGCGCCAGGCCGCCGAGTGTCATTGTGTTGATTGTCTCGCCGATCAAGCCGAGAATGATAATGGACGATAGAATCGACAACGGAATCGAGATCGCGATAATCAACGTCGATCTCCAGCTGCCTAAGAACACAAGGATCATCACAGCCGTCAACGCAGCCGCAATGATGGCTTCGCGCACCACGCCTTGCACTGCTGCGCGGACAAAGACACTCTGGTCCGACAGTGGCGTCATCTTCAGTTGCGGCGGCACCGTGCTTGCCACACGGGGCAAGATCCCACGAATTCCCTCGACCACATCGAGCGTCGATGCACTGCCGCTTTTCAGGATTGAGACCAGCACCCCTCGGTGACCATCCTGCCGCACGACATTTGTCTGTACCTGGAAACCGTCGCTCACGCTGGCCACGTCGCGCAGATAAATCGTCGTACCATTCACTTGCTTGACCGGGACATTCGCGAGCGCCTCCACGGTGCGGGGCGAGCCATTTGTCCTCACGTCGTACTCCGACTGCCCGATCTTGATTGTGCCCGAAGGCATGATCACGCTTTGCATAATCAATGCATTCAATACATCGCCTGGCGCGATGCCTTTGGATTGCATTGCCGCCTGGTCCATGTTCACGCTGACCTGACGTTGCCTGCCACCATATGGCGACGGCACCACGGCGCCGGGTACGGTGATCAACTGGGTGCGCACGAAGTTGGTCGCGTAGTCATTCAGTTGAGCTTCCGAAAGGCCATCGCCCGAAATGCCGAGCTGCAGGATGGGCACGCTGGATGCAGAGAAATTGATGATTTGCGGGGGAAGCGTACCTGGAGGAAGCTGCCGCAACAAATACTGAGATGCCGCCGTAACCTGAGCGTTCGCTGTATCGATCGACGCTCCAGGCTGCAGAAATACCTTCACGATCGCTTCGCCGTTATATGTCGTCGACTCGATATGCCGGATATTGTCGACGAGTGTGGTGAGTGCCTTCTCGTATGGCGAAGTTAAGCGCCCCTCGAGCTCTTCGGGATTGAGACCGGTATATGTCCAGCCAATCGAGACGACCGGAATATTGATGTTGGGAAAGATGTCGGTGGGCGTACGTAGGATGACCACCGGCGCGGCGATGAGAATCAACAGCGCAAGAACGATAAATGTGTACGGCCTGTTAAGAGCAACTCTGACGATCCACATACAGTCCTTTCGCGCTACCTTCCACCTCGATTGCAGTGCCGTTTACCTGAATCTGCATTGAGGCGCGATTCGCTCTGCATGCCGAGGTTCTTGCACGACCCATGCCATTCTTGATTCTCTTTAGAATCACCGCCTATCCGGCACAAACTCTTTCACCTTGAAAGCTGGTGTCAGATGG
>VFSW01008505.1_pt1 | contig 14730 bp, 23 predicted proteins | sample 5358111 | NCBI WGS metagenome assembly VFSW01 (sample SAMN11554181, study PRJNA540505) | mine drainage metagenome | isolation source: sediment from site ElyBrook_90M | place: USA: Ely Copper Mine, Vershire, VT | collected 2017 | reverse complement strand
TGCCCTATTTGCCATTATAACAGGGTTTGTTGTGGATTTTGGCACTATTTATAAACGGCGCGCGCTGGCACAAACTGCAGTCACGGCATATGTGATTCTTCACGCTGGGCTTGGCGTGTACACTGCCCTGAACGTGGCTATCTTCTCCACCTGGTTGCCGTAGTTTGGTATGGAGTAGTTGAGCCACACGTATCCCGAGAACTGGGACCCTGCGCTTCCTGCAGCCGCTGCCCAGGATTTGTAGCAGTACATGTCGAGTATGTAGCTGCCTCCGCTGTATATCGTGTTCCCCGGAGGGTAGTATTTGCTTGCGTAGTAGAATAGCGTGTTCCCATTGACGTGTATGTTGCCGTATAGCGGCGTGTCCGAGTCCTGAGCCTGCTGGTCTGCGCACGCGGCTCCGTTTATGGTTATCTGTGTGCCTGTTGCCTGGGATATCTTCAGGGTGAGTATGCCTGACGCGTTCAGGGATGCGAAGTCGCAGCTGAACCCGGGAGGCGACGAGCAGAACGGCGATATCGGGGCGTAGAATGCTATCTTGTAGACCACAAGGAAGGCCGCGACTATTATCACTATCGCTATTCCGTATGACGAGATGAAGTCCACAGCTGATTGAAGCCTGAGGATGCGACGCAATTACTTCGCCTTTAGTTCTACCTTTGCCTCAAAATCGGAGGTGGTGTATGTGAACTCCTCATTTGACTTGATAAGCCCCTTCTCCTTGAGGAATTCGCGGGCAAGAAGATAATATATGAGTGCAAGCGCCCTCCTTCCCTTGTTGTTGCACGGCACGACCAGGTCGACGAACTTTATCCAGTTGTCTGTGTCAGACAGCGCTATGATGGGTATGTTTGTCATGCTCGCCTCCTTCACGGCCTGCCTCTCGTTCCTCGTGTCGCTGAGCAGCGCTATGGATGGCTCCATGAAATCCTCCCTGTTCGGATTGGTGAACGTGCCTGGTATAAGTCTTCCGCTTTTCAGCTTTGACTTAGTTATCTCCGCAAACTTCGACGCAGCTGCAATCGCGTATATCCTTGATGCTGTGACCACTATGTCCCTTGGCTCGTACTGCGCGAGCAGCTTCGCAGCCTGCCTTATCTTGCTGTCTATAGTCGCAAGGTCGAGAAGGTAGAGCCCGTCCTCCCTTATCTTGTATATGTACCTCTTCATGCCAGGCGTCCTTATCTTTGTGCCTATGTGTATCCCTGCCTCAAGATATGTTGCCTGGTCTATCAATAGTTCGTTTGCCATGTCTAACCCTTATTATTCGCCTTAAAACGCATCTCCCTCAGCGAGGCAGCCAGCAGCGCCTGAAGATCAAGGTGGTTTTCTGCAGTTGCTATGCGCCTCTGCACCACGAATTTTTCAACCGCGAACTCGCCTTTGGGGGTTATGGTGTAATGGCTTACTTTGCCCATTACTACCTGGCCGTATATAATTGGCAATACGTTTTCCGACACCAGGCCGTCAACGCACATGCGTGCGATACTCTCCGTAACTCCGCGCAGCGTAAACGATGACGCATGCCTGTTCCAGAGATGTGCGTAGACGTCGCCGACAGTTGCTCCAGGATTGGATCGGATATAGGACAGTATTTTAGAGTCGCTCCAGCTAGTCCCGCTTTCCTGCACGCTTTGTATGCGTGGAACTTCGCAAAATTTTGACATTTTTTTCACCATATTCGGGGTCGCCGAGACTTTCATGGGCGTTGGCCCATTTTGAACTCGGGTCATATGCTCCCTAAGCATAGAGCCTAACCAAGCTAGCAGACGACCCCTCGTCTACTATTGAACATTACTCGTTTTTATATATTTGCTATTCATTTCCTGCTGAAATTTATTATGTCGTCTATGAGATCCGTGTGCGATATGAGCATCCTCCTGCAGCAGTACCTCTTGACTCCCAGTTCGTCAAGGACCTTGTCAGCGTCCTCCTTCTTGACATTGACCCTCTCGTTGAATGCCTCCCACTTGTCGCCAACCACCTGGCCGCATGAGAAGCATCTTACCGGTATCATCATAGTATCACCATCATCTGTACGAAGTCTGGAACCTTGCGCGCGCCTTTGGCCCCTTGAACTTCTTTGGCTCCACACGCCTTGTATCGTCTATTATGAGGTTCCTGTCGTACTCCATGTAAAAGCCCTTGAGCGCGTCGGACGACGGGGACGCCTTAACCAGCACCTTGGCTATCGCGTTCCTCGCTGCCTGGGCCTGGCCGCTGAACCCCCCTCCGCACGTGTTCACGCGTATGTTTGAGCTGTCGGCTATCTGCTTTGCGAAGCTGGTTATGTTTATTGGCTCCAGTATGAGGTCGCGTATCTCCTTAGGCTGCATCAGGTTTACGTCTATGCCGTTTATGCTTACCCTTCCGCTGCCAGGTATCAGGGATGCCCTTGCTATTGCCCTCTTCCTCTTTGCCTTGGCCATCACCGCCTTCTTGACCACCCTGGACTTCTTTGATTTGCCTGCTACCGCCGCCTTCTTCGCAGCCACCTTTGGCTGCACGCCAGGCTTAGGCTGGTACAGGGTCTCAAGCTCCTTGTCCAGATTCTCAAGTCCAGTGGATTCCTTTGCCATAAATATCATCTTTTGTATCCGAGCTTCTGCATCAGCTGGCTTACTGTCATTGTAGTCTCGAATATGTCATTAGGCGCGCTCGTCCTTATTGAATCTTCCGTTTTTGCCGCCTTTAGCGCCTCTGGCACGCCCACGTATACCTTCAGGTTCTTGAACGCTGACTTTCCCCTAGGCTTCTTGTACGGAAGCATGCCCCTTATGACCCGCTTAACGAACATGTCGGGTCGCCTGGGCCAGTAAGGCGAGTGCTCGGGGTTGGCCTTGTCCTTAAGCTCTATGAGCCTCTTGTACTTCTCAGTGAGGTCACGGACATGCCCGGTCATTATCATCTTCTCTGCGTTCACTACCGATACCTTGTTGTCGTTGAGCAGCAGCTTGGCTACCTGGCTTGCCGCCCTTCCGAGCACCTTGTCCGATCCGTCTATTACGTAATCCATGATGATCGTCATATTATGATTCTTGAGGACTTGTTCGCTAGCAGCTCCTCTATGCTTGCGATCTTGCATCCTGCAGACTTCAGCTTCTCAAGCGCGCCGTCGGAGAAGTCAACTGCTGCTATGCTTATCTTCTTGCTCATCCTCCCTGCGCCGAGAACCTTCCCTGGCACTATTATGCTCTCGTTCTCCTTCGCTATTCTGTCAAGCTTGTCAAGGTTCACGCTCGGCCTCGACCGTTTTGGCTTGGATGACAGCCGTATTATGTAATTGAGGAGCTTGGGGTTCTTCGACCCTGCTTTCGCTCCCTCTATGGACTGTATCCAGCCCTTCAGATTTGTCTTCTCTATTGCCATTAACTTCACTTTTTCCTATGCAGGGGGCGAGATTTGAACTCGCGCAAGCACTAAAGCTACTGACCCCTCAAGCCAGCGCGTTTGACCAGGCTCCGCCACCCCTGCATGTCATTTTATCTCTTTATTTACCTCTTTCAGGCTAGTGCTTATTATATTTAATGCCTTCTTCAGTATTTCCAGGGGCGGCATCTGGCCGAATGTTTCAACGTAAAACTCGAATTTGCTGTCTCCGAGCGCCTTGTAGGTCACGAGCGCAGGCTGGAATTTGGAGCTCTTGAGGGCGTTGCAGAATATTGCCTTGCCGTCTATCTTCAGCCTCTGCCCTTCAGCAAGCTTTATTATCGGTATCTTGTCGTTTGCCACGCGCACTCCGCGCGACGTGCTTGCGAGCTCCTTTGAGTAGACTATGCCTGGCCCCTCTGCGGACAGGGAGAATACGACCTCGTCCTTCTCATCGTAGTCGTGCGGCGTGTGTATCGGGACAAGGCCCACCCTGTGGGCTATGTACTCGTCGAACATCGCGCTTGAATTCTCGTAGAACGTGACGCTGTTTATCGCAAGGCATCCGACGTTGTTTATCATCTGCCTCCTGAGCGCGTTTGCGAAGGAGAAATTGGTTCCGTCTAGGGTAAAGCGAATGGCGTTCTCATTGTGCTCGGTCAACGTAAGCTTCATATAATCAGGCTGCATGCCAAGGATTAGGCACGGCAGTAAAGGTTTAGACGGCAATGTTTATAAATATTGGCAAAAAGCGGGACCGCAGAGTGCCGTATGAGATTCTGGAGCGATAGTTGTGGAGTGTGGTTTTATTAAGTTCAGTTGCCAAAATATAGTGGCAACTGGCGATCCTATGGAATTTGAGTATGATGGAAGGATATTGCGGTTCAACAAGGAGTTATCGAAACTCGATAAGCTTGTGGTTGATTTTATCAAGCTAATTGTGGACTCTGGAATTAGGTATGTAATAGTAAGCGGATATGTTGCTATCCTTTTAGGAAGGTCAAGGACCACAGAGGATATAGACATCTTTATAGACAGGGTTGGCTTTGCTGATTTTAAAAAGTTCTTTGAACTTACCCTCAGCGAAAACTACTGGTCAATAGATTCAGAGTCACTGGAGGATGCATTTGACCGCTTGCAGAGTTCCCTTTCAGTAAGAATTGCTAAAAAGGACACTGTGATACCAAATTTTGAGATAAAATTTGCAAAGAAAGAGACGGATTTTATGTCTTTGAATGCGCCTTTGAAGATTATTGTCAACAATGAAGAACTGTTGACTTCTCCCCTTGAGATACAGATACCCTTCAAGATATGGCTCGGTAGTGACAAGGATATAGAAGACGCACTGCATATCTATGAACTTTTTGGCGAAAAGCTCGACAAGAGGCTTATGGACAGGGTCTCGAAAGGGTTAAAAATAGAAAAACAGATGGTTAAGTATGGCATTAAATAAACGCAACTTCGCTGAAAGAATCAGGTTTGTAAGGCGTTGGGCAGATTACATGAAAAATACGCCGAATAAGAAGTGGTCTAGACAGCAGAATATGCTGATTAATTCCGTTATAAAGTCTGCAAATCAAGATGTGCGCCTTTACCTGAAGGTAAAAAAGATAGCTGCCAGATAGTGCTTTTATGGACATGTGGAACTCATACAAAAAAAGGGCTGGGGCCGGGTTTGGTTCCGAGCAGCTGCGGCTGTGTACAGGGGAGAAATGGAATGCCTCGCTTGGCCGCGTGAGTGATAAGGGCGTGGAGCTGGGCATAAATGCGGCCATGTTCCAGGGATATGATGAAGGCAGGAGGTACATAATTGCAAAGGACATAACGTACGACCTGCTCCTTACCATATATGACGTAAACTCAAGTTCGATGTTTGCAGCGCGGATAACTGGAAATCCCGACACAAAGGAGTGGTCAAGGATAATATCGATGCTGAGGAAAGTAAAGATACCGAACCTTGAGTTCAGGCTCATCGGACTGCAGAACGGATACACTGCAGGGCTTGAGGCTGCTGAGAGTTTGAATGGCAAGATCAGGGGCAGGTTTGTCGAGTTCGACCTCTTCGGCACAAATACAAGGCATGTTGTTGTGGACGCGAAGACCGGAGTCCCGTACAGCCTTCTGCTGCTGAACAGGATATATCGTGCTGGGGAGCTTGCGTGCCAGACCAAGAAGGAGGATTTTGAGAAGAACGTTGCAAAACTTACGTTTGCCTAGACCTTCCGCAGGAAATGCTCATACATTGTGGAATATACGGAGCCTTTTTCTGTAAGTACGCTCTTCCTCAGGCAGATTGAAGTGACGTCGAATCTGCCGAAATTGTGCGCCGCGTTCTGGCTTATGAATGCCTTTATTTCCGCATTTCCGCGCTTTATCCTTGCTATTGTTGCGTGAGGAACGTACGCCTCTTCGCGGCCTGCTTTTATGCCTCTGGCTGCGAGCCTGGCTTCCAAATCCAGATAGATCCGCGATATCTTGCCACTGTCTATTATTTTTGCAAATACTGCGCGTATTTCGTGCCCTCCGAAATACGATGTTCCGTTGGCTTCTGCGGTGAAGCGCCCTTCGTTGACCGTCTTTATCTCGTCTATTATGTCCGATGCGGTCTCATCGCTTATGTCGCCAAGGAACTGCAGGGTTATGTGGATGTTCTCCTCGGCTACCCTCGATACCTTTCCTGGAAGATCCAAACCGAATTCATATATTCTTTTGCGGACGTCCTTAGGAAGCTCTATTGCTATGAATGCGCGCATATGATGATATATATAGCTTAATGGTTTAATTTATTTGTGTTTTCGTGGTCGGAATCGATGCTTTTTCTGCGCTTGACATAAGGATAGGGAAGATAACAGGTGTGGAAGACCATGAGGGAGCTCGCAAGCCGATGTATAAGCTCACAGTATTTTTCGGGGAGGAGATAGGGAGCAGGACCATAGTCGCCGGGATAAAGGCCGGATACACAAAAGAGGAGCTCATCAATAAAAAGATAGCGTGCATAGTTAATCTTGATCCGAAGGTAATTGCAGGGATAGAGTCGCAGGGGATGCTGATGGCTGCGGGCGAGGAGGAGATATCGCTCCTTGTGCCTGACAGGGATATGGCCGAGGGATCAAGGGTGCGCTGAGGGTTTGCATGGTCGGAAAGAGGATAGTCGTAACGTTTGTGGGTCTGCCTGGTTCAGGGAAGAGCATAGCTGCAGACATGATCAAGAAGATGGGGTTCGAGGTAATAGAGCTTGGTGACATATGGAGGGAGCTTCTCAAAAAGAGCCACATATCGCGCGCTGACCCGATAGGAACCAGGGAGTTCACAAGGAAGGTAAGGGACAAGTATGGGAAGGATGTATATGCAAGGTATGCGTTCAGGAAGGTGCAGAAGAACAGGAGGAAGATAGCGATAATGGGCATAAGGAGCACCTATGAGATAAATTACCTCAAGAAGCGGCTCAAGAGGATGTACATCATAGCCCTGCTTGCGCCAATGAGGATGCGCTTCGGGAGGCTGAAGCACCGCGGCAAGCCGGAGGACCCTAAGACGCTAAAGAGCTTCAGGTGGCTGGAGACTAGGGAGAAGAGGGGCTTCATGAAGGCGAAGTCAGAGGAGAAGCACGGCGTGATGCATATAATAAAAGATGCTGATTACGTGATAGCAAACACTTCGACGGTAAGCAAGCTTGAGAGGAACGTGACAAAGGTAATCACGGAGATAGAACGCGCGGGCAGGTAGCCTTGCGGCACTGATTTGGAGACAAAAAGAAAAAAAACAAAAACTAAATGAGTAGCATTGCTGTTCCTAGACCTTTACCGGGGCTATTACGACGCGATGATATTGGCGGTTCTCGACATCAATCACCCTGCTCCTTATTACCTTCATTCCCATTTCCGTAAGGCTAAGGGGCTTCGGTTCCTCCCCCTTCTCAGTGAAATCGACTATTCCCTCCTTCTTCAGCTTCTTGAGCGTGTACCATATGCCGCTCTGCGAGACCTCGTATTTCATCGATATGAAATCGACGAAGTCCGTGGCTGTAGGTATGAGGTTCAGTCCGATCTCATACATGAGCATGAGCTCCTTGTCAGTGACACGGAGTTGTCCGACTTCGACATTTTCAATAGTAGTATTTTGTACAGGCATAAGAGCACCACAGAAGGAGATTCGTTGCTCTTATGCAACAAATATTGAATTGTTGTATATTGTTATTGTCTTTACGCCATACATGCACTTTGGCATGGCTGGCATAGCTACCAATTGCGCTGACAAAACATTTCCTGCAAACCCGAACCCATCTACCATTTACAACACATCCACATTAATATTGCAAACGGAGTATTTAAACTTTTCCTACAAAATTGTGTTTGTATTTGTATGGTATCTGTTTTCGTGATGCAGGCCGCAGTGTTGATTGTCGTCGGATTAGCGTATGCGCTGTTCGACGTGCTGAACAAGAGGAACGTGCCTAACTGGTTTGCCTACATGACATTGGTTGTGGGTATTGTCGGGGCATTTGCATTTAATTACAGTCAGATATCACTTGACATTGCCCTGGCTGCGGCTGTGGGCCTGATCAGTTATGCTTTTTACAGAGCCGGACTCTTAGGAGGCGGAGATGCAATCGAGTTCGTATTCATATCGCTGCTGCTTCCTGTGCAGAATGTGTCGCTGTACTTCAGCGCTTATCAGTTCCCTGTCCCTTTCATAATATCTGTGCTTATAGCAGCGGTGTTCGCAGCACTTATCTACATGCCTGTTTATTATCTTGGGATAAAGGGAATGGGTAGGAAGTGGCCTGTGCCTTCGACAAGAAACAGACGTGCTGCCGCACTTATGCTGTTATCTTACGTGCTGTTCCTGGCAATACTTGAAATTGCGTTCGGACTGGGAATCGCAGGAATAATATTCATTGCAATACTTGCATCTGCCTCAAGCCTTATCCTCCTGTTTGAACAGCAGGTCTACAAGGGCATGGTCACGTTGGTTTATCCGAAGGAGCTTGAGGACGGCGACATGATAGCAATAAACCTCATGGATAAGAAGGATGTAGCCTATTTCGGTAGGAGAGTGAAGTTCGGAAGGCTTGCAACGTCAAAACTGATATCGCAGATAAAGGGCATAAGGAGGAAGGTACCCGTGTACAGGGACTCGGTCCCGTTTGCCCTGTTCGTGTCCATAGGGATAGTGGTATCCTTGGCTTTCGGCAACATCCTGCTGGTAGCGCTTGGAATATAGTTTATTGCGTTAGATCGCACTTCTGACCGTCGAACCTTTGCTTTGACTCCTTTAGCTTCGCTGCTGCTGTTATGTTTTCTTTTGAAAGAAGCGTAGATAGGCTCGATAATGTACCAACGTACATTGCATTTTCCGGATCAGCTGCATTAACTGCGTAGATCTTAACCGATGGATTGGCAAATTCATCCAATATTCCCCATGTCTGCCATTGCATTGACAGAAATGCATTAATCTGCGATTCTTCCACAAACTGCGGAATTACTGCAACCATGACGTCGAAATCCGCATTTGAATTCCCATTTGACATGGCGGATATAGCAGCCATTTCCTCCGCTCGGTATCCTTTATAATAGTGCGACTGGACGTCGAATCCGCCGAATACCCTGCCGTTTTTCATGCCGAATGCAACGCTGTCGAATACAAATTGCGGGGAATCGAATGTCATTTTGTACTCCCTATAATCGGATGCGCACGAGGTTACCGGAGCAATAATGTCGCTACCCGCACCGCCCCACGCATAATCGTTGTCTATTACTGGTATGTCGCCTTGATTTGCGGATCTCGATCCGGAATTGGAAAGTTTTCTAATGGCCTTTATCGCGTCAGATGGAAAAACAAGCGCTGGTGCAGGCGGATTTACTATCTCATTAAGTCTGAAGCTGTGCTGCTCTTTGCCTTCTGCGCTTGTGACCACTATCTCAAGATCCGGATTTGTATGCGCCCACATGGTTCCCCAGCAGTTGTTAGGGCAGGCAGGATATATTTCGGCTTTGCTGTGTCCTGCGTCCTGGAATATCTCTATCATTCTCTTGAAATCTGCGCCGCGGTATCCTTTTGATAACGCATTGAGTATTCCTACCTCCTCTGCGTGGTATCCGCCGTATCCGTACTTCTCTATGTTGAAGCCGCCGAATATCCTTCCGTCGAACATCGAAAAAGCCACGCCTACCTTTGAGCGGAATGTCCTGGCCTGCTCCCTCGCCTTAAGTGCAGCTGCAATTTCGTCGGATGTAGTAGTCAACATGCGGATTACTTTGCCTAGGCTTTGAATACGTCGCCGTACTGCTTCTCCAGCGTCTTCCAGTCTTCAAGGAACTTCTTCAGGCCGGAGTCAGTAAGCGGATGGTTGAACATCTTGTCCAACACGTCGGGAGGAAGTGTTGCCACATCTGCACCCATCTTTGCGGCTTCTATGACGTGCAGCTGGTGCCTCACGCTTGCCACAAGAATCTGCGTTTTGATCTGGTAGTTCTTGAATATTATTGATATGTCGCGCACAACATCCATACCTGCATGGCCTATGTCGTCAAGCCTGCCGACGAACGGGCTGACGTACGTCGCCCCTGCCTTTGCCGCTATGAGTGCCTGCGTTGCGGAGAAGATCAGGGTTACATTGACCTTTATCCCTTCCTTCGAGAGCGTGTTTACTGCGTGCATGCCGTCCTTTGTCATTGGTATCTTCACCACTGCATTCTTGCCTAGCTTTGCTATTGACCTAGCCTCGCTGAGCATTCCTTTGTAGTCTGTTGCCACCACCTCTATGCTTACGGGCCCGGGCACCAGTTTTAGTATCTTTTTGGCCTGCTCTATGGGATTTGCACCCTCCTTTGCCAGGAGCGAGGGGTTTGTCGTGACCCCGTCCACTATGTTCATGTCCATGAACTTCCCTATCAGCTGCAGGTTCGCACTGTCTATGAAGAATTTCATTTTTTCACCATTGCTTTTGCTTTTTTAAATATATTCTCGGCCGTTATGCCGTACTTGGCCATTACTTCGATGTCCTTGCCCGATTCGCCGAACGTGTCATTTACAGCAACCATATCCATCTGCGTTGGTCTCTTTCTGGCAAGAACCTCTGCAACTGCTGATCCCAGTCCCCCGTGTATGTTATGGTCCTCTGCGGTTATTATGCGACCGGTTTTCTCAGCTGCATTGACTATTGCGTCTTCGTCTATCGGCTTTATAGTGTGGCAGTCCATGACTGTCGCCGATATGCCTTCCTTCTGGAGCATGTCGGCCGCCTTAAGCGCCTCATGCACCATTATGCCGCATGCGATTATTGCGATGTCCTTGCCTTCCCTTAGTATGTTCGCCTTGCCCACGCTGACATTCTGGTTGGAATGCACGTCTGGAACGTCAGACCGTATAAGGCGTATGAAGAAGGGACCTCGCATACCTACGGCCTCCCTTGTCAGCGCCTTTGCTGAATAGGAATCAGATGGAACTATGACCTTCATGTTGGGCAGTGCGCGCATTATCGATATGTCCTCTATGACCTGGTGGCTGCCGCCGTCGGGCCCGACTGATATGCCGGTATGTGCGCCGATTATCTTGACGTCGAGGTTGCAGTAGCATACGGTGTTGCGTATTTGGTCTATAGCCCTCTCGAGGAAGACCATATACGTACCGCACACTACGGTCTTTCCGTAAAGCGCAAGTCCTGCGGATATGCCTATCATGTTCTGCTCGGCTATGCCCACGTTCAGGAACCTGTCTGGAAACGCCTTGCCGAAGAGGTTCAGATTCAGGGATTCGGTGGTATCTGCCCCGACAACGAATAGGTTCGGCATCTCTGAGCCGAGCTCGTGCAGCGCCTCTCCCATGCCTTTCCTCATTGATTTATTCTCGTCCATGAATATCCTACAATGCAGTCCTTATCTCCTTTAATGCGCGCTCCGCAACATCCGGTGTCAGGGTCTTTGCATGGTACTCTACCTGACCCTCCATGAAGCTCACTCCCTTGCCCTTTACAGTGTGCGCGACTATCACTGTCGGCCCTTCGGCGTATGTCTCTGCCCTGTCCAGCGAGGCGAGTATCTCGTCTATATCATTTCCATTTATCTCTATCACGTTCCAGTTGAAAGCCTTGAACTTGTTTGCAACAGAGTCCGATGGCATTATGTCTGCGGTCTTTCCCTCTTGCTGCAGACCGTTCTTGTCTATTATTGCTGTAATGTTTGAGAGCCTGAACTTGGCTGCAGCCATTGCCGCCTCCCATACCTCCCCCTCATCGAGTTCGCCGTCGCCCATTATCACGTATATCCGTATTGGATTCTTTTCCAGCCTCGCAGCAAATGCCATTCCTATGCCCTCAGATAGTCCGATGCCTTCAGGGCCTCCAGGTATCTCCACGCCTGGAGTATCTGTGGGGACGCCGTGGCCCTGGAGCCTGCTGTTTATCTTCCTAAGGGTCTTGAGCTCCTCTTTTGGGAAGTAGCCGCATTCAGCAAGCGCAGAATAGAGCGCTGGGGCGGCATGGCCTTTCGACAGAAGCAGCCTGTCGCGCTGGGGCCATTTTGGATTGGACGGATCGTGCCGCATCCTTGAGAAGTAGAGGCATGAAAGTATGTCCGCTACGCTCAGGGATCCGCCAACATGCCCTGACTTTGCCTCGGCAAGGGCAAGTATTGTGTCTTCGCGAATGTGCGTTGCTATCTTCTTTAGTTCCGGAACGCCAGGCCTGTTATCCCTTGACTTGAAATCTATGCCTTCCATTGGATTACCCCAAACTGCGCTTCTGCTGCATTTTGAATGTGCAAGCGCAATGATTGGCTTTGGAAGCTAGATTTTTTATGGCTTGTGTCGCACTATGCGCCGCCCAGCGACACTACCATGTCGGTGAGGAAACCGAAGAGCAGGCCAATCACTATTCCCGTTATCACAGTCATGTTTGTCGTCTGCCTTATGACCACCGAGTACATGAGCAGTATCACGAAGATTAGTGCCCCTCCCGCAAAAGCAAGGAATGCAACGTATAATACGGGCGACACCCAGACGCTTCCGACAAGCGTGCCGAGGAATGTTGGCCCGCCGCCTATCAGCCCGAGCTTTGCCAGCGTAGCAAGCGGGATCTTCCTGTCGCTGCCCTGGAGCGGGCCGAGTATGCCGAATCCCTCTGTTGCGTTGTGTAGCCCGAAGCCTATTATCAGTATGAGCGCAAGGCCTATTATGCCTGCGGCGTATGACTGGCCTATTGCAAGGCCCTCGCTGAAGTTGTGCGCGCCTATGCCTATGGCTATCATTGTGGCGAGCCTGAGCCTGTTTGTGTGGACCGCATCCTTCCCTGCCATGCTGTTCTCAAGCTGCGTTTCGGTCTTTGCTGTTGGCTTCATGAACCTGCGCTCGTAGAGCGCCAGGCCCACAAGGCCAACTATTATCCCTGCAAACATGGTAATGAGGAGCGAGACTCCGTCGGCAAACGGGGTCTTCCCAGCGAACGAGCTTATTACCGCGCTTGTCGTGGTGTCCCAGGCGTGTCCGAACACGTCAACTACAAGGAATATGAGTATGCCTATGGCAAGCGCGTTCAGGAATGCCTTTGTCCTCTGGCTTGCCTTCATCAGCGCGATTGGAAAGCCCAGGAAGATGGTGAATCCGGCAATTGCCCCCAGAATCAGGAGCTGATAATAATCGATCATGATGCCACCGTGCAAGGTATATATGTGAAGTGGTTGGGCGTTTGGTTATTTATACTGCCCACTTAGAATATAATTAAAGTTATTTAGCGGACTATCTACTAGTATTGTTACGGAATATATAGTCCTCATCCTCTCCGCCCATTTTTTCTTTGGCACCAAAACTAGCTGCAATGTTCTTTACTTTTTGAATTTCTGAATTTATATCCACCATCAAATCACTTAGCTATTACTCGTACAGATTAAAATATAGATATTGCTTAGCTTGAGATACTTTTATATCTTTTCCCAGGTAGTCAAGCACTATCGCCTGTTTTTGCTTATAAGTCATTAAGTTCATAATATGCCCCTCTGAACTTACCTATCTTTCTGACTTTACCTTGCTTTATTAATTCATTTAAATCGTTTATAGCGGTTGGCACCGAAACGCCGAAAACTTTTGAGTATTCTTCGCTCTTTATACTGTGCTTTTCTTTTAGATATTCTAACGCCTGTTTCTGCCTAGGATTCTCATATTCTACCTCTTGCACCTTCTTCGAACTATTATTATTGTATAAAACTATTCTGAAAGCATTTCCGAGTGAGTAGAATTCTGGGTCTGGTAGTCTATATTCTCTCATTGTCTTACGTATTAGCCTTATACCCAAGCCTAAACCTTCACCATATCCTAAATCATGTAGAAGTTGATAACAAATAGGATTCCTGTGCTGTGGGGTTTTATCAAAGTTCTTTATCGTTTGGCCTTGCAATAACCCACCAGGATTAGTAACTTGTATTCTATCTTGGAATATCTCTACCAGGATCCCTTGCGTATCGAAGTAGTCCCTATGCCCTACTGCGTTTGTTATAACTTCACGTAAAGCATTTTGTGGATATGTAGAATGTTCTTCCCTTTTTGCACCAGATATGGTATATTGTTTACCTACGTTTTTTATTATCTGTGCAAACGTTTGATCAATAAGATCCGGTATTGTGCTTTGGATTCTACTATCAATCTCGATTTTTTCCAATTCTGGTTCTACCCCAGAATACTTCACGATTCTTACTTGTAAATTGGTGAAAAAGAGTTCTGGTTCGTTAGCAAAAAACATAAGACCTGCATTTTTAATATAGAACTCGCCGTTATAGTTAGCAAGGTGTAGTACTGCCATTATATGCTTTAGTTTTTCTCCTTTGAGATTTTCTTCCGGTATGTTACGTTTTTTGAACAAAATAGTTAGCTTTCCGCTATTTATTTGCTCCAGTCTTGCGGTAGTACGCTGTTCCTCGAAATTTAGTACTGCTTTGTTTTTAAGAAAATTGATCAGGTCAGTTCCGTCTAAACATATGTTTGTGGTGCCTTGTCTTACAAAGCATTGTTTCTCGAAGAAACATGCGCCTTCTGATAAGGCGAACTGCGTTACAGTTAGGATTAGGTATATTTTGCTATCTTCTTTCACGAACTCTTGTTTTACATTTGGCTTCGGTCTGCAATTTTCTAGTATTGCATGTATATCTTGTGATGTTTTATCTGGGTTCTCTACACCAATTAATTTTTTGTCTGGCCCAATCCCTAACACTACTGTTCCTCCACTAGTATTTGCAAAGGCACATATGGTTCTACCTAGTGAATTCCCTGCCCCGCTCTTAAACTCTAAAGTCGGTCCCTCCCAATCTGTTATCCATTTTTGAACGTCTGCAAATGATGTTGCCATAGAACTGCCCTAAATTACTTATAAAAACT
>VFSW01008504.1_pt1 | contig 14730 bp, 15 predicted proteins | sample 5358111 | NCBI WGS metagenome assembly VFSW01 (sample SAMN11554181, study PRJNA540505) | mine drainage metagenome | isolation source: sediment from site ElyBrook_90M | place: USA: Ely Copper Mine, Vershire, VT | collected 2017 | reverse complement strand
ATGATCCGCGCTGGTGGCTGCGCGCCCGGTCGACGTCGAGAGCGGCTGCGCGACCAGCGCGCGCCCCGGAACGAGCGTCCCGGGCTCGGAGAGCTCCTGGGCGAGCAGCAGCGCGAAGCGCGCCGCGTCGCGCGACGCGCCCGCCGCGTCGGCCGCGGCCGCGCGCACATGCGCCGAGGCGTCCGAAAAGGCCGCGTCGGGAATCTTGTCCCAAGCCTTCGCCGCGGAAAGGGCCGCGACCGCCTCGGCGCGGACGTAGAGGTCGGGATCGGCGGTCAGCGCGGGCTCGGGGGCCGCGGGAATCTTTCCGAGGGCCCGGACCGCGAACAGGCGCACGCGCGCGTCGCCGTCGACCTGCGCCGCGGCCAGGGCCTGCCGCGCGCGCGGCTCCGGCCAGCGGGAGAGCGCGTAGACCGCGCGCCAGCGCACCTCGGCCTCGGGATCGCCGGCGAGCGCGATCAGCCGCGAGACCGCCGCCGTCGAGTAGTCGGGGACGCGGTCGAGCATGCGGCGGCGGAACAGCGCCAGCGCCGCCTCGCCGCGCACGCCCGCGTCGAAATCGGTCGCGGCGGCGAGCAGAGGCGCCTCGGCGTCGGGGCCGCCGAGCTTGCCCAGGGCCTCGACCGCGGCTCGGCGCAGGGCCGGGTCCGGGTCCGCGGCCGCCGGGATCAGGGCCTCGACCCCCGCGGCGCGCGTCAGGGCCGCCGAAGCCGTCTCGGTGTCCCCCGCGGGAATCTCGACGAGGCCCAGCTGGCCGAGCGCGAAGGCGGCCGCGGGCCGCGCGGCTGCGTCCGGCCCCTTCCGGGCGTCGCGCAGGAGGGGGAAGGTGGCGTCGCCCGGGGCCCGCGCGCGCGCGCGCAGCGCCGGCGCGGCGCGCGCCGGCAGCGCGATGAGCGCCGCCGCCGCAAGCGCATGGATGATCATCGGCCAATTATATATCCTTAAGGGAACATGAAACTCGGCCCTCTCCCGATCCTCCTCGCCGCAGCCGCCGCCGGCTGCGTGTCCGTCGCGTCCCTGCCCGACCCGCGCGGCGCGCTCGCCCCCGGCCAACGCCTCGTCGTCGCCGTCTACCCCTCCCCGGGGCCGTGGATCGTCGCGGGCGCCGATTCCAAGGCCACCGCGGCCGCGAAGCTCACGCCGGTCGGCTTTCTGGTCCAGTCCACGGAGGACGAGCACACGCTGTCGGTCTCAAAGAATCTGCAGCAGTATCTCCCGCGCCCGCAGCTCGACCTCATGTTCCAGGCGTCCCTGCTCAAGTCGCTGAAGACCGCGTGCTCGACGAACACCGTGCAGGCCGCCCTGGAGGCGGGCCTCACCTCGGACCAGCTCTACGCCTGGAACAAGGCGTCGGACCAACTCGACTGGCGCCAGCGCTACTACTCGCCCGACCCCGACCAGCCCGCGCCGCGCGACTACGCCAGCGTCCTCACCCTCGACGACGCGCTGATCCTCGACGTGAACATGTCCTTCGGCACCGCCGCCAGCGACGACGACCGCCTCCTTCCCCAGATGACGGCCGACTCGCGCGTCTACCGCGGCGACACCACGCGCCTGCTCTGGGAGCACGAGGACGTCGTCACCGAGACGACCTCCAGCTCCACCCTCACGGATTACCTGGAGTCGCCGGGGACGCTGACGGACAGCCTCCAGAAGCTCGCTCCCGCCCTCGGCGCGGCCGTCTCCGCTTCCTTCATCAAGGCGTTCGCCCTTGCGCCGAGCACGTCGTCCTTCGCCCCCCCGGTCGGAGCCCCGCCCATGGGCGGAGGCCTCGTCCCGATGTCCTTCTTCACGCACGCCGCCTCCACCGCCGCGCCCGCCGGCCTCAACTCCCCGGCGCCCGCGCCGCCGCACTGACGCCGGCCCGAACCCGTTGAAAGACGGCCCCCGCGGGGCTATACTTCTGCTTGTGCGCTCCCTTCTGCCGGCCCTTTTGACCGCGGCGCTGCTCTCCATCGCGCCGGCCCGCGCGGCCGAGGCTCCCGATCCGCTCGCGCGCCTCGGCGCGGACGCGGGAAGCCCCTCCGACCGCGTCCTGGTCTTCGGCCAGGGCCTGCTCGGAGTTCCTTACGTCGCGGGCCCCTTCGGCGAAGGCCCTCAGGGGGTCTACGACCGGAACCCGCTGTCCCGCTTCGACGCCTTCGACTGCACGACGTTCGTCGAGACGGTGACGGCCCTCGCGCTCTCCGGCTCGAAAGGCGAGTTCCAGACGACGCTCAACCGCATCCGCTACAAGGACGGCGAGGTCTCGTTCACGACCCGCAACCACTTCACGGACCTCGATTGGATTCCCAACAATATCCGCGCGGGATTTTTCCGCGACGTCACCGCTTCCCTGGCCCCGGGCCGCACCCTCGTCGCCCGCGCCCTGATCGACAAGCCCGCCTGGTACGCCAAGCTGCCGCTCTCGCGCATCCAGATTCCCGGTCTTTCCGAGGACGACCGGAAAAAGCTCCTCGATCGGCTTCACGCGGAAGGCCGGCAATTCTCCCCCGAGGAAGCGACGGTCCCTTACGTTCCCCTGACCGCGCTGTTCGGCCCCGACGGCGACGCGATCTTCGAGCGCATCCCTTCCGGCTCGGTCGTCAACATCGTCCGGCCCGATTGGGACCTGGTCGCGTCGATCGGGACGCACCTCAACATCTCGCATCAGGGCTTCGCGGTCCGCAAGGACGGCGTCCTGTATTTTCTCGAGGCGTCCGAAGTGTACATGAAGGTATCGATGGTGCCCCTGGCGGACTATCTCCGGACCTACCTCGACAGCCCCACCATCAAGGGCATCAACGTCCTGCAGATCGCCCGGTGAAGGACTTCTCCGCCCCGGCCCGAAGGCGGCGGGCCTATTTTGTAGAATAGCGTCCTTGAAACAGATTTCCGTCGCCGTCGCGGGCCTGGGCAACGTCGGCCGCGAGACCGTCCGCCTCCTGCGCGAGCGCCGCGCCGAGCTGCGGGAGCGCCTGGGCGCGGAGCTCGTCTTGACCGCCGTCGCCGACCGCGACGCGGCGCGCGAGGCCCGCGCGCTCGGTCTGCCCGCGTCCGTCGCGCGCTTCACCGACCCCGCCGCCATGGCCGCGCGCGCCGGAGCCGACCTGCACGTCGAGCTGCTCGGCGGCTACGACGCCCCGCGGCGGTTCGCGCTCGCCGTGCTCGGCCGAGGCAAATCGCTCGTCACGGCCAACAAGCGCCTGCTCGCCTACTCCTGGCCGGAACTGGCGGGCGCGGCGAAGAAATCCGGCGCGCGCCTCGCCTTCGAAGGCAGCGTGGCCGGAGGCATCCCCGTCCTGCGCGCGCTCGAGCTCTCGTTTTCCGGCGACCGCGTGCTCGGACTCGACGGCATCCTCAACGGCACGACGAACTACGTCCTCACGCGCTGCGAGGAAGGCCTGAACGCGGACGCCGCCCTGCGCGAGGCGCAGGAGCTGGGATTCGCCGAGAAGGACCCGGCGCTCGACGTGTCCGGCCGCGACGCGGCGCAGAAGCTCTCGGTGCTGGCGGGCCTGATCACCGGCGGCTGGCTCAAGCCGGAGTCGTTCCCCGTCGCCGGCATCGAGTCCGTGACGGCGCGCGACGTGTCCTACGCGCGCGAGCGCCTGGGCCAGGCGGTTCGCCTCGTCGCGTCCCTGCGCTTCACGGGCTCCGCCGCCGCGCCCCGCGTCGAGGCCGGGGTGTTCCCGTCGCTGCTCCCGCTCTCGCACCCGCTCGCGGCCGTGCGCCGGCAGTACAACGCCCTGCTCGTGAAGACGGCCTCGGCGGGCGACCTGATGTTCTACGGCCAGGGCGCCGGCGCGGGGCCGACCGCGTCGGCGGTGCTCGCCGACGTGTTCGTGACCGCGCGCGACCTGCTCGGCGGCCTGCCCGCGCCGCGGCCGGGGCCCCGGCGTCTTGAACTCGCCTCCCCCGATGAAGCATCCTCGGGCTTCTATCTGAGGCTCGAGGTCAAAGATCGCCCCGGGGCCCTCGCGCGCATCGCGGACGCGCTCGGCCGCGAGCGAGTCTCCATCGCCGCCATCCACCAGGACAAATCCGTCGGCGCCGCCGCGGTGCCCGTGATGATCACGACGCACCCCGCTGCGCGGGGCGCCTTTGAGACCGCGCGGCGGCGCATCCTGGCCCTTTCCGCCGTCTCCCCGCGCCACTGCGCGATGCGCATCCTCGCATGACCTCGCTCATCGAACGCTGGCGCGACCGCCTGCCGATCACTCCGCGCACCCCGGTCGTCACGCTCGGCGAAGGCGGCACGCCGCTCGTCGCCGCCGACCGCGTCGCCGAGAAGGCGGGGCTTCCTCCCGGCTCGGTGCGCCTCAAGCTCGAGGGCATGAACCCGACCGGCTCCTTCAAGGACCGCGGCATGACGCTCGCGGTCTCGAAGGCGGCGGAGGCCGGCGCCACCGGCGTGCTGTGCGCCTCGACGGGGAACACCTCGGCCTCGGCGGCGGCGTACGCCGCGCGCGCGGGCCTGCGCTGCGTGGTCTTCCTGCCCAAGGGCAAGGTCGCCGCGGGCAAGCTCTCGCAGGCCGTCATGCACGGCGCCGAGATCGTCGAGGTCGCCGGCAACTTCGACCAGGCGCTGGCTCTCGCCAACAAGGCCGCGAAGGCGAAGGGCTTCGCGCTCGTCAACTCGTCGAACCCGTTCCGCATCGAGGGCCAGAAGACCGCCGCCTTCGAGATCGCCGCCGAGCTCGGCCGCGCGCCCGACAACCACTTCATGCCCGTCGGCAACGCCGGCAACATCACCGCGTACTGGAAAGGCTACACCGAGCTCGGCCTCAAGCCCCGCATGTTCGGCTGGCAGGCCGCCGGCGCGGCGCCGATCGTCTCCGGCCGCGTGGTCAAGAACCCCGCGACGATCGCCACCGCCATCCGCATCGGCAATCCCGTCTCCTGGAAGGGCGCGCTCGCGGCGCGCGACGAGTCCGGCGGCGGCATCGGCAAGGTCACCGACGCGGAGATTCTGGCCGCGTATTTGTTTTTAGCGCGCGAGGAAGGCGTGTTCTGCGAGCCCGCCTCGGCGGCGCCCGTCGCGGGACTGTTCAAGCTCGCCCGCGCGGGAAAGGCGCCGGGGGGACTGACCGTCTGCGTGCTGACCGGCCACGGGCTCAAGGACCCCGCCAGCACCGAGAGATTTCAGCCGAAGATCCGCCGCGTCAAGGCGGGAGGAGCCATCAAGCTTTGAGCACCAAGATTCTGGCGCGCGTGACGGTGTCGGTGCCGGCGACGACGAGCAATCTGGGTCCGGGCTTCGACTGCCTGGGCCTGGCCCTGGACCTGCGCAACGAGCTCACGCTCGAGCTTCACGACGAGCGCGGCCCCGCGCTGGTCGAGATCTCGGGAGAGGGCGTCGAGACCCTGCCGCGCGGCGAGGCCAACATGCTCGTCAAGGCCGCGCGGCTGATCCTGCCGCGCTCGCTTCCCGGACGCCTCGTCTTCAGGTCCGTCAACCGCATTCCGCTGGCGCGAGGCCTGGGCTCGTCGGCCGCGGCGGCCGTCGCGGGCCTCTGGGCGGGCGCGCACCTGTTCGGCACCCTGCGCACCTCCGAAGACGAGCTCGAGGCGCTGGCCGTGGAGCTCGAGGGCCATCCCGACAACGTCGCCCCCTGCGTGCACGGCGGCCTCACCGCGAGCCTGAGCGTGGGCGGGCGCTCGCGCGCCAATCGCCTGAACATCCATCCGTCGCTGTCGGCCGCGGTGTGCGTGCCGAACTTCGAGCTGGCGACCAAGAAGGCGCGCGCGGCCCTGCCCAAGAAGGTCCCGCTCGCCGACGCGGTGTACAACTCCTCGCGCGCGATCCTGCTCGCGCGCGCGCTCGAGACGGGGCATACGAGCCACCTGGCCGACCTGATGGACGACCGCCTGCACCAGCCGTACCGCGCCAAGCTCGTGCCGGGCCTGCGCGAGGCGCTGGCCGCGCCCGGGAAGGCCGGCGCCGCGGGCGCGGCGCGGGCGGGCTCCGGGCCGACCGTGTGCCCCTTCGGCCAGGGCGGGCGGGGGCCGAAGGCGGGCGCCGCGATGAAGCGCGCCTTCCTCAAGAAGCGGATCGCGTCGCGCTGGCTGGCGCTCGCCGTCGACCATCAGGGAGTCCGCATCGAACGCTGAGCCGCTCATGAAAATCACGGTCATGAAGTTCGGCGGCACGTCCGTCGCCGACCCCGAGAAGATCCAGCGCGCGGCCGAGCGCGCGATCGCCGAGCGCCGCAAGGGCTACGCGGTCGTCGCGGTGGTCTCGGCGCCCGGGGAGATGACCGACGAGCTGATCGCGCTGGCCGAGCGCGTCACGGCGTCGCCCGACGACCGCGAGCTCGACCAGCTGGTCTCGACCGGCGAGCAGGTCGGCATCGCGCTCTTCGCGATGGCGTGCAAGGCGCGCGGCGCCAACGCGGTTTCGCTGACGGGACCGCAGGCGGGCATCGACGCGGTCGGGGCGGCGGGGCGCGCGCAGATCCGCCGCATCCGGACGCGGGCGCTCCTCAAGCACCTGCGCGAGGGCCGCATCGTCGTCGTCGCGGGCTTCCAGGGCCTCACGCCCGAGGGCGACACGGCCACGCTCGGCCGCGGCGGCTCGGACCTGACCGCGGTCGCGCTCGCCTCCGCGCTCAAGACCGGGCGCTGCGAGATCTTCTCGGACGTGAAAGGCGTCTACACGGCCGATCCGCGCATCGTGCACGACGCGCGCAAGCTGTCCAAGATCTCCTTCGAGGAGATGCTGGAGCTCGCGGGCGCCGGCGCGCAGGTCATGCAGGCGCGCTCGATGGAAGTCGCCGAGCGCTTCGGCGTCGAGATCCACGTGCGCTCCGCCTTCCATCCCCAGGCCGGCACCTGGATCGTCGCTCAGGAGGATTTGATGTTGGAGAAAGCCTTCGTTTCCAGCCTCGCGCTCGACAAGAGCGAGGTGCGCCTGACCATCGTCGGCGTGCCCGACCAGCCCGGCGTGGCCGCGTCGGTGCTGACCGCGCTCGCCGAGGGCGACATCCCGGTCGACATGATCATCCAGTCGGCTCCCAGCCACCTGGGCGTCAACGACATGTCGTTCATGACGCCGAAGAATCACGCCGTGAAGGCCAAGAAGGCCCTCGAGGGCGTCGCGCGCCGCCTGCGCGCCGAGCGCGTGGACCTCAACGACCAGGTCGCCAAGGTCTCCGCCGTCGGCACCGGCTTCCGCCACAGCCCCAAGATCGCCGCGACGATGTTCCGCGCGCTGGCCGAGCAGAGGATCAACATCCACATGATCTCGGCCTCCGACCTGCGCGTGTCGTGCATCGTCGACTTCGCCGACGGCGAGACGGCCCTGCGCGCGCTGCATAAGGCGTACGGCCTGTCCAAGGGGAAAAAATAATGTCCGTCTTCGTCGCCATCGACTTCGAAACGGCGGACAAGGGCCCGGATTCGGCCTGCTCCGTGGGCCTCGTGCGCGTCGAGAACGGCGCGGTCACGGAGAAGCTCGTGCAGCTGATCAAGCCGCCGCGCTTCGTCGAGGGCGACCTGTTCGGCCCCGCGCCGGACTTCGAGTTCACCTACATCCACGGCATCAAGCCGGAGATGGTCGCCTCGGCACCGACCTTCGGCCAGGCCTGGCCGAAGCTGGAGCGCATCCTGACAGGCGCGCGATTCCTGGCCGCGCACAACGCCCCGTTCGACAACGGCGTGCTGACCGCCTGCTGCGCGGCCGCGGGCCTGCCCAAGCCGCCGCACCCGTTCATCTGCACGGTGAAGCTGGCGCGCAGCACGTGGAGCATCTACCCGACCAAGCTGCCCAACGTCTGCTCGGCGCTCAAGATCGAGCTGAACCACCACGAGGCGCTGTCCGACGCGCTCGCCTGCGCCCAGATCGTCATCGCCGCCGAGAAGAAGGGCGTCAAGCTTTAGCGGCCTCTCCCGCGCGGGAGAAAAGAAACGCCGCCCGCGGTTTTTTCTCGCCCCGGGCGGCGCGTCTTCGGTGGGTCCGAAAGCTCAGTGCTTTCTGTTTTTTCCCTTCCCGGCGGCGATCCTCTGCGCCTTCAGCACGTTGTGCAGGAAGACGTGAGCCGTGTCGTGGACCCAGCGGTTTTCCAGAACCCGCTTGGGATCGCACGTGATCTTGGCCGCCAGCGCGAGCTTCATGTTTTCGATTATAGCCCCCGAACCCGAAAAGGTCATTACAGCCTTGTTACGTTATTGCGAAGACCGTCCTTGACGGTTCCCGTCGGTACTGTTATATATGGAGCCTATGCTGAAGAACCAGACGATCGCCGTGGTCGGGGCCGGGCACATGGCCGGCGCCATGATCGGCGGAATGGTGCGCTCCAAGCTCCTGCCCGCCAAGGGCATCGTCGCGGCCCGCCGCTCCGCCGAGGCGCTCGCCGAGCTCCAGAAGAAATGGGGCGTGCGCACCACGACCGACAACAAGAAGGCGGTCGCCGGAGCCGACATCGTCATCCTCGCCGTGAAGCCGCAGATGGCCAAGAAAGTCCTGGAGGAGCTCGCCGGCGCGATCCGCAAGGACCAGCTCGTGATCTCCGTCATGGCCGGCATTCCCACCGCCGCGATCAACAAGGCCCTGCGCGCGGACTGCCCCGTCGTGCGCGCCATGCCCAACACCCCGTGCCTGGTGGACGCGGGCGCCACCGCCATCGCCGCCGGCGCGCACGCCGGCGCGAAGGATTTGGAAAGGGCCGAGTCCGTCTTCAAGTCCGTCGGCCTGGTCGTGACTTTGCCCGAGTCCGCGCTCGACGCCGTCACCGGCCTGTCCGGCTCCGGCCCCGTCTACATCTACATGGTCATCGAGGCCATGATCGACGGCGGGGTCAAGATGGGCATCCCCCGCGCGGTCGCGGCCAAGCTCGCCGCGCAGACCGTGTACGGCGCGGCCAAGCTCGTGCTCGAAACCGGCAAGCACCCCGCGGTCCTGAAGGACGAGGTCACGACGCCCGGCGGCACCGCGATCACCGCCATCCACGTCCTCGAGAGCAAGGGCCTGCGCTCCGTGCTGATCGACGGCGTCGAGGCCGCGACGAAGCGCTCGCAGGAGCTGTCGCGGCTGTTCGCCGAGTAAGCCGCGCCTGGGTGCGAGCGGCCTGCTGACGGGCTACGACCTCTGCGTCCAGAAATACCATTCGACGGCGACCTGCAACTGAGCCGCGGACGCGGGCAAGCCTTGACGGAGTGGTCAGGACCTGTTATAACTTGAGCGAAGAAGCCGCGACACCCGGAACGCCGAACTGGGGCGTTCCGGTTTTTATTTGCCCGAATGCCCAACGACAACCGCATCGCCACGCTGATCACCGCCCGCGAGCACCTCGAAGAGGTGTGCGTGGAGTTCGCGAAGTGCTCGCGGCTGGCCTTCGACACGGAATCGAACGGCTTCTACGCGTATAAAGAAAAGGTCTGCCTGATCCAGATCTCCACGCCGACCGACGACTACATCGTCGATCCCATCGCGGTGACCGACATCTCGGCCCTGGGTCCGCTGTTCGCCGACCCGGCCATCGAGATCCTCTTCCACGCCGGCGAATACGACGTGCTGTGCCTGAAGCGCGACTACGGCTTCACGTTCACGAACCTCTACGACACCATGATCGCCGCGCGCGTGCTCGGCATCAAGGAGCTCGGCTTGGCCGCCGCCATCGAGCGCCAGTTCGGCCTCGTGATCTCGAAGAAACTCCAGCGCGCCGACTGGGGCAAGCGCCCGCTGACCCACGAGATGATCCGCTACGCTCAGGGCGACACCCACTTCCTGATGCGCATCGCCGACGAGCAGAAGAAGCTGCTCATCGAAAAGGGACGCTGGGACGACGCCGTCGAGGCCTTCCGCGAGCTCGCCAAGATCGAGCCGAACGTCAAGACCTTCGACCCCGAGGGCTACTGGAAGCTCGTCGGCCGCACCGACATCGGCGGCCGCGCGATGGCCGCGCTCAAGGAGATCTGGCTGTACCGCGAGCAGCAAGCCGAATCGCGCGACCGCGCCCCGTTCCGCGTGATGCCCGAGGACCTCATGACGCGCATCGCCGAGGCCCTGCCGGAGACGAAGGAGGCCCTCGCGGCGGTCAAGGGCATGTCGCCCTACATCCTGGAGCGCTTCGGCCCCGGACTGCTCGCCGCCGTCGAGCGCGGACGCGCGGCGCCCCCCGTCGTTCGCCCGCCGCAGCCCGAGAAGCGGCGCATGGCCGACGACGAGTGGAAGCTCTTCGAGGCCCTGCGCGTCTGGCGCAAGGAGCGCGGCGAGCGCGACAAGGTCGAGCCCGTCGTGATCCTCTCGACCGACTCGATGCGCCAGATCGCCGCGCACGCCTGCCGCGTCGACGGCGACCCGCTCGCCCCCCTCTCGGACCTCAAGAAGACGCGGTACGGCGAGGACATTCGGCGCCTCGTCGCCTCCCTGCGCAGCGGCGCCAAGAGCGCCTAAGCCTTAGGGCTTGCGCCGGCGCACGCCCGCCAGGAACGCCTTCCAGGCTTTTTCGCCTTCCCCCTTGATGTCGGGCGCCGGGCTCTCGCGCGCGTAGGACAGCACCGCGAAGCGCCCGTCGCGGAAAGGCGGCAGGACGCAGAAGAACTCGCGCGCCATGAGCGGCGGGCCCGGGGAGAAGGCGTGAGGATCCCCCTCGGGCAGCGGGTATTCGCGGCGGTACACCGCGACCGCGCGGCCCGCGACGCGCGCCGACCCGGATTTCGCGGGCGCGCGGCCCATCGTCGTGGCGCCCGGTCCCGCCAGGAAATCCTCCGGTGTGCGGTAGTACGACTTCGGCGCTCCGAAGATCTTGACCGCGATGCGGTCGAGTCCTTTTTCGTAGGCCGTCACGGCGTCCGCGCCTCCGGCGTTGGAGTACGCGGAAGCCGTCCAGCCCGGCGGCGCCGTCCAATCCAGCGGCGCGGCCGCGGCTTTCGATGGGGTCGTGCTCAAGCGGACCTCCGGTCCCGGCGTCGGGGCCGCGAACAGAAGCTGGGCGGCGAAGAGAAAAATTTTCATCGAATCTAGTTCGTGAGCCGGAACTGGATCGGCTGGGGCAGACGAACGGGGACCGGCCTGCCGCTGAGCCCGATCGCGGGCGAGAAGCGCATCAGCTTCGTGACCTTCTGCGCGGCCTCGTCGAAGCTCGGCCCGGAGGAGCTCCGGATGTCCACCGCGCCGACGAGGCCGTCCGCGCCGATGTGGATCATCACGATCACGTCGGCCTCGCGTCCCGCGCGGCGCTCGGACTCCGGGTAGAAGCGGCGCAGGTTGGCGAGCACCTCGTCGCGGTTGAGCAGCCGCGGAAACGCCAGCAGCGCCGTGCCGCCGTCGCCGTGGCCTCCCACCACGCCTTCGTCCGAGCCGTTCTCCCCCGAGCCGCCGGTCTTGGCGGCCGTTCCCTCTCCGCCCTTGGCGCCGCCGGGCGTGGTCTGCGTCCCGCTGCCGCTCTCCGAGCCGGTCGGCGAGGGCTTGGGCGCCTCGACGACCTTCGTGCTCGGCCCGGGCAGGACCCAGTCCTTGGGCGCTTCCGGCGCCTTCGGCTCGACCTTCGGCGGCGGGACGGGCGCGGCAGCCTTCTCGGCGGTCTCGTTGACCAGCGCGCGCTTGCCGGGAACGAGCGCCTTCGGCGCGTTGAGGGCCGCGGGGCCGGTCCCCAGGAAGGGGCTGATGATCTCGACCTCCATTTCGGGGGGAGGCGCCTGCGAGGAGAGGTGGAGCGCGATCGGGATCAGGAGCGCCAGCGCGAGAAGCACGGCGTGCGCGGCGAACGACAAGGCGAGCGAACGGGCGGGCGGCGGCGCCTCGGGAGCGCGGGGCGCCTGAGGCGCCGCGTTCACTTGCGGACGACCTCCAGTCCGACCTTGCGCACGCCCGCGCCGCGGATGTCGTCGAGGAGCGCGGCCACCTCGCCGTAGGGCAGGGCGCGGTCGGCCGAGACCGTGACCGCCTGGCCGGGGTTTCCCGCCACCGCGAGCGAAAGAGCGTGCTTGAGCTGGTCGGCGGTCACGGGCTTGCCCGCGAGAGTCAGGCGCCGCGCGCCGTCGAGCGCGACGCCCAGCGCGTCGGTCGCGACCTTCTCGTGCTGGGCGGCCTTGGGCAGGTCGAGCTTGATCGCGCGGCGCGCGATCATCGGGGCGGTCGCCATGAAGATGATCAGCACGACCAGGATCACGTCGACGAGCGGCGTGACGTTGATCCCGGTGATCGCCCCGTCGCCGTCGTCGGAGGAGGCTTGCACCGTTGGTCTCTAGCGGCGCTTGGCCTCGGCGCGGGCGGAGGCCCCCAGGCGGCGGCCGAGGGCCTCGGTCTCGCCGACGAGGTCGCGCACGCGCTTCTGCAGGGCGTTGAAGGCGAAGACGCAGGGCAGCGCCACGAGCAGGCCGACCGCGGTCGCGATCAGCGCCTCGGACAGCCCCGACATCACGACCTCGGGACCGGCGCCGGCGGCGGCGAGATCGTGGAAGGCCTTGATCACGCCGAGCACGGTGCCGAACAGTCCGATGAAGGGGGCGTTGTTGCCCAGCGTGCCGAGCAGAAGCAGCTTCCGCTCGAGGCGCCGGCGCTCGTCGGAGAGCGCCGCGGCCAGATGCTCCGCGGCGGCCTCGGGCCCGCGCGGCAGGTTCTCGAGGACCTCGCCGAGGACGCGCGCGGCGCATCCCGGCCGCGCGTCGAGCGCCTTGCGCGCGGCGTCCAGATCGTCGCCCGCGAGCGCCGCCAGGAACGGGGCCCGCAGGCCCGCGAGCGCGGCGGCCTCCGCGCGCAGCAGCTGGAAGCGGTCGTAGATCGCGGCGAGCGCGGCCACCGAGGCGGCGGCGAGCGCCCAAACGACCCAGCTTCCGCCGGTCAGGGCCAACGACATCAGAAGTTCTTTCATGTCGGGCTATTGGTCCTTTTTCGGGTTCAATTTGACCAGGGCCGAGAGGATCTCGGCCTTCACGGCCGGGTCCTGCTCCCCGGTCAGCTCGCGCTGCAGGCGGAGATATTCGTCGCTGCCGCCCATTTCGCCGAGATAATGGTCGGCCATGGCCCGCGTCAGCCAGTCCGGGCTCTGGTACAGCCGCAGCAGGAGCTCGCGGCCGAAGATGTCGCCCATGCGCCACATGCCGGCCGCGGCGTAGATCTGAATCGGCACCGACGCGTCGTTGCGCGACGCGCCCGACAGCTGGAGCTCGGCGGACTGGTCGCCGAGGACCAGAAGGGACTCGAGCGCCGCGAAGCGGACCGTCGGGTTCGAGTCGATCATCGCGCCCTGGATGAGGTTCAGGTAGCGCAGGTCCTTGGCGTAGGCGAGAGCGAGCAGCGACGCCGCGCGCGTCTGCGCGTTGGTCCCTTGGCGCACGACGTTCTCGAGCTGCATCTGGATCTGATAGTCGGTCGACCCGGCCAAGCCCTCGGTCAGCAGGAAGCCCAGCTCGGTGTAGCGCGTCTTGAGGTTGTAGCCGGTCAGCGTCGTCAGCTTGTTGAGGTTGCCGATCGACGCGTCGAGCTGGGCCTCCGGGTCCGGGCGCGCGTTCATCTGCTGGGTGAGCAGGCGCAGCAGCTGCTGGTTGATGCGCGGATCGATCAGGTCCACCTGCGCGGCCACCCGCGGCGCGGTCACGACCAGGGGATCGAGCTGATAGGCCATCGACTGGTCCATGACGAGATTCCCGTCGACCGACGTCGGCGCGACGCGGGTCGGCGCGCCGGGGACCGCCTTCTCGTCGGCGGCCTTCTTCTTCGGGTACAGCTTGAGCGCCGAGACGCAGTACTCGGCCACGACGAAGTCGTTGCCCATCTCGCCGTCCATGCGGTTGAGCAGGGTCGTGTAGTCCTCGGCCGTGCCGTTCTCGCCGAGGTACTTGGCCGCCATCGACTTGACCAGCCACGAGGGATCGTCGAGGAACAGGCGCAGGCGCGCCAGGCCCGCCGGATCGCCGAGCCGCGCCAGGCCCGCGGCCGCGTACACGCGCAGGATCGGCTCCATGTCCTGATCCGCCGCCGCCGCGAGCAGGACCATCGCCTCGCGCGGGTGGTTCCACGTCACCAGGGACTCGAGCGCGGCGAAGCGCACGCCGGGATCGAGGTTGATCAGCGCCTCGTTGAAGATCTGCAGGTGCGCGATGTCGTGCCAGCGCGCGAGCGCGATCAGCGCCGCCGAGCGCGACTCGTTGTCGCGGTCCCAGCGCGCCATCTCGATGAGCTGCTCGCGGAAGACGGGGTCCCGGTTCATCGAGAACGCCTCGGACAGCGGGATGCCGAGGTTCAGGAAGCGGTTGCGCAGGTTGTAGCCGATCGGCGAGCCGACGAGCAGGATGTCGCCCTCCGGAGTGCCGGTCGTCGCGGTCGACAGGTCGCGCTGGAAGTTGGAGTGGTTCTGCGCGAGCTGCACGAGGGCGTCGGTGATCTGAGCGTCAACCGGGAGGTTCACGGGCGTCATCGTCGACATGGCCAGCGAGCCGGGAGGCGGCTGATACGCCTGCGGGCCCTGGCCGACGATCAGATCGGCGCTCCCGCCGCACGCGGCCAGAACGGCCGCCGCCGCGGCGCAAACCAGGGGCGCGAGTCTCGTCAAAAGGGGCTTCATGGACGATATTATGGAGTATTTGCGGCGATCCCGCCATGCCCGCTTCACTCGCATTTTACGGACCTGAAATATATCCGCAACGCGGTTCGGCTATGATCTGGTCAGACGCGGCGGATGACTCGCTTCAACGACACCAGTCCGCGTTGACCCCACCAGGAGCGCTCGCCCCGGCCCGCAAGGTCCCGGGCGGGCCCGTTTGAGGGCGCGCCGGCCATGACCGCGGGCGGGGCCTTCCTCGGCTTTT
>VFSW01008503.1_pt1 | contig 14731 bp, 16 predicted proteins | sample 5358111 | NCBI WGS metagenome assembly VFSW01 (sample SAMN11554181, study PRJNA540505) | mine drainage metagenome | isolation source: sediment from site ElyBrook_90M | place: USA: Ely Copper Mine, Vershire, VT | collected 2017 | reverse complement strand
TTGACGCTCACCATCGATCCAACGACCAACGACAGTTCGTGCGACATAGTGGGCATGTATGGCGCGAGCTTGGGCCGCTCGGCGATGATCGTGATATCTGAGGACATGACCCGATAGCCCTGTGACGCGACCAAACGGACCGTCTCTTGGAGCAAGTGACGTGAGGCGACCCCGGCGTGAGCCGGGTCGGAGTCGGGGAAGTGACGACCCAGATCACCAAGGTTCGCGGCTCCGAGCAGTGCGTCACAGAGCGCATGAGTAGCGACGTCGGCGTCAGAGTGACCGAGGAGTCCGATGGCGTCGGGAACATGGACCATGCCGAGCCAGAGCTGGCGATCAGGATCCGCGCTGAATCGATGCACGTCGATACCGTGGCCAATCCTCATGGGCGATCACCCGCCTGGCGACTCGCCCGCACAAGATCTTCAGGTTCAGTGATCTTGAGGTTGTGGATCTCTCCGGGGACGATCACGACGCGCCCGCCAATGGCTTCGACGAGTGCCGCGTCGTCGGTTGCATCGTCGCCCAACTGATGTGCACGCAACAAGGTATCGCGCCGAAAGGCCTGAGGTGTCTGCACCGTGACCAGCTCATCTCGCGAAATAGTCTCTCGAACGACCGTCACCTCCCCCAACCGTTCGATGCGCTTTACCGTGTCGGTGATCGCCAGTCCCGGCACGGCGGCATCGGCACCGTCCGATACGGCCTGGACCACGGCGGAGAAGAGGGCGGGCGTCGCCAAGGGGCGCGCCGCGTCGTGTACCACGATGATGTCTACGTCGGCACACTCTCGAAGTCCCGAGCGAACCGAAGCCGCACGGCTCGCTCCGCCTACCACGAGGACATCGGCACCCTCTCCGTCGCCGCGGTAATCGTCGGGAACCACGAGAATGACCCGTTGCGCAACCGAACGTGCGGCGCGCACACTGTGTGCGGTCACCGTCAGATCATCGAGAGTCGCGAACTGCTTGGCTCCGCCGAAGCGCAGGCCCCGTCCGGCGGCCACCACCACGGCCGCAACCGACATGGCTAGGGCAGGACCGAGGCGAGCTTCTCCTCAGCCGCCTCCGTGTCAACGTTCAAAGCGAACGTCAGCTCGGACACGAGGATCTGACGTGCGCGAGTCAGCATTCGCTTCTCGCCCGCCGACAGTCCCTTGTCCTTGTCACGGATCGAAAGGTTACGAACGACCTCAGCCACTTGGTAGATGTCCCCGGAACGCAACTTCTCAGAGTGGTTCTTGAACCGGCGCGACCAGTTGGTCGGCATTCGCGCTTCCTTCTTTCGCAAGACTGCGAACACCTCTTCCACCTCTTCGTCGTTGATGACATCACGGAGTCCGACCGACTCGGCATTCGCTACCGGAACCATGAGCACGAGGTCGGTGTACGCGACCTTCAATTTGAGGTAGTCCTGCTTCACGTCAAAAGCCGTCATCTTCTCGATTTTCTCCACCGTGCAGGCTCCGTGGTGGGGGTAGACGAGACGATCACCTTTTTTGTACTTGCGTGCAGTCATAAATCAGGTTCTCCTCAGAGGAAATCAGCCCGAAGGGCGATAGGGGGATTAATAATTCTACCGCACTTTGGTCACTTTGTGACAGTGCGTGCCGATTCGAGGGCCTGCGCCAGTGAACTACAACGTTCCACGTCCATACCGGGAGTGGCGTCCAGATCGCCCTCGCTCGGGACAATGACCCGTTTCGCCCCCAATCGCTGGGCTTCGCGAACTCGGCGAGTCAGCCCGCTGACACTTCGCAGTTCTCCCCCCAGCCCAACTTCGCCCCCGCCCGTGAGCGTGCGCGGCACCGCGAATCCGACAACTGCCGAGGCGACCGCCATCGCCAGCGCGAGGTCCACGCCGGGCTCGGTCGCCGCCAAACCACCCGCAGTGGCGGCGAAGACGTCCGCCCCGCTGGTGTCGATGTCACAGCGCGCCTCGAGTACTGCGAGCAACAGCGCCAACCGCTGCGACGAGACCTGATGCGCCACCCGGCGCGGCGAGCCAGAGCTCGTCGCCACCAGAGCCTGGATCTCCACCAGGAACGAGCGCGAGCCGTCATTGGTCACGCTGTAGACAACGCCGGGAACCTCCAGTCGCGGACCGCGCACCGACAGAGCCGGATCAGGGAGTTCACGAAGTCCTTCGGGGACCATCTCGAGCACACCGACCTCACCGGTGGGTCCAAAACGATGCTTGATCGCCCGGATGAACCGCAGGGAACCCTGGCGATCTCCCTCGATACGCACCACCGTGTCCACCAAGTGTTCGAGGGCGCGTGGTCCAGCCAACTCGCCGTCTTTGGTGACGTGACCTACGAGCAACAGTGCCGATCCCGTGTCCTTGGCCACCGAACACAAGCGCTCGGCCGCGCGGCGCACTTGGGGCACCGAGCCGGTGACCGACGACAGAGACTCGTCGCTCATCGCTGAAACCGAGTCGACGACGCACAGGGCTGGGCGCCGATCGCGGAGTAGTTGCTCGGCTGCGTCCACATCGGTGGTCACGGCCACGTCGAGCCCGTCAGGAACCTCTCCGAGTCGGCGAGCTCGTTTGGCAACCTGGCCGGCCGACTCCTCGGCCGCGATCAGCAGAACGGGGATGGAGCGCAGTGCCAGGGCGCGCAGTGACATCAGGGCCAGCGTCGACTTGCCGACTCCGGGCTCTCCGAACAACAGGGTGGTCGAACCAGCGACAAATCCACCTCCCAGCACCCGATCCAACTCAGAGACGCCGCTCGACTGAGCACGTTCGACGTCATCACCCAGATCGCGCAGGGACGTCGTCACGAGGGAGCGTCGCGAGCGCGACTGAGAACGCGCATCGGAGCGCTCTTCGTCGAGCGTGTTCCACTCGCCACAGCCTGGACAGCGCCCAACCCAACGAGGCGTCGTGGTGCCGCAGTCGCGACAGACGTGCACGGTGTGGCTCTTCACCTTCGTGAGGTTAGGGCCGCGCTGTGACGTCTAGGACTTGGGCGTGAGGTCTTCGAAGTCGACCGATGGCGGAAGACCCTCGACCCCTTCGAAGGTCAATCGCTGTCCGTCGGCGTCCTCGATCGCATCGACCACGATGGTCTGTCCGGCTCGGAACTCCTTGAACAGGATCTTCTCGCTCAACACGTCTTCGACGTACTGTTGAATCGCGCGACGCAGCGGACGAGCACCCAACTCGGGGTCGTAACCCTTGTCCGCGAGAAACCCCTGGGCCGCAGCCGAGAGCTCCAGACCCAAACCCTGAACCGCGAGTTGGTCGCGCAGGCGCGTGATGAACAGGTCGGCGATGAGGATCACCTCGTCCTTGGTCAACTCGTGAAAGACGATCGTGTCATCGATGCGGTTGAGGAACTCGGGACGGAAGTGGGCCTTCAGTGCCTGGTACACCCGCTCTTTCATCCGTTCGTGCGTGGCGACGTCGGACGACTTGGTAAATCCGATGGCGGCCTTACGCAGGTCAGCGGTGCCGAGATTCGAGGTCATGATCAAAATGGTGTTCTTGAAGTCGACGGCCCGACCTTGAGCATCCGTGAGGCGGCCGTCCTCGAGAATCTGCAACAGGGTGTTGAACACGTCGGGGTGGGCCTTTTCGACCTCATCGAAGAGCACCACGGAGAAGGGCTTGCGCCGCACCGCCTCAGTCAACTGACCGCCTTCGTCGTAGCCGACGTAGCCCGGAGGTGAGCCGACGAGCCGGCTCACCGAGTGCTTCTCCATGTACTCAGACATGTCGAGTTGAATCAACGCGTCCTCGTCATCGAAGAGGAACTCGGCCAATGTCTTGGCGAGTTCGGTCTTGCCAACACCCGTGGGGCCGAGAAAGATGAACGATCCGCCCGGTCGCTTGGGGTCCTTCAGACCAGCGCGCGTGCGCCGAATAGCCCGGCTGAGCGATATGACGGCCTCGTTCTGTCCGATGATCCGCTTGTGCAGCTCGTCTTCCATGCGCAAGAGCTTCGTCGTCTCCTCTTCGGTGAGCCGGTAGACCGGGATGCCGGTCCAGTTGGCCAACACCTCAGCGATCGTCTCCTCGTCCACCAGGTCGAAGGTCGATCCACCCGAAGCTTGCACTGAGCGGTCGAGTTCATCCTTCTTCGAGATGAGTTCACGCTCTTGCTCCTCGAGAGCCTTGGCCTGCTCAAGGGCGCCACTGTCCATCGCCGATTCCTTGTCAGCGCGCACGCGTGCGATGTCCTGGTCAAACTTCTTGGCCGCGGGCGGAGCGGCCATGCGGCGAATCCGCAGTCGACTACCCGCCTCGTCGATCAGGTCGATGGCCTTGTCCGGCAAGAAACGGTCCGAGATGTAACGGTCGGCAAGGTTCGCCGCCGCGATCAGCGCTTGATCGGTGATCTTTACCGCGTGGAACTCTTCGTAGACCTCGCGCAGTCCCTTCAAGATGTCGATCGTCATGGCCACGGACGGCTGTTCGACCTTCACTGGCTGGAATCGGCGCTCCAGCGCGGCGTCTTTCTCAATGTGCTTGCGGTATTCGTCGATGGTGGTGGCTCCCACCGTCTGGAGTTCACCACGAGCCAGCATCGGCTTGAGGATCGAAGCGGCGTCAATCGCCCCTTCGGCGGCTCCGGCACCAACCAGGGTGTGGATCTCGTCGATGAACAAGATGATGTCACCGCGGGTGCGAATCTCCTTGAGCACCTTCTTCAACCGCTCTTCGAAGTCGCCGCGGTAGCGACTACCGGCGACCCGGGCGCCGCGGTCCAAGGTGTCGAGCTGCTTGTCGGCGCGCGTCACCGGCCCCTGATTGGCCCCGCTCTGCTGGGCCCGTCCTGCGACGATGGCAGTCTTTCCGACGCCCGGTTCGCCGATCAGCACGGGGTTGTTCTTCGTACGGCGTGATAGCACCTGCATCACGCGCTCGACTTCCTTCTCTCGCCCGACCAGTGGATCGAGCTTGCCCTCGCGGGCGAACTGGGTGAGGTTGCGACCGAACTGGTCCAGTACGGCCGAACCACCCGAGGACTCCGGATCGCTCTTCGCCCCGCCGGCAGCGCTGGGCGAACCCGTCTCCTTACCGGCCTGACCCGACATCATCTGAATGACTTGGGTGCGCACCCGAGCCATGTCGGCACCGAGTTCATTGAGCACCTGAGCGGCGACGCCGTCGCCTTCGCGCACCAGCCCGAGCAGCATGTGCTCGGTGCCGATGTAGGAGTGCCCTAACTGCAGGGCCTCGCGTAGCGAGAGCTCCAGCACCTTCTTGGCCCGTGGCGTGAATGGCGTGGAGCCGGGCGACGGGTTGGTATTGGCCCCGATCGCCTCTTCCACCTTCTCGCGAACGACGTCGAACGTGACGCCCAGGGCGTCGAGGGCCTTGGCGGCCACACCCTCGCCTTCTCGGATCAGTCCGAGCAAGATGTGCTCGGTACCAATGAAGGCGTGATTGAGGTCGCGTGCTTCTTCCTGCGCGAGCACGAGGACCCGGCGGGCACGGTCAGTGAATCTTTCGAACAATTGTCATCCTTTGACTGGCAACAATTAGCAGTGTACCGGTGTCTTGGCGCCTCTCAGCCATCACCCCCGGACCAGTGAGAATGCTCCTCTATGGTGTGAGTGTGAACCCGCACGAGCGATTACGACTGACCCTGGTCGAAGCCGACCTTACGAGGCTCGAAACGCTGCTCGCCGAGTCCGTCATTGTGGGTGACGACTACCTGGATTCAGTCACGACCCACCTGATCTACGCGGGAGGTAAACGCCTGCGACCGCTGCTCGCGCTGGCCTCGGCCACGGGTGGCTCTCGCCCAGCCACCCAGGAAGACCTGCTGGGTGGCGTGACCGTCGAACTGATGCATCTGGCCTCGCTCTACCACGACGACGTGATGGACGAGGCCGAGGTCCGACGAAACGTCGACAGCGTGAACGCTCGATACGGCAATCTCATCGCCATCGTGGCCGGCGACTACCTTATGGCCAGATCGGCCGCGATAGCGGCCGATCTGGGCCCCGACGTCGCTGGCCACTTGGCCCGCACCCAGGCCACGCGTACCACGGGCCCGGTCTCCGAAGTACGTACCGCCTTCTCGGTAGAGCGAACCGAAGCTGACTACTACGAGGCGATCGAGGGCAAGACCGCGTCATTGATGTCGTCGAGTTGTCGTGTCGGGGCACTCACCGCACACTTGCCCATGGTCCAGGCTGAAGCCCTCACCGAGTTCGGTCGATGCTTCGGGATGATCTATCAACTGCGTGACGACATCCTCGACGTCATCGCGGTCGACAACCAGCTGGGCAAGCCCGCCGGACAGGACCTGGCCGAAGGAATCTACAACCTGCCCACCCTGCACGCGCTGCGTGACGCGAGCGTCGGCGCCGAACTGCGAGACATTCTCGGCGAGGCTCTGGACGATGAGGACCGCGAACGCGCTCGCAAGCTCGTGGTGGCCACCGATGGCATCGAGAAGACCATCGATGCCGCCAAGCACTTCAACGCCCTGGCCCACGAAGCCCTCACCGAGGTCGCCAGCGCGCAACTTCGCGACGGGTTCTCCTCGCTCATCGAATCGTTGCTCGAGGACTTGCCCTCCTACTAATCACGCAACGGTTTGAGGGTCGGGAAGGCGATGATCTCGCGGATGTTGGCCTCGTCAGCGATCAGCATGGCCAAGCGGTCGATACCGACACCCAGGCCGGCCGTCGGCGGCAGACCCCATTCGAGGGCCCTGATGTACTCCTCGTCGATCGCCATCGCCTCGAGTTCACCTTCTGCGGCGAGGCGCGCCTGATCCTCGAAGCGTGCGCGTTGCTCGACGGGATCGTTCAGCTCAGAAAAGCCGTTCGAGAGCTCGCGCCCAACTGCGTAGGACTCGAAGCGCTCGGTGAGTGCAGGGTCGACTTGGTGACGTCGAGCGAGCGGCGAAACCTCGACGGGGAAGTCGGTCACGAAGATCGGATTCCAGAGCGACTCTTCGCAGGTGGCCTCGAAGAGTTCGGCGAGGCAGCGCCCCGAACCCCATGAAGGGTGCACTTCGATGCCGCGCGCGCTGAGCAGTTCCACGAAGCGCTCTCGCGAGGTGTGAACCGAGACCTGCTCACCTACCGCCTCGCTGGCCCGCGCAGCCATGGTCCGTCGCGGCCAGGGCGCGGCGAAGGAAAATGGACGGCCCTGGTATTCGATCTCGGTCGTGCCCAGCACGTCAAGGGCGACGCCTTCGACGAGCGATTCGGTGAACTCCATCATGTCCTCGTAGTTCCAGTACGCACAGTAGAGCTCGAACATCGTGAACTCGGGATTGTGCCGTGGGCTCACCCCCTCGTTTCGAAACACGCGACCGAGTTCGAACACTCGCTCGAATCCACCCACCACCAGCCTCTTGAGCCACAGTTCTGGGGCGATGCGCAAGTAGAAGTCAGTATCGAGAGCATTGTGGTGTGTGCGAAACGGCCGCGCGGCGGCGCCCGTGGGAATCGCATTGAGGATCGGTGTCTCTACTTCCATGAACCCCTGGGCCCAGCAGCGCTGGCGCACCGAACGCACCAACTCACTTCGACGTACGAGCGAGACGCGAGATCCGGGATTCGCCCACAGGTCGGCCTCGCGGTGGCGGTAACGAAGCTCGTAATCGGTGATCCCCGCCCACTTGTCACCGAAATTGTGCTGGGCTTCAGCCAGGCGCACCCACGTCGAGACCTTGACCGAAAGCTCTCCGCGCTTCGTGCGAACGACCTCTCCAACGATTCCAACCCAGTCACCCAGGTGCAGTTTCGCGAACTCCTCGAACTCCTCGGTCGTCGACGACAAGGCGAAGAGCTGAATCTCGCCGCTCGAGTCACGCATCATCGCAAAGGCCAATTTCCCCTGGCGGCGCATGAGCATCAGTCGGCCCGCGACACTCACCGTGATCCCCGACTCCTCACCGTCGTCGAGGTGACCGAACTGCTGATGCAGGGCGAGGGCGAAGGCGTTCTGGGTGAATCGGTATGGCGTGGTCACGAATCGTCTCCTGAATGATTACGTTCATGAACGATACGCAATCCGTGCAGGGTCAACCACGGCTCCACGTGTTGGACGTGCTTGGTGTGCGGCGCGATCAGCCCCGCCAGGCCCCCGGTGGCGATAACCGTCGCCTGGCCCAGCTCCTCAAGAATGCGCTCGACGACGCCGTCCACTTGAGCCGCGAAGCCGTAGAGCACGCCGGCCTGGATCGACTCCACGGTCGAGCGTCCGATCACCGAACGCGGTCGGACCAGCTCCACGGAGCGCAGCGCCGATGCGTGGGTGTAGAGCGCTTCGAGCGAGATCGCGACACCGGGCGAGATGGCACCACCTAGGTACTCCCCCTTTGCAGACACCACGTCAAAGACGGTAGCGGTCCCCATGTCGACCACGATCGAAGCCCCCGGGTACAGGTCGTAGGCGCCCACGGCGTCGGCGATCCGGTCGGCGCCCACCTCCCGCGGGTGGTCGTAGCGGAGCGGCCTCCCCGTCTTCGTGCCGGGTCCGATCACCGTCAAGTCGAGCTCCGAGAACCACCGATTGGCCATGCGCCGCAGCTGGGTGGTGACCGTGGGAGCCGACGAGGAGATCGCCATCGCCGTGATCTCGCTGCGCAGGTCCAATCCTTCGAGGTCGAGCAGCTGGGTCAGGACCATGGCGTGCTCGTCGGGCGTACGTTCGCTCACGGTCGAGATCCGCCAATGAAAGGCGAGTCCGTGCTCGCCGCTCGCCCGTGCAAAACCCATGGCCTCTGGGGCGTCGGGCAATTCGGGTCCGAAGAGCCCGATCACCGTCTCGGTGTTGCCGACGTCCATCGCGAGCAGCATCAGTCTCCCTTGGCCATCAGCGTGACCGTAGCATTGTCGATCAGGCGCACGCCGCCCACGCGCGCCGCGACCAGGGCGCGTCGTTCGCCAGACTCGTAATCGCTCGAAGCTTCGAACGTGATCGGATCGACGACCTCGGCGTAGGCGACGTCGAGACCGCTGTCCTCGAGGATGGTGAGCATGGTCTCGCGCACGATGCTCGCCGGTGCCGCGAGGGCCTCAGCGGCGCGAAGCGCCCGTGAGAGCCCTAGGGCACTCGTGCGCTGGGGCGGAGCTAACAACACATTGCGACTCGAGAGCGCCAGGCCGTCGTGGTCGCGCACGATCGCAGAGCCCACCACCTCGACGTCGAATCCCAGGTCGTGGACCATCTGTCGCACCACGGCCAGCTGCTGGAAGTCCTTCTCCCCGAAGTAGGCACGACATTGTCCGGTGATCGCGAGGAGTTTGGCCACCACGCTCGCCACTCCCTCGAAGTGACCGGGACGCCCGCCCCCGACGAGGGACTCGCTGATGCCGCCTACCCAGACCCTCGAGGGGGGCGACGTGGGGTCCTGGGGCCACATCGCATCGAGCGTCGGCTCCACCAGGCAGTCAACGCCGTGAGCTGCGGCCAGCGCGGCGTCGGCCCCGGGAGTACGTGGGTAGGCGCGCAGGTCCGCCGCATCATTGAACTGGCGTGGATTGACGAAGATGGTCGCTACGACCAGCTCGCCGTTGCGCTTGGCGGCATCGAACAACGAGGTGTGCCCGGCGTGCAGGGCGCCCATCGTGGGCACCAATCCAATCCGATGTCCGAGTGAGCGTTGGTGCTCGGCGTAGGCTCGCCACGTCGAGACCTCGCTGATCCGTTCCACGTCAAGCGTGGGTCTGGGACCGGTGTCGTTCGGCCAGTTCGAACGCGCAATTGGCCATGGCGACGTAGGTCGGACGCTCCGATTCGGGGATGGCGGCCAGATGGGCGTCGATGGTGGTCATGTCTCCACGTGACGCGGCACCGGTGAGTGCCCGTTGCGGGCCGAACTCTGCCACGTCCTCGAGGGCCTGACGCGCCAAGGGCAGGAACACCTCAAGGCTCAGGCCGGCCGAGCGGGCGAGCTGCTCAACGTGACCCATCAGGGCGACGAGGTGATTCGCGGCGACGGCCGCGGCCGCGTGGTACGCGGTGCGCTGCTGGTCATCGATGGTGATTGTTTGGCCGCGCAGGGACGCCACGAGTTCTGCGCCCAGCGGATCGCCGCTCACGCAGAACGTCGCGCCGACGAGTCGACGGCTCCCGATCTCTCCCGTTGGCAACGTCATCAAGGGATGGATCGAAGCCACTCGTCGATGGCGAGCGAGCGCGTCGAGACCCCGAGAACCCGACACGTGCGCCACGACGTACTCGTCACGCACCGGCACCGCTTGCGCGACCACGGCGATCTCGTCATCAGGGACACAGAGCATCACCAAGTCCGCGTCTTCGAGTGCCGCGGCGCGTTCATGATGGATCAAACGGGTCACGTGGCCGGCTCGGCTCAGCGCGAGATGGAATGAGGTGCCGGCTCGGCCGGCACCGATGATCGTGACATTCATGGGATCTCCGTTCCAGCCCCTCTCGGGTGCCGTTCGGTTTCAACGCAACGTCTCGAGTGTACCTAGTTCCTCGACCCTCCCGACACCGCCGGCCAGTTGCTCGGGTGAGACCAATTCGGGAGCGAGTTCGTGCAGTGGGACCATGACGAAGGACCGTGCAAAGAGTCGGGGGTGGGGCACCACGATCTCGGGATCGTCGCTCGTCTCATCCCCCACCAGGAGCACGTCGACGTCCAAGGTGCGCGGGCCCCAGCGCTGGTCGCGAACTCGTCCACAGGCGAGCTCCGCCGCCTGGCAACGTCGAAGGAGCTCGCGCGCCGTCGCTGAGGTACTGATTTCGACCACCAAGTTCCAGAAGTCATCCTGGGCCACACCGCCTACCGGCTCGGTCTGGTAGACCTTCGAGACTCGATACGGATCGTCGCCTACCGCGATGCGCACACCGGTCCTCAGGTACTCGACCCGGTCGCCCAGGTTCGAACCCAGCGAAAGATACGCGCGGCGCACTACTTGCGATGAACGGTACAGCGAACGCCGACCGTGGCGACGTCTTCGAGGACTGGTGGGCGCATTTTTCGAAGCGTGACGCTGACCGATCGGACCTCTGGATCGAGGTCGAGGATCTCGTAGGCAACTCGGTACGCCAGGGTCTCGAGGAGCAGGTAGCGCCCCTCGGTAGCCACGCGCACGACGAGGGCCAGGACGCTCGCGTAGTTGGTGGTCTCGGTGATGTCGTCGTTGAAGGCGGCGGCCTCGAACGGACGCGCGAGATCGAGGTCGAATTCGAGGGGCTGGGCGCGTTCTCGCTCTTCTGGCAAGACGCCCACCACCGCACTGCACCTCAGTGAACGCAGTTCGATCACGTCACTCATCACTGCGCCTCAGGCAGATCGGCCAGCACCGTGCGTCCATCAGGACCGATCGAGCGCTTGAAGAGCCGCTCGACTAATGCGATGGCCGTCGGAACCGTCGGGACCTTCTCGGACCACACCAGATATCCCGCCACGACCCCGAGCAGTCGGTCCGAGACCTCGTCGCTGTGCAACAGCACCACGGTCTTGTGCTCCATAGAATTGGCCAGGTCCAGGTAGCAGGCCTCGAGGACCTCACGTTGCTGGGGACCGCCTCGAAGCGCGTAGTGACTGGCACTCAGACCGTGCTCGAAGTACGCGCTCAGGTTCTGCATGACCGGCAGGATGGAGATGACCCGACCAAATCCTTGGTGCTTCAGCCAGAGCAACTCCTCGTCACGACGCACTCGCCGATGCACCGTGGTCGAGCCGCCGGGACGTTCGGAGACCGCGAGAATCCCCTTGTAGACCCAGGTGAAGCTCCGTGGCTCGATGCCCGCCGCCCACTTGCCCCTCACGCGACTACCTCCTCGAGCGGGCGAACGAGCAGCTCACGTAGCTGAACGGCGGCGCCAGCGTCGTGTACTCGAACCATACTGACACCTTGCAGCATGGCCCACGCCTCGGTGGCGATCGAACCCTCGAGACGCTCATCGACTTCGAGGACCCGCGGTCCCACTTGGCCGAGGAACCGCTTACGACTGGTGCCGATCAACACGCCCGCCCCGAACTCTCGGGCCATGGCCACGAGTCGCTCAGCGCCGGCGAGCAGCGCAAGATTGTGCTCGACCGTCTTGCCGAACCCGATGCCCGGGTCGAGCCAGAGCGGTGCGACGCCGAGCGAGTGAGCGCGTTCAGCCTGGTTGCGAAGGAAGGCCAGGACTTCGCCGAGCACGTCGTCGTAGTGGGGATCGAGCTGCATCGTGAGCGAGTCTCCTTGACGGTGCATCACGACGTATCCCACGTTCAGTTCACCGGCGAGTTCGAGCAACGTACACGACACGTCATTGATGACCGTCGCGCCGGCCGCAACCGCCTCGCGCGCGACGAGCACCTTTTGGGTGTCGATCGAGACCGGCCCCGCGTGCGCCAGCGCCGCCACCACCGGTATCACCCGCGCCAACTCCTCTGCGAGGCCCACTCCCTGAGCACCGGGTCGAGTCGACTCGCCACCGACGTCGACGATGTCACAACCCGCGTCGAAGAGCGCTCGGCCCCTCGCCAGAGCATCATTGGTTGTGGTGCTGCGAGACGCGGGGAAGAACGAATCGGGCGTCACGTTGACGATGCCCATCACCGCGGGATTCAGCGCCACGTAGACCTGCGCTGATGGATGTACTGCAGCGCCTCGGCGCGATAGGCGGCATCGTCACGAAATACTCCACGTACGGCCGAGGTCACCGTGGTCGAGCCGGCCTTCTTCACCCCGCGCATGGACATGCAGAAGTGCTCGGCTTCGAGCACCACGATCGTCCCCTTGGGACTGAGTTCGCGTTCCATGGCCTCGACGATCTCGGTGGTCAACCTCTCTTGGACCTGTAGACGCCGAGCGAAGCCCTCGACGAGACGTGCCATCTTCGACAGACCCGTAATTCGACCGTCGGGACCGGGCAAGTAAGCGACGTGGGCCAGTCCCATGAACGGTACGAGGTGATGTTCACACAGCGACGTGAACGGGATGTCGCGAACCATCACCATCTCGTCGTGACCGGCTTCGAAGGTGACTCGAAGGTGCTCACCCGGATCGACTTCGAGGCCCTCGAAGAGCTCGACGTACATGTCGGCCACACGTCGCGGGGTCTCGAGCAGACCATCGCGGTTCGGGTCCTCGCCAATGGCCGAAAGGAGCTCTCGGATCAAGACCTGGACGCGGGCGTGATCGACCATCCTCAGGCCTGACCGGTAAAGCTGTAGATCGCGTCCAGATTGCGATATCGCTCGTTGACGTCCAATCCGTAGCCGACGACGAAATCAGACGGGATCGTGAAGCCCACGTACTTAAGCGACTGCTCGACGCGCTGCTCGCCCTCCTTGAGCAAGAGGGCGCATACCTCGAGGCTGCGAGGGCTCCTCGCGCCCAGGTACTGGCGCAGATAGTTGAGTGTCAAACCCGAGTCGACGACGTCCTCGACGATCAGGACGTCACGTTCGGCCAGGTCCACGTCGAGGTCTTTGACGATTCTCACCACGCCACTGGTCTTGGTGGCAGCCCCGTAGGACGAGACCGCCATGAAATCGACCTCAACTGGCAGCTCGATGGCGCGCATGAGGTCGGCCATGAAGTTGATCGCACCATTCAAGACACAGACCAGCAGAGGTGGGTTAGCGGCGTAGTCGTCACGGATCTCGCTGCCCAGTTCGAGGACGCGTTGGTGTATCTCTTTGGCCGAGACCACCACCTCACCGAGATCGTGCCCCGCCCACTTTGCCGTAAAATCCTTCGAAGTGTGGGTGCCCATGAACGCTCAGCGTAGTGGAGAGGACTGCTCGAGGGTGAGGTGCTGACCGCGCCGAGCGAGCCGGCGCCCGCCGCTCAACTCGGTGGCGACAGCCTCGCCGGTGACGACTCGTAGCGCCCGCTCGACCTCGGCGGCACTTGGTGGGTGTTCTCCGTCACCCCGGTCGGGGCTGCGTAACTGAGCGCGCAGCCATCGTCGCAGGCGCGCACGGGGCCACTCGCGAAGGTCCCGACAGTCGACCGACTCGAGGTCGAGTCCCGCGTCCTCACCACTAAGTACTTCGAGCCAGCTACGTTCTTCGAAGATCAGGGCGGCCTGGCGAGCGAGTATCGGCACCGTGTCTCGACCGGCTAAGGCGTTCATCAGCGGCACCAACTCGTGACGAACACGATTTCTCAGGTGCCCGGGTGAGTCGTTGGTCTCGTCGTGGCGCGCCTGGTACCCAAAGGAGGCAACGAACTCGTGCAGCGCACCACGACGCACGTCACGCAAGGGCTTGGTCGAGTCGTCCACCATCGGCGACAGGCCGTCCAGCGCGCCGCCGCGCATCATGTTCAACAGGACTGTCTCGGCCAGGTCGTCCATCGTGTGACCCGTGAGGACCCCCGGGGGCATCGCGCTTCGACGAGCCGCGCGAGCTCTCGACTCGAAGTTCGCCCCGGCAGGCACCTGAACATCATGAATCTCACACGCCACCGCGAGCTCTGCGCACACTGCTGCAACGAAGGCGGCGTCGTCAGTGCTCGAAGCTCGAGCATGGTGATTCACGTGATGCACCTTCAGGGTCAGGCCGTGGGCGTTTGCGAGCAACAAGAGTCCCAAGGAGTCCGGTCCACCCGATACCGCAAGGTCCACCGACGTCGCGCCGGCGTCGAAGTGACAGACCTTGAGAACGTCCAGGGCGTCGTGGCTCACTGCATCAGGTTACGCAACCGATCGTTGGCGCGGAGAAGTCCGCAGACCCCCCGTGAGACGTGCGACCAGATACGACGTGGCCGCGAGTGCAGTGATCAATAAGCTGACGGGCCCGCCGATCCACACTCCGCGCAGGAGTCCACACCACGCG
>VFSW01008502.1_pt1 | contig 14733 bp, 14 predicted proteins | sample 5358111 | NCBI WGS metagenome assembly VFSW01 (sample SAMN11554181, study PRJNA540505) | mine drainage metagenome | isolation source: sediment from site ElyBrook_90M | place: USA: Ely Copper Mine, Vershire, VT | collected 2017 | reverse complement strand
ATCCCAAACACGGTCAATGTCGTTGTACGGTAGCAGCACGTCCAAGACCTGGGGCTTGTCACCGTAAAACTTTTTCAGGATTGCGTCCGCTTCCTTCTCGTTCTCGTCCAACTCGATCCGGAAATAGGGCAGTTCAGCGCCAGGTGCGTTACCTGTTTTTGGTGCGCCTTTTCTGATCTGTCCGATTTCAGGGAAAGCCATACCTCGATTAGTTAAACCATTGATAGGCATAAATTTACTCCTTTTGGATATGTTCGTGACTGTACACGACGGGACAACCGATCGCTTTTCTACCAGCGATATATTCTTCCACACCAGGTTCAAAATGTTCCATGATTGGTTTAGCTGAAAACGCCCCCACTATCTCGACTCCACAAGCAGGACACTTGTAAATATCAGCGCCCCACAACTTGTAAGGAACCGGTGGGTTTTGGAAGGTTTCAACCACCAACGCCCCCATTTTTTGTAGCTTCATCTGAACCTGGTCCTTCACGCAAACCATTTTTGGCATATCATCCTTTCAATAACCTAGTCCTTTTAGCATTTCTTCGACGGTTTTATCCTTGTTTTCTGACTCGATCCCCATGATTTTTCCAAGGTTCTCTTTCGCTTCGATCAGGTCAATTCTGGATTTCGTACGCTGATCCTCGGCATACTTCCTGGTCACCAGCCCAAGGTACGAACAACCGTCGTGTAAGCAAACAACCTTGTAGAGTCCGTTATCTGAAAAAAAGACTCCAAGGTTTCCCCAACAGGTAGAACACACGTACTTGCGTGCTATCTGGTTGGCGTCGGCAAGTTCCAGCCCGTCAACTTCGGTTGGTTTCATCTTGCTTTTTTACGGGTTCGGGCAAGGGCAACTTGTTTGGGTTCGGCACAAGTTCGCCGTGCAGGTATCTCATTACGATCGTAGAGATAAACCTGCTTCGTGGGATCATACGGGACTCAACATGTTCGTTAAGTTCCTTCAACCCCTTTTCCGGAAAATAAACATCTATTCTCACATTTTTCTCCTTTCTGGTTTTTTTGAATAAAATACCGTGCTATGTACGTTTATAGCACGGTATCGAACAAAAGTCAAGCGATTGCTAGGAACCGGCGATTGCAACAGCGCATTGGGCTGCCGTGGACTCCGTACCTGACCAATTCATTGTGGTTGTTCCGGCTCCGCCAGGCTCGTAGCTGGCATACACGCCGGTCCCAACGGTTTGCTGTGTCTGTCCGGCGCCGGCGGTCAAGGCTGCACCGTTTCTTACAACGTCAACGACTATATCGAGTGCCGCTGAACCAACTGCCAATCCTGTGTTTGGCGTAGTGCCGGTCAATGGCGTTCGGAATGGGGTAGCCTGGCTGCCTATATAATTTTCAACAATGGCGGTGGTGTTTGTTCCGCCGGCATAGGTTACGATAATATTGTAAGTGCCGGCAGCGGGGTCCTTCAAGTAGTAAATTGCGCTATTTGCGCCAGTAACAGCCTTTGAAGTTACTTCCGTCAACCCTGTACCATTCCAGGTAATTGAAGTTGGTTTTGCGTTGTGGGTACTCCCACACCTGACCACCAAAAGGTCTGATCCTGCGTCAACCGTATGGCTGATCGTTACCGTTGCGCCAGCACCCAAGCCAGTTGAAATGGTCGCCAGCCGTGCCAACCCACGGGTCGTCTGATAAGGCACATAACCCATAATGGCTGAAACGGAACCAGCGCCACCACCAGCATAAGCGGAAACTGCAATCGCCAGGGTTCTACCACCATTTGCAGCAGCACGTCCAGCCGTGGAAGAAGGACCTAGTGCGTCGCCAACAGCTACGTTTCCCTGGACCAGGACCGTTGAAATGATCGACGCATTGACCAGAACTGCGTCAGAACCGGATGCGGTTTGAACCGTGACCACGCCGGCGAACAAGCGTAAATTCGCCATGGTGGTTCGAACGCCTTTCCCTGCTGCGGTTGGATCAACAGATACCAGGGTCCCAACTTCCCAGATGTAAGAATAAAAGAACCACCGGAACTTGAATTTACCCATGCCGGCAAACCACTTACCAGTTTCAAAATCTGACCGTCAACACCTTTTTGTAGCCTGGCGGGCGTACTGGCTGCGCTTCCGTAGATCAGGTCGCCGGCAGCTTGCAGGGTGTTCTTCGGAATACTTTGCGATCCAACGTCAAAGTCGTCGAACGTCACCTGCACAACGTCCTGGGTCAGGTTCAAAATGGTATCAACAACGTCGGTCCAGGTTACTTTCATGGTTGCTCCTATCTGGTCACACGTCTGGTCAGTTTAATTTCACCCTTGAAGAAATACTTTACTTCGCCCGAACCGGAAGTAACCTTAATGTCATAAAAGGCTCTTTTGAACTTGAAAGCTGCGGTTTGTGCAGCCGTGATAGCAAAGTCGATCTGTCCGGCAGCGGCGGTAATCGTGATCCCTGCCGCCGGCGAACTGGTCAGGCTTAACAGGGCAACGGGATCATCCTCGGTCAGTCGAATATCCATGGCGCACGAATAACTGGTCAACGGCAGGATCGCACTATTGGAGTCAAAGAAAAACAGGCTCCACTTCCGGTCCGCTCCCTGGTGGATTTTTATGTCGTGTACGCACGCTTCACCTGGTTCGCTTGTGAGTGTTTCGGTCATTTTCGGAAGTCCTTTCTTAACATCTGTACTGCTTCCCTGGTCGAATTTATCAGGTCAGCGTCCAGGATAATAGGTTCGTTGATCTGTCCACCGAACCATTTATTGATCCGGTTCCAGCGGAAATCATCAGCCCGCCGGTGCAGCGTGTCCCAATAAGAAGCGTGTACTTCCAGCGGGGTTGGCTGCGGATCAGTATAAACCAGGAAGTCAATCAAATATCCACCAGCGACGTTTTCACCGTTCGCTATTGAATATTGGTACACGTAGTTAAATTTCAACTGCTTCAATGCCTGGGACACATACCACTCCTGGACCGAGTGCGGTGTCCTACCCTGGATCAACCCAACGGGTTCTTCATCAGGCGGCGCCTTGATAACAGGCGGTCTTTCCACTTCCGGCTTCATTTTCTTGCGGGGTACTTCTTTCCCCAATTGAAACTCGCCGTACTTCCACTTGGTTAAAGCGCCTGAACCTATCATAGCTGCGTCACCACCAGCTTTCCAAGAAAGTTGGCGTTCTCTCTTATGGTCTTATTTTCCTTGCTGTCCACCAGGGAAATAGGCTCAATGTACACGGATTTATTGTCAAAAAGTTGGTTCTTGTAGTGGCTCATGGTCAGCGGGGTAAAGTTTTCAGCCCATTCGTCCAGTATGGCTTGCTTCTCGCTTGCCGTCAGATCATCCGGCTTGCCTTCCAGGTCCACGTCGTAGTCCTTGGACCGGTAGTTGAAAACCCAGGTGTAGCGCACGGGAATTCGTACCACCGAGTCCACGATCAGCGCCAGGACACGGGGGGTTTTCAGGTAGTCGGTCGTGTAAAGGATGATCCTGAACCTGATCCGTTTTCCCTTTACACGACCAAGGAATATTTCCTGCACGGGCGAAGTGTCGAACAACCCAACGTCGTGCCATACGGTTTCATTGTCCGTCATGTATTGGACCTTCACGGTTTGGGCGTCAGCCACCAGGTCCTCGGAGCGTAATTTGACCGAATTATAGATCTTGTCGCAATCAATCAATCCGGAATACATGTAGCCGGTGATCAAGCTGCCCTCATGGGTGTAGCCCACATTCACGTCACGGTACGGGTAAATAGTCAGCGACGGGAACTCCAAATAGCATAAAAGTCCGCCCATGTCGAACCACAACCGGTTCGGTTCGATGGTCTTGGTTGCGTCAAAGAAAAGGTTTTTGATCCGGTCGCCCTTATTGCCGGCACGGAAGAACTCATGCCAACCGGCGCCGTCGGACGGGATGTTATTGCAAAGGATACTGGAATAATTCAGCGTGTCGCCATCCACGGAAGCAAAGAACCTGCCAGGGTATCCGGAAAGGGACGAGATCACACCTTGCCGGTCGTTCGGCAAGGCTTCATCACGATTGGGTCCAATGTCGTACATGTTCGGACTGATATATTTTTCGAGTCCGGTCCCCAAGGTGAAATAGATATAGACGTTGTGGACTAAATATGCTGATCCGTTGGTTTCGTCCGCCAGGGCGCTAATCTCCTTCAAGGGGATTTCGTCCCATGTGCGGGTGGCGCTTGCTCCGTCGGACATGGCAAACACGGTCCGTTCTCGGAAGCACCACAATACCTTGACGGATGATCCGTACTCACACAATCCGTTGATCTTGCCGTTGTCGTCATAAAAGGGAATTGCGGTGGCAAAGGTCATGTTCGCCCAGGTTGTAGCCGGTGGCGCCTTGGCTCCCGAAACGAACCCGCTTGCGTCGGCATTGTTTCCCTTCCAGAATTCAAGTCCGTTGGTCGTGTCCCTGACTGTGCAAACGTAGGACGCTTTGTTGGTCCCGTCGTCGGCATATCGCCAGGCTGCTACACCTGAATTGTTGTACCACTCGGCACGGCGCATATTCACGGCGTCGCCCTGGGCGAAGTAGATCATGTTATTGCAAATACAAAGGTCGGTCACGGGGGCGCTCAATCCGTGTCCGGTTATCTCGATCCATTCTTCTGAATTTAGGATCACGTACTCGGTGTCAGTTGTATGCTCTATCAGCCAGGGAGAGTCCACGGTCAAAACTGTGCTGCTATTTGCTGTGATTACTCGGTAGGGCTTGCTTTCTGCACTTCCAGGACCCTTGAAAACATAGACTACGCACCCAACCCATTGATCGGTGGTCCAGTTTTTTATACCGTCAACCAGGGTTCCAAGTGCGCCGGTGTTGGCGTCCGCCAGTCCACGATCCCCAAGTTGATACAGGTTCGGCGCTCCCGTTTCACCGGAAACAATGCAGTACATCAGATATTTGTAACGGAAAAATCGTGGCTTGAAAGCTGCTGGATTGGCAGCGGTAGCCATGTAGTACATGTCTTTCGTTGTGGTCGCCCAGGTGGAGCCGGCTGCGCTGATCTTGCTGGTTCCCACGGCGTTTTTTACACCCACTTCCCAATGGTTTTCGTCGGTTCCGCCGGCTGAACTCAAACATATCCAGTATTGCGTTCCAGAAGTAATAGCCTGGGCGGTGATCGTGAATTTCCGCATGATTGACTCAATATCAGTCACGGAAGCAACTGCCAGGGTGGTAGATTGCAGGACCGTCCCAGGGCTTCCGGCGCTGGTACTTCTCAACTCGACGGTCAAGGCGCTTGCCGGCGTCCCAACCTTCCGGATATGCGCCCACAAATAGACCACGCTGTAACTTGCGGAAGCGGTGAAGCGTACGGCAAAGTAGGTTTGCGCTCCCCTGATTGCTTCCCAACTCAATGATCCTGGAAGCGAAAAGTCCATGCTTCGATAACCCTTGGTGAACTTCGGCAAGGGTCCAAGCATGATCGGACCAAACAACGGATTGCTATTATGGTTGTCGTAGTACCGAACGGTGTTTGTGTCAAAGTCGTTTTGCGCCCGCCCGCCTGACCAGTCCTCGGATACAATCGGCGCCCAGGGCAGGTCAAAGTCGGCGTACTTGGTCACGCCGGCGCTTGTTTTCAGGGCGGTCCGGTTCAACGGAGTCCTGGAAAATCCCCTTGGCTTGGCTGCGCCGGTTGGATCAGTAACAATCAGCCCAACGCTTCGATCTCCGTCCGTGAGCGAAATGTGGTGCGTGCTTTTTACAAGCGTGGGGGATACTCGTACTGCCATTACCAACCTGCCAGTCTAGGATTTTGGTTGATCGGGCGATTGTTCCGCTGATACTTTTCGGCGTTCTTCATGGCTTCGTTGTACAGTTCTGACCAGCGTTCCTCGTCCTTCCCATAAAGTTGATAGGCTGCCCTGTAAATCATGGCGGCAGCTTGCCACTTCCACCAATCAATATCCACCTGGTCGTCCACGGTGTCCGTACTCAAAAAAGGTCCCAGGTGGACGTAATATTTCAGCCGGATAATCTTGCCCGTGGCGCTCGGTTCTTTTCCGCTGTCAAATATCAGCTTCCCGTCCACTTCTTCCCAATAATAGCTCGAATAAAATCCGTACGGCTCCGCTGAATTCGCTGCGATCTCAACCTGCCGGACCCGCCTTACACCCGTCGGCAAGGTGTACGATCTGGTGGCTGCTGTTACGGACAGGGTCACATCCTCTTTCAGGATACCCATATCATCCAGCGCCATGTTACCCGCTTCCATGAGCGCAACCAGGTCAAATTGCTTTGAAGTGACGGCGTACTTCACGCCGGCGACGATTGCGGAAGCCTGGGTCGCAAAAGTAAAGGTGTTTTCCGAACAACCGGTAATCACGGCACATACGCCGTCCAGGGTTCCGGAAAGGAACCAGATCGTACCACCAAGGTATTCTTCCGCCTTGACAACCTGGCTGGTATTAATCAGGGTGGTCGTGCTTCCACCCGTAGCTACGCCGGTGTATCGAAGTGAATTTACGATCCTGGACAGCTTTAACAGCCAGGTTGCATAGACGGTCATTTTCTACCTCGCTCTTTTAGTGCGGTTGTGTTTCTTCCGCTTGGTCGGCTGGATCACCGGTTGGCGCTTTGCCTGGGCTTCGTTCACCCAACGCTGCGCTATATCCGGATGGTTCGCAAACATGTACTTCAATTGCTTTGAAGATTTGAAGGGCGACATATTACTCCTTCGGTTTTTTTGCGATTACATAGTGCTGATCGATAATAAACTTTTCTGGTCCAATCAGCATGGGGGTTGGACCGGTTCGTGCCTGGATCACATGCAGGTTAGCATTATCCAGGTTGGCTCGTAATTTTCGGAGCGTGAAGGCTGCATAGTGCAGGTTGAAGTGGTTGGAAACAATCGGATAAAGGACGAACATTACGCCATTGACCGGTTTCTCTTTTGCCATTTCTGATATGACCCACTCGAACGACGGGACTAAAATGTGCATTTCCCCGCCAGGGATCAGGGCTTTCGCCCACTCTTTCAGCACATTTTCCGTGTTCCAATGCTCGATACATTGTAGAACGTGGGAAGCAATCACCACTTCGAACTTGCCGTACAACTCCTGGGGCATGGTTCGGGCGTCGGCAGTAATATCCGCCTTTACGCTTGGGTCAATGTCAAGGGTGGTTACTTCGCCTTTTTTGAAAATATCATGGGCTTGCGCTCGGAGACCAGGACCAATCTCTAATACTTTCATGCTATCTCCTTCGGGTTGATTGTGAGCAACTCGCCCGTATAAACAAAATTATCCCGTTTCAACTCCGTTCGCTTTACCTTCAAGCCCCTGGCGTAGTCAGCCTGGGTCACCCCACGGGTCCATAAATGCTCGGTCACCACGGAAGTATCACAATAAGCCTGGTGACCGGATCGCCTGGCGATCTCGAAGAACCCCACGTCCTCGGTCCGCAAGTATTCGAGATTGAAGAACGGGAAGAAGTGGTAATCAAAATCAGGTTGTTGTACGTTCACGGTCAACCTGCCGTGCTGCACCACGAAATCCGTGTGCTTGCAGGTCTTTTCCAGCTTCCCGTGAATATCGCTGTTGTGGATCAGGGTAATTGAACCGGTTGATCGCTGGACGACGGTGTAATTCTTTTTTATGTCCTCGAACACGCTGCGGTGGGTCAGGCACATTCCCATCCCCGCCATATCAATTGGCAGTAGTTCTCCCCTGTTCCAGTCCTCGATCGCTTTATACTGACCGCTGATTACTCGGTTATAGACTACTGGATGCGGATTTTCTTCCTTGGTGAAATAAATGCCCGTTACCAGTTTCTTCTCGGTCGCAAGCAATCTTGGCAAGGCTCCAAGGGGATAGACATTATCAGCGTCCATCCAGAATAGCCATTCTGCGTCACTACGCAAGAATTCGTCAGCAACCTGGTTGCGGTTGTGATCTATTGCCATTCCGGAAGCTACCGAAATGTTAAGCAGGTCAATATCGTTGCCTTGGCAAGAAATCACGAACGCTAAAAGGTGTTTCCACCATGATTGGTCCTGGGGACCATACGTTGTAAGTCCAAGCATTACGGAAGGGTGCATTATTTCACCTGGACAAAGTTGGTGGGCTGGTCCTGGGTAAGTTGGTTGAAGGCTCCGATCGTGACTTCCCTGATCTCGTCTTTCTTCCAATTCATGGCGCCGGCGATCATGCCGTTGGAGTAATTGAAGTTAACGCACTTCACCTTGACCAGCTTATTAAATCCGGTGGGTTCTGCCTTGGGTTTCTCTGCCTTGGGTTCTTCCACAATGGGTTCAGCCTTGGGTTCTACCACAACGGGTTCTTCCACTTTTTCAACTGACTTTTTTCCTGCCATTTTTGCTCTCCTTGTAAAAAATTAGGGCGGGCTGGCGATCAGCCCGCCCTTGTCTTTATTATCCATCCCAGGGGGACGGTTTAGGTTGAAATTCCGGACATGTAGCCATGGGCTTTATCGTTCACAACAAGCAACGAGAATTCGCCCACGACCTCACCCTTTTTGGTGTCACCTGTCTTTGCCAGGTCATACCACCCGAACGGGCGTAGGGTGTACAGCCCGATTTTCTTTGAGTCCAACATCCATGCCATTGAAGAAGGGCATAAGCGGGACTCAATGATCGCCAGTCCGGCGCCGTTCCAAGAAGTGCGAATCCTGGAAATTGGCATCATCCCGAACACGGTTTCCATCTGGTCCAACGTGACAAAGCTGCTGGTGTCCAGAATGTCCCGAAGGTCACGGGAAGTGCCAGGGGCGCACACGAACAGGTCCGGATTGCCGCCGTCAATGTGGATACTTTCCGCAAGATCGTCGATCATGGTCTTGTTCACTTTGCCGGTGGTGGTGGTGTAGTTGTCAGTAATGAAAGTTCCAAGTCCACCAAAAGACCGTGGCGTGGTGGCTGATCCAACGGCACGAATACCGTTGTAGATAGCCAACTCGATCAGTTGGGTCAACCGTGGCAGCTTCTTAATTGCCTGGTATTCAAACTGATCTTTGATCCCGTACTGCGGAACGGCTTGCTGTGTTCCGGTGACCTGCAACCCATCCTTGAAAATAGCGGTGTAGTTGTAGGGGATCACTAATTGGGACAAGGCGCTGTAAGCAGCGTCCGCACCTTCCAGCCGTGCCATACCGACGATCGAGATTGCGGCATTGGTGGCGTGGGTTGCGTTGGTCCCACCGTACGACCGAGAGAACACGGTGATCGTGTCATTGGTCACATTGGCAGCGGATACAACCATGTATTCGCTGTCAATTTTGATCTGGTGTCCAGCACGGAACAAGGAAGCGTCCGCAACACCAAAAGAAACTGTGTTCGTGGTCAGGGCAACCGTGCCGTTGGAAACGGTCGTGGTGATTGCGTCCAAATCATCTTCCAGGGCTTCAATCTTCGTGCCGTCCTCATGCAGGTTGAATTTACTTCTCGCACCATCCAACCCACCCAACGCTGCGATCAGCGGGGCGTCGTTCGGTGTGAGAATATTCACTACTTCGGAAATTACCCGAATGTCTGGTCCGGTGTCCGAGTAGGTATTTTTTGGTTGGTCATAAGCAGCCATGATTTACTCCATATTTTTATATGTTTAGACCCTGGCTCCTGTATCGTTTTTTAATTTCGATAATCGCATTAGGACCATGTGCAGCAGCGATCTCTTTATCGTATCTGTCTTTCAGGCTGCCAGGGACCACCTGCGAACTTCCAGGGGCAGGGATAATAGCGCCTGGTGGAGTATTTAAGGCTTGTTTGATCCTTGCTTGCTTGGCTTGGGCGGCTGCCGTCACGGAAGCCAGCCATGTTCCTGCGTCCTCGGTTCTATGATCTATCAACGAGTATTCAGGATCATCTTCCGTAATGTCATTTAGCCCAAACGCTTTCAGGATTTTTCTGCCTTGTGCAGTTATTGGATTTACCTCGTCGGGTGCTTCCACCTGGGCAGGTGGCGTACTTGGAGATAAAACCGGTGGAACGTCGGGCGCTGGTTCACCTGCGGCAGCATACGCTTCCGCAATAACCTTGCTTTTCATTTGGTCAACTTTTTCCTGGGGTACTTCAATGCCATTGGATTTCATCAATGCCAGGTTATCGTCAACGCTTTTAAGCTTCGCCTTCAAGTCCCTTTCAATTCTTCCTGCATTTTTGTCAACGAGTCCTTGGGTTTGGCGAAGGATTTTTGCAGTTTCTTCCGCCAGCGCCGTTTTGAACTGATCGACGGTAACAAAAGCAGGGTTTTGATTTCCCTGGGCGGGCGGCTCCACCATGGAAGCCGTGCCAGCTTGCCCTTGCTGGTCGCCCCGAAAACCTAGACCATTTTTTGTCGCCATACTCTACACCTCACTTTCAAATAAAATTGTACTACTTTGTTACTTAATTACAACACCGAATACAGGACCAAGGGATTTCACGAAGTCCATCCAGAAGTCGCCTTGTTCGCCCTGTGATCTCCAAATGCGTTGCAGCGCCATATAAAGGCTGTCGTCCATGTCCTCACCGAACCCGCCTTTTCGCCACCATTCCTCAAACAAAATCTTCATGTTTTCGTCCATACCCATTACGGTATTGAAAGCGTTAGTTTCGACCTGGTTCCCGATCGCATTTTCATAGTTGGACTCTCTGCTCGTCAGGAACCTTTCAAGTTCCGGATGTTCGCCAGCATACCATTTCTTGTAGTCCCAATATTGCTGCAATTCAGGATTTCGTTTCACGTACAGCTTCCGATCCACGGGATTTGTATATTCAAAATACTTGGTTTGCAGGTCCATGACGCCAGGGAAATTGTCCTTGATGTACACCCAATATTTGTAATAATCTCCAAGCTGCTCTGCCGTGAGTCCTTGACCATAAAGTTTGGACCCTTCTGAAAGCAGGTAGGGGGCAATATCAAAGTTATTCGCCAGGTAGCGTTCTTTCCAGTCCCAATATTGCTGCAAGACAGGGTGTTCCTTCTCGTATTTCGCCTGGACCCGTGCGATCACATCTGCGTTGGTGGTGGTGTCCTCGATCGCATAATACTCGGACTCCAAGGCAAATATATTGGGGAACTTCTGGTGCGCCAGCGCCTTGTAAGAATAGATCTTCTGCTGCGTCGCCAGGGGCAGGGCAGCGTATTCGTTGTCCTCACTATTCACGTACGGGATGATTTCCGGATATTTCGCAATAAACTGATCCCGCCATAAATCATAAGGTTGGAACATGACAGGGTGTTCTGCCCGATATAATTTCTTGGCGTCCGTGTCCAGGGTTGAGTAGTACAGCCAATTCGGATCACCGCTTGTCTTGCCGAACTTGGCGCTGTACTCGTCGTCGAACAGCTTGATTATTTTCGCCGTGTCGTCGTCGATCCACTTCAACGGCGTGTAGTCGTGTTCCATGTCTTTTGGGACCCATTGGTTCAAAAGCTGCGTCCACTTTGCCATTTCCTCGACGGTTATTTCCTGGTAATTTCTGGTTTCTTTATTCAGGAATGCTTCCTGGAACTTGGTGCCAAGCTGCGTTGTCAGGCTTTCTTTTTGTGTCCGTGACAGGTCGTTGAAAACAGTCCAGATTTCGTCGGTCAGATAGGCTTTCAGCATGGTTTCGGGGTCCTTCTTCCATGCCAGCTTTTGGGCTGCATATTCCGGATGATCCTCGTAAAACTTATTCAGGGTTTCGTCGTTCCCGTTGTACTTGTCGGTCCAGGCTTTGTTATATTCCTTGGTGAGTTCACGCTGCTTTACTTCACCTTCACCGTAAATATCAAGTCCGATCGGGTATCCCACGAATTTAATCATGCTGATCAGATTAGCACGCTTCACGGCTTTTTCGTAGATAGGTCCGGATCGCTGGATCATGGCTTGCTCGATTGCCAACACTTGGGTCGGGTCCTCACCTGCCATTTGCGCCAGGACGGCGTTGATCCGGTCCTCGGTTCCCTTGGGTTGTTCGGGGATACCCACGGCGGTTCGGAAAGGCGCACCAATATTGACACCGTTGGGTCCGCCGATCCCCATAAGGGAAGTCAACCCCTGGATTTCTTTTGTAACAGGTGTTTGTGAAATTTCATCAGCACGTCCGGTGATTGCCTTGTACACCCAATCGTACGGGGCATAGGGCTGGATCACGGAAGCAGCCATATCCCATGGGTTCTGGATATTCAGGTCGAGTTCAGTCATGGCTTGCTGCATGGCTTTCTTGTAAAGCTGATCCTTCTTCTGGAACGCCGCAATCGCCTGTTCCTTGGTGATCTCGCCGTCGTCCAACCAGTTCTGGATGATCGAGTAAGCACGCTTGGTCTGCATGTTTAGCTGATCCGAGTATCTTTCAAAAGGTGCGGTCACCTGCTCGAATGGGAACAATATCTGCATGGGGTCAACGAATATATTTCCCATCCAGTCGGGAGCGCCAGGCAGCTTGATTTTCAGCTTGCCCTTGTCCCTGGTGGGATCGTTCGGGTCCTGGGTAAATTCCATTAGCTTTTTCAGCTTGTAGTACATGGTCAACATGCTCGGCTTATCCATGGCGGTTTTCGCCCAATTTACTGCGCTGTGCGTGTACCAGAATTCGTACGGGAAGATCAGGGACAGGAAGTTGTCAAAGTAGGTACGCTGCGAATAATTCAGCAGGGCGAAGTCACGGTAGGCTTCCCCTGTTTTCATGGCAATATATTTCAGTCCAGGTAGTTTCTGCTGAACCGTGGCGGTCCAGTTATTTATGTCATTTATGGCACGCTTGGTGTGAGCAACAATTTCTTCTTGCGATAAATCAGGGTATTGTTCTTGAATTTTTGTCCTGATATTATCTTCCATATTTCCATTTTTCAATGAGATCGTACCGTCGTCCACCTTGGCTTTCAGGGCGTCCATAATATCGTGGACCTTCAACAAACCTTCCGCCAACACATCATTCAACGGGAAAGCTGCGTTCTTCTGCGAAGCGCCAGGTTCACCAAGTATTTCTTTCGGACCTTCCTGCAACATCATTCCGCCAATAGGTCCCTCGTCGTCAACATGCTTGGCGCCTTTCAAACCCTGGGGCGGTACGTCGAACAACTTGCCCTGGATCGCTTCAATGTCATTCTGCAATTGCGATTTCGGCACGTTCGCTTCCATGGCTGTACCGGATAACAACGGTAGGTCCTCGCCGGCTTTGAAGAAAGTAGGTTGTGCGGTGGCTGGTGTAGCCCTGGCTATTGCAGCTTTTAAGTCTGGTATTTGGGCTTCTAATCCACTACGCATTTTCAGAATATCTTTTATGGATTGCGATTGAAGCACACGTTCGTTATCAGCAACCCATTTTTGTTTTATTGCCGCCCGTGCCTTATCGCCGGCTTTTCTAGCGGATTGTTCACCCCTTATGCGTGCAAGATCGTCATTCAATCTTTCAATGGCAACCTGGATATATACCAATTTCTGATCGGGCGTCAGGTTACTTGCCCCAATTAATTTGCCGTTGGCGTCGTAACCTACCTGCCCTGCGGCTTTTTCAAGCACATTTTCACGGGTCCAAACTTCGGGTACGGTCGTGGTAGGTTGTACTGTCCTGGCTAAATCACCAATCACCGGTTCATTCGGATCAGTTGTTTTCAATGTCGCCGGCTGAATATCCTGTACCTCACCCAACCACTTTTTGAATAGCTTGTCCATTTCAGGACTGATCTTCACGTCAATTTGGCTGCCGGTCACCTTCTTGTAGATCGTGACCATCCACTCTTTGATATGCTCGAAGGCAGCTACCAGTCCATCCGAAACGCCCTTGGGGGCTTCTCCAACGGTCGAATACTTTTCAAGCGCACGGGCAAAGGTTTCGTGACCCTGGCGATACATGGTCGGTTCTTGCTCCATCCAGTTATCGGGCAGCTTGTATCCGTACGTTTCTCGTAACCAATTTGTAACTATCGCTCCATCTTCCGGTGCGAACAATGGCAGGTTTTTCAGCCAAACGTGGGCGAATTCATGGATACCGGAAGAAATGTCGAACCCTTCGAAGGCGTGGATAATCGCCCGTCCATCCGGAAGGAACGACGTAGCGCCCTTGATTGTGCTTCCCTGACCTGCTTCTTGTAGCAGCGGGACCGGCTGCTTCTGGAAAATCTCCCTGAATTTATCGTCCACCTTGATTGCAAATACCTCACCAACCTTGGGTAGCTTTATCGTGGTGATACTGTCGCCAAGTCCGGCAGCTTTCAGCATTTTGGTAATCTTGTTCCGGACGGTCACGTTGTAGAAGTCAACCAAACCCTTATTTGGCTGCTGGAAGTCTGAAATATCAAGTGGGGTAAATTCCTCGATACCCTCAACTAATTTGCGGGTATTTACACCCATGGCGTCTTGGATTTCATCCAGTTTGCCGTTCACTTCGTAAAGGATATTTGCGTCTGCGTCCTGTACAACCACTCGGTAAGTTCCGTCACCAGAAGGTTCAGCAAAGGCGCTGTCGGCGTTTTTCATATCCAAAAGGTACATGTCAGATATTTTTTCACCTGGGGCAAAGGTGATAAATTCTCCATCCTCGGCAAGTTGGAAGGATCGTCTGATTGCCAGGTCCACCCAATTATCGAAGAACGGCATTTGGGGGACTCTGTGAATATTGAAATTATTAATATCCCCAACCAGGTGTTGCTTTGAACTATATAGCCCATCCGGAACACCATCTTTATTAAGAATTACTATGTTTCCGGTGCTGTCAACGGCTTTCCATTTTCCGTTTTCGTCGGTGACCAGATCAAAAGCTATTTTTGTTCCATACCTATATTTCTGTTCCGCCCAATCCGATTGA
>VFSW01008501.1_pt1 | contig 14733 bp, 12 predicted proteins | sample 5358111 | NCBI WGS metagenome assembly VFSW01 (sample SAMN11554181, study PRJNA540505) | mine drainage metagenome | isolation source: sediment from site ElyBrook_90M | place: USA: Ely Copper Mine, Vershire, VT | collected 2017 | reverse complement strand
TCATGCAGAAATATTTAAAATAAACTAAGATGTTTAAAATATTGGATTCATTACCATGAGATGGTTCAATAGAGATTAGTTCAGCATCTTTCCTCCATCCCCTCTCTTTCGATGTCGTTGCCGATAGGCATGAGGGGTTATGCGCCGTTTTCTTTTAAAAAATATGCCCATTTGTGTTGCCGAGGAAAACCCGCTTCGCAAAGCGATTTCAGCAATAGAAAGTTCCGTTATTCTGAGAAGGCGAGCTGCAGTCTCTAGGCGTATCTGGCGCAAATAGGCAGCTGGAGTACTGCCTGTCTGCTGGAAGAAAAGTCTGGAAAAATGCTCCCGACTCATCTTCGCAAGAGCTGCCACTTCCTTGACTCTCAAGGGAGTCTGATAATGATGCCTCATGGTGGCAAGCGATTGAGCCAGAGAGCCAGCAGGCTCTTTTTTTGGTCGTAAATGGCGGGCCACTTCCAGATGAAAACGGTAAGCCTCAGCACTCGCCTCGTAGGGATCGCGCCAACCGTGAGTGCCAATTTTTCTAATCATACTTTCCAGAAATTTCGCCGTGGCTGGAGTCACCTCCACTACCGGCCCTCTGCGCTCACGAAGCCCTCTCCAGATTCTCAGAGCCAGATCTCCATAGAAATTGATCCAGGAAAACATCCACTCTTTCTGCCCTTCTGGAGGATAGTAATAACGACTTGCTTCAGGTGTGATCGCAATAAAGGCATGGCCCGAGGGAACATCATACCTCTCGCCTCCAAAATCGATGCAGCCCAATCCTTGGTGGGTATATTGAAATATCACAAATGAATCATCTCCGCGATTCTCGTTATTCCAACTGTAACGTGAGGTCTTCTGCATCTCCTTGGAAACACCAAATGGGAGAATGATCAGGTTGTCGATTTCTTCTGGCATCTTGTTCAAAATATCACAAATCAAAGAAAATATATCACAACTATTTTCTGGCATCTCTCTGCCTTTATGAAAAACTTTTTCAATGAATCTTAAAATCACCTTGATCGGCGCAGGATCTGTTGTCTTTGCAAAAAATCTCATTAGCGACGTCCTTCAGTTCCCAGAACTCTCTGATGCCACCATCTGTCTTATGGACATTGATCCTGATCGACTGAGGGTCGCCAAGATCATGACGGAACGCATTATTGCTGCACTCAAGGTCAAGGCTAAGGTTATTGCCACTCTCAATCAGCGCGAGGCTGTCCAGGGAGCTCGCTATGTCATCTGCACCATACAAGTCGGCGGTTATAAGCCTGGAACAATCATTGATTTTGAAATTCCTCGCAAATATGGCCTCCTTCAGACCATTGGAGATACCCTTGGCATCGGCGGCATCTTCCGGGCTCTCCGCACGATTCCGGTCATCAAGGGGATCGCTCAAGATATTGCTGAGGTCGGAGCTCCCGGATGTATTTTACTGAATTATACCAATCCGATGGCAATGAACTGCATGGCTGTTCATCGAAGTGTCGGCATTCCTCATGTCGGTTTGTGTCACTCGGTACAGGGGACTTCTCAGCAGCTTGCCAGTCTCATCGGCCTCCCTTATGAAGAGATCTCCTACCTCGTTGCTGGGATCAACCACATGGCCTTCTTCCTTAAGTTTGAATACAAAGGGCAGGATGCTTATCCCCTCCTTTTCTCGCTTCTGAATAAACCTGACTTCAGTGCCGAAAAAGTTCGCTTTGAGATGATGCGTCGTACCGGTTACTTTGTTACGGAATCAAGCGAGCACCAGAGCGAATACGTTCCCTATTTTATCCATCACGGCAAGAAGGTGATCGACCAATTCGATATTCCCATCGATGAATATCTCCGTCGTTGTGAGGCGATTATCGGCACGTGGGAAAAAGCCGAAGCCGAACTACTTGGCGGCAAGGAAGGAATCATCGTCAATCCTCAGTCCCATGAATATGGCTCCTTTATCATTCATTCACGGGAAACAAATACTCCCCGGGTCATTTACGGCAATGTCCCTAATCATAATCTGATTGATAACCTTCCCTCCAGTGCCTGCGTCGAACTTCCTTGTCTTGTCGATGCTCAGGGGATCCAACCGACGCATATAGGTTCCCTGCCACCTCAGCTTGCGGCTCTCTGCCAGAGTAATATCAATGTTCAGGAGCTCACTGTCGAGGCGGCCCTCACCGGCAAACGAGAGCATATCTACCAAGCCGCCATGGTTGATCCTCACACAGCGACCGTTCTCACACTCGATAAAATCTGGGCCATGTGCGACGAACTTCTTGCCGAACACCAGAAGCATGGTCTCCTCGGAGAATTCTCACCCACAATCCATTCCACAGGGAAATCATGGCTCGGCACCGGCGACCGCATCATCGCCGCAGTTCAACTCAATGAACGAGCCGCTGCCAAAAATCGCAAGGAACATCTGAAGGCCATTCAGGCGAAAGTTATCATAACCAATCCTCGCGCCAAAGCTGTATCTGTTTCTCTGACAGCAACGATTTCCTCTTATGCAGAGAAAACTAAGATTGGAAAGCCCCTTTCATTCAAGGTGAGTATCCCTGCTGGAAAAACCCTTAGCAAAGCACTCACTCTTCCCTTCCAGGGCAATCCTGCCGAAGGCTTCATTATTACCCTTGCATCGACAACCCCAGATATTTTCCTCAGGGACTATATTACCCGTTCCCGTCCTATCCTTCATGCAGAAGGCAAGGAAGGAGCCCCCTTCACAATCAAACTAGCTGGATTTCCTGCCGTTGAAGGGAACATAAGGGTGGAAAAGGAAACAGTTTTTCTCCACGCATTCGTTGATGACACGAAGATCACTCCCCATCTCCGCCCCAACGAAGGCTCCCACCTTTCTCTCTACTTCTCTGCTTCGGAAAATGCACAAATCCGCGAAGTCTATATTGTTCCTCAGCCTAAAGCGAAAAAAGCCCTTCTCTTGGAAGGTTCCGGTGCATCCTTCAGCCCTGTCGCAGGAGGTCTCGTTCAGATCAGGCCAAGCAAAAAAGGAGCCGGCTATGAAGTCACTGTTGAACTTCCATTCCATAGCGTCGGCATCCATGCGCATTCTACCAGCTTCCTATTCGATCTCCGTGCTCAGCTCACCGCATTGGGTGATGCTCATAGCGGCGGCACCAATACTCTGAGTGGCAATCATGATCCCCATATCACCACGAGCCATTATGCCCGCATTGAATTTGGAAAGTAATCTCTGATGAAATCAGCGGAGCTTTTTTGCCCATCTCAGATCAATCCTATCTCTCAATCCAAGGAATAATCACGGAGCGCTTTCACCTGAATAATACGTCCTTCTGGCATAATGAGGGCAGTGAGGCTTCCTCCATACACGCAACCGGTGTCGATACCGTAAAATTTTCCCTCAATGATACAGGGAGTTGATGGAACAACTCCGTAGCGCTTGTGGCCTACAACCAAGGGGCGATTCCAATCAAGATGATCTTTCCAGGAAAGATCTAGTGTCGTTTTTCCAGTGAGCACCTTGTTTGGCTGCTGATCCAGAGGAACTCCTGTCACGAGTGCCCCATGCACGGCAATAAGATCCGGCAACTCCAAGAGACTCGGCATGCGTTCCACGGCTTCGAGGTAGCGTTTATAGGCCGGTTTGGAGATGAGCTTGCAGGTACGGAGGCTTTCCTGAGTTGCTCTAGCCTTCCCCTGCATCGCTTCGAGGTGATTAAGATCGTGATTTCCCCGCAGGCAAATGCAGCGGAGGGATTCGTATATCTCCAGCACACCTTCCGGATCTGGCCCCTTGTTCAGGAGATCACCGAGCAAGACAAGCCGATCCTCGGCAGTGAGAGAAAGCAGATTGAGAAGTTCTCTCAATTCGCGACTACAGCTATGAATATCGCCAATCAAGATGGTCTTTGAGTTCTTCATTGTTAAAAAAAGGCTATTTTGCCTACTGTTTTTGGGGCATGGCGTATCACTTGAGTTTAGCAAGCACCAAGGAATTTTTTCTCATTCAGGAGATGAATTGCTATTACGCCGGTTTAAGAAAGCGCTAATTGACTCGTGGTGAGGTTCTTGCGCTAAGAAACCTCCGACTTGTTGGAGGAGGTCGGCGTGCGTAGATAATCTTCTGTCAGCTCAGAAAATACTACCACTGGGAGCCTGTGGAGTCAGGTCAATACCCCTGTTTTTCATAAGGAAGGAATTAATTGATGGTTTTCCAAAGGGTATGAAGACTTGCATAGGTCTGCTCATACTGGGCGAGGCGTTCCCTATAAAATTCTGCGCGCCCCGAGTTGGGAAGGATGGCTTCTCCTGGACGAACCCATTGGTCAACGAGAGATGAGACCTCCTCATTTTCCTTTGTAGCGCAGGCCAACAAAGCCGCTCCAAGACATCCGGCCTCGGTCACTTCGGGAACAAAAATTGGTCGGTTAAAGATATCGGCTTTGAGTTGAAGCCAGCGATGACTCCTTGCTCCTCCACCTGTGACCCGCAATTCCCGAACTGGAATGCCCGAACTGGCAAGGATTCGAAGATTTGTTTCTAATTCAAAACAGAGTCCTTCCAGGATTGCCCGAAGCACTTCTCCTCGACTCGTTGTCAGGCGTAATCCAAGGATCGCAGCTGGAGTGTGATCATCAAAATGAGGTGTGCCAGATCCTGTAAAATAGGGCAACACCATGAGCCGTGTCGGATTTTCTGGCATGGAAGCCAAAATCAAGTCGTAAGCATCGGCTCCAGTATCAGCAGCGGCAGCGACCTCTGCGGCACTCCATTCCTGACGAAACCAGCGGAGGACATTTCCTCCTGTCAGATTATAAGCCAACGTTGCAAAGAGTTCCGGAGCTGCATGTGGGTAAGTGCATAAATTTGCATCCCGTAAAACTTGACTGAAAATTGGCTCAGAAAATGTAGCGGTAATACACTCGACCGTACCGCTCCCCAAAACGGCAATCCCTGGCCTAATCGCTCCACACCCTAGGGCGGCGCAGACTTGATCATGCCCGCCAGACACCACGACAGCATCACGCGCCAGATTCAGCTCCCGACACATCGTCTCGGAAAGTATGCCAACTATTGCTCCCGATGGAAGAGGGCGGCTGAGCTGGTTCGTTTCGATGCCGGAAGCTGCAAGGAGGTCGGGATCCCAGCGTTGCTCCCGTACATTGAAGAGCATGGTACGCGCTGCCAGAGAAAAACTGATTGCGGGTTCTAGGCCCAGACGGTGATGAATGTAATCCTCAAAGCAAAGAATGCGGGCTGCTTTCTGCCAGATTTCTGGTCGCTCCTCCTGCAACCAGAGCAGCTTGTAGAGGCTGAAAATCGGATACGGGGTATGACCGGTTTTTTCGTAGAGCAGATGCGTGTCGAACGAAAAAGAACGTGCCTGCCGGATCGCGCGATTGTCCGAGGAGACCATGGCATTTGAGAGGAGATCTCCCTGTGCATCCAATACCATAAAAGCCTCTCCCTGACTACTGATCGCCAGCCCTTCCACACGGTCATGCAAACAATGGGAAGAAGCCTCGGCAATGACTTCAAGAGAGAGATCTCCGACTTTCTGAGGATCCAATTCCGCCCAATGAGGCTGGGAAGAAGTCACCACATATTCGCGGGCTGCAGAGGCAATGATGCGTCCCTCGCGATTGAAGATGGCAGCCTTGCATCCGCTGGTTCCTACATCGAGGCCAAGAAAGCTCATACTCGGGCGAATGCCGGATACCAAGCAGCAAGGTAATATTTAACCATCTGCTTCATTTCCTCAAAAACAACCTGCTGACGCCAGACGGTGGTAAAATGGCTGATGGCTGCTTGTGAGAGGATGTCCGCATTCGGCCCCAGTAAGCCATCTGCGGCCATTTCGGAGGCCATCACTGCGCCGCCAACTTTGGCTGCGTGAAGCACCATCTCGCGTAGCAAGTGGCTGGAGGAATCACGTTCCAGAGCAGTCCAAAGATTGACTTTAGCAATTCCATCGCCAAAGAGATTGGGCAACTCTTCTCTAGCAACCGAGGAGGTTCCATGGAGCACAAGCCTGTGTCCGATTCGGTCGCTAATTTCCCGAGCACGCTCGCGGGCATAGCGCAATGTAGAAACTCCGGCGCGATGCTCGGTACCAAGATTGGCTACAATCCAATCCACTCCCGTCTCCACTGTGAAACGCTCGGCTTCCTCAACCCTTGTAAGGAGACTTTCCTTGCATCCTACATAATCGCAGGCCCCTTCGATCACAATTTCCGCATGCCTCTCCGTTGCAAATTTTCGGGTCAACGCCAGATTCTCCTCGAAAGGAACCGTTGAGGCATCGAACATGATGGAGGAAAAACGGCTGAGATCGCCAGCCAAGAGCTCTGCATCCAGATCGTGCTGGACATGGTCAAGGTGAATCAAAACACGCAAACCGCCATAGGGAGAATCCTTACTGGCGAGCACCGCCAGATCAGCCAGAAAAAGCTCCAGACCAATACGGCAATTACGGGTATGGGTATAATAGGCCGTCTGTGTGCGTTCAGGATAACAGTTCGTGACAGCAAGCATCACGGGTAAATCGGGACAACCGATAGCTTCCCCGTGTTCCTTGGCTGCTGCAAGCACAGCTTCCGTCGTCGTCAGGTTTTCGGAACCGAAAGCAGGGATCACCCATCCCTTTTGTTTTGCCTCGCCAAAAATGCTCAGGACGGCAGTTCTGTCAGTAACAATGGGCATGGGGTGGATCAATCCTGATGCAGTGCCGCGTAATCCTTGGTCAAAAGATACAAAGGAGCCTCATCCTCTTCAATTTCTGGAAAGCGCCCCACTTTTTCAAAAAAATGGTTATCGATTCGATCATCATTGACCCGGTTGACTTCACCAACAAGAACCGTGCCTGTGGAGGGATCTCCCCAAAACGAGTGATACAACCGCTGCGGCAGACAAACCGATTCACCGGGGGTGAGGGTAATGGTTCCTCCTGAGGGAATCGTACGCCGCATCCCATCGCAGCTCACCGTGACTGGCGTCTCCGCCAGTTGGTTATCCGATGTAGAATTCCAGAGCTGTACCACGAGGTTTCCTCCTCCACGATTAATGATATCTTCCATCTTCTGGTGATGAAAGTGGGTGGGCGTCACCTGTCCGGGATCAACAATCAATAATTTTTCTCCGTAGATTTTACCGAGCGGTTTGGCGAGTTCCCCGTAGGTACCGTTTCTCAAGGCGAAAATCAGAAGTCCCACCTTGGAAAAATTTCCAGAGCCAAAATCGGTGATATCCCAGCCGAGTTGCTGCTCCACGATTTCGGAAATTTCCGTACCGCGCACACGCCAATCCTCCGGCGTCCAAAAAGCGAAAGGAGGGAGAAAAAAACGGTTGTCGCGCAGGAAGGCCACTCCTTTGCTCATGAGGATATTAATTTCCGAACGTTTCATAAAGCAAGGGGGACTTTTTGGGTATTTCGTTGATCTACGAGAGAAGAAACGCCTCATAGAAAGTCGCATTTTTTATGGCGAAAGCTTCCCGATTGCAACGCTATTTCCTCCCCTATCCTTATATCCGTATGCGATGTGCGCGAATTGCGCCAAAAATCAAACCCCCTTTCCTTAGACTCCCATTGCGAACGAGGTCAGGCCCATGAAGAGCCCATAACGGCATTCACTACTGAATGAGATGCTCCAGTGATGGATCGGGAGGAGAGCCGAGCTCAAGAGCCTTGTTGTAATGTTTTCTGGCCATCATTTTGGCTGGCGGTTTGCCTGTTGCATAAATGACAGCAAGGTTGAAATGGGCATCGGCATAGTTCGGATTGATCTCGATGGATCTCATAATCTGCTCCTCTCCCGCCTTACCTTTCCCTGATGCAGCAAGAACGATTCCGAGATAGTTGTGAGCGGTGAAATCCAGCTCGTTGATGGCCACAGACTTTCTCAAGACTTTTTCCGCATCCTGAAGTCGTTCCTGACGGTAGTGGACGATCCCTAGGGTCGTCAGGGCAAAAGAACTATCGTTGGATTGTTCCGAAGCTTTTTTTAACGAAACCTCCGCTTCCTTCATCTTTCCGAGCTGGAACTGAACAACCCCGAGATTGGAGAGGGCAAAGTAATCATTGGGAGAAAGTTTTAGAGCTTCCTGAAATGTATTCTCTGCCTGCAAAAAATCTTGACGGTCAAATTCCTCTTTGGCCTGAGTCAGAAGCCTCTTAAATTTTCCCTCCCATGGGATTCCAGAATCTGCGGCATTGGTCGCCAGCGCATTGGTACTCATGGCATCGGCAGGAGAGTCCTTTGATTCCGGTGTGTTCTGAAGAGCCTCGCCGGGAGCATTTGTTACACCGCTCATGGGTGCAGAAAGGGAGGCTTGAAGATTGGTATCCCCCTCCTGCACGGAAATAACCAGTTGGGCGTCCTTGAATAACGAACGTTCCTGCGGGGTGAGTTCCACGACAGGAGCCGCCAACTGAGTGATCGTCGCCTGAAGCGTATCCGATTGGACATTCAAGCGCTTGAGTTCCTCTTCCATCAGGCGATGGGCCTGCGCCCTTTTTGCCTCATCCTTGAGCTCTCTCAGGACAATGCCACGCAGGAGGGTATTTTCCTCAAGCACGCGCTGATCCGTTACACTCTCGCTGTTTGTCTTCAAGTTGGCAGTTTTGGCATCACGCTCTATGAGTTGATCCTGAAGCTCCTTGAGTCGCGCTTGCCCCAGCTCTCCTTGTTTTCGAAGAGTTGAAATCTGCTCGCCAGCCTCGGCGAGTTTGGACTGGAGAGTCGCAGCTTCTCCTTGGGCCTTAGCAAGCGCCTCCGTCTTCTCCTCGAGAGCTTTTGCCTGATCCGGTTGAATCTTGGCTAATTCCGTAAGCTGGTGCTGAGATTCTGCGTAATTTTTTGCATTGAGATCCACCTGCTCCTGAAGTTTTTTTATCTGTTCCTGCAAGACAGCTGACTCTGGCAGATGATTGACTGAGGAGGATATCTGCCCAAGTGCCATTTTGAGCTGTTCCTGAAGGGCGTTGTTTTGCTGCGTCAGAATGTCTGCCAGTGTCTTGGAGGTTTTCTCTTTTTGTTGCGACGCGGCATCTGTTGCAGCGGATGACTGCTCCGCTACTTTGAGGGAAGCCGCCGCCTCTGTGCGCTCCTTAGCCAACTCCTTTTCGCTGATATTCAGACTCTCCTGAAGCTCGGCAACGGTTTTTTGCAGCTTTCCTGTTTCAGCGGTCATTTCCTTAACCTTGGAGGCAGCTGTGGCAGCTACGGCAAGTTGTGCAACTTTTTCTCTGAGGCGATTCCGATCCTCCTCCAGAACCTGAACGTCTGCCTGAAGATCTGATGTATGCCGGATGGCCACGCTCCCCTGATCCACGCTGGTCTGAAGCTGCTTGATTTTCTCGCGCAGTGGCGCGAGCTGAACATTCTGCTTTTGAAGAACAATCAGTTGATCTGAGGTCTTGGCGAGCTGTTTCTGAATCTCTTCGTTCTTGGCAAGCGATTCCCTGGATGTCTGTTCCGAATGCTCCAGCTTGGCCTGAAGCTGTTTAAAATCCTCCTTTCCTTTTTCCACCTCTTGGCTGAGTTGCTCGATCTTCTGATGCAAGTTCGCTGTGGTAACAATCTTGTTCTTAGCCTCCTCAAGCTGCTTCACCAGTAAGCTATTTTCTTCGGTAGCTTTTTTGAAATGATCCTGAAACTGCTCCTCCGCGACAAGCTTGTCAGCTACGGCAGCATCCAGCTGCTTCTGGAGTTCCTTTAAATCCTTTCCCCAGGAATCGCGGGATTTTAAATCATGCTCCAAATCAGAGTTTTTCCGTTTTGCCACATCCAACTCATTGACGAGCTCAGAGCGTTTTTTTACCCACTCGGCACTTTCCAGATCACTGGTGCGCTGTTTCTCGGCACTCAGTGCATCCTGTGCCTCTCCGAGCTGGGACTTGAGGGTTTCCACCATCTTGCGCAGGTGTCTGATCTCGGAGGAGGAGGCTGAGGCAAGGGCACTCGAGGAGCCCTCAGACCGCGCTGAGGAAGGTGGGACAATTGTAATACTGGGACTTTCACGACTCTTGCTCGGAGCCGATACCGGCGTAGAAGGACTCTCCATTGGCGTAGGCGCAATGCCACTGTCTGGTGAACCTCCAGCACCTGAAGAGGCTCCCTGAAGTCTCTCCAGATTTTCGCGAGTTTTCTTTAAACGATATTCAATGACTGGTTTCTGCCATGAGGGATCACTTTTGGAAATAGCTATCAACAGGCTCTCGGCAAAACGGTATTTACTAATCGCGTCCGAGGTATTCCCTGAACGCTCCAGATTCTCTCCCTGCTGAAAATTCTGATAGGCGGAGAGGAATTGTTCCGAAGGATCTGCCGCAGAGAGGGAGGCATCTGCAGCAAGCAATAAAGAGAGAATCAGCAGAATACGGAACATCGGATGAAAAACAGGGTAGTTCTGAGTACTAGAAGTGCAACTAAAGATCAAACATCCTCTTGAGAAAAAAGAATAAAATTCACTCTATGTGTCAGAAATGTCACCGATCCCGCCATTGACAATTTTTGCCCGGAGGTGCTATGTCCGAGCCTGCCATGCACGCATCACCCTCATGATCATGGAGCATCCACTGGATCAACCGGTTCTTGTCCTCAACAGATTATGGCAAGCCATCAATACCTGCTCTGCCAGAAGAGCCATGACTCTCCTCTATCAGGGGCATGCTCAGGTGGTTGCCAATCAGGGGGCAAGCCATTTCTCGACCCATGACTTCGTGAGCTGGCGTGATTTTTCCTTGGCAAATCCCGAACCTCGGATGCTGCAATCGGTTTCACTGAGCATTCGCTTCCCCAGGATCATTCTCCTCTGTTTTTTTGATCGTCTGCCGAAAAAAGATCTCAAATTCACGCGGCAGAATGTTTTCGAGCGCGACAAGAACACTTGCCAGTATTGCGCCACTCGCTTTGACCGCAGTAGTCTCAACATTGATCACGTCCTACCGCGTGATCGTGGTGGGCAGACCACATGGGAAAATGTTGTCTGTTCCTGCATTCCCTGCAACTCGCACAAGGGCAACCGTCTCCCCCACGAAGCCAGAATGAAATTGCTGAAAAAACCCGCGCGACCGAAATGGCGTCCCTTTGTGAACATAACATTTGCTGGTGGCACGGATAACAGTTGGAGCCACTTCATTGATCTCGCCTACTGGAATGTCGAGCTTGGAGAATGAGTCTGCTCATCTCCTGTTCCCCTGCTTCTTTCTTGCCTTGAAAAACATCCCATGGCTCTTCAGCAGTCATCCTGGGATACAATCAGCGTTTCCCTAAGCTCTGGGTTCATCCTTTGATTATTTGGACGAATTCCTTGATGAAAGAGGCTGAATCGTGCGGGCCTGGGGAGGCCTCAGGATGATATTGAACGGCGCGGATGGCTTTGCTGCGATGACGGATTCCAGCAATGGTTCCATCATTGAGATGGCGGTGTGTCACTTCTAAATCGGCAGGGAGACCATCGGCATCCACGGCATACCCATGATTTTGTGAGGTGATCAGAATGCGTCCCGTCCGCAGGTCCTGCACCGGCTGATTAGCTCCACGATGACCGAATTTCAGTTTGAATGTCGTGGCACCAAAGGCAAGTGCGAGAATCTGATGACCGAGGCAGATCCCAAAAACCGGCTTGACATCAGCCAGACGGCGAACCGTTTCATGGGTTGCTGTCAGGACAGCGGGATCACCTGGCCCATTGGAGAGAAAAACACCATCGGGCTGGAAGGCTAGAGCCTCTTCTGCCGTCGTTCTGGCAGGCACCACCATGACGCGAACGCCATGCGTACGCAGCAAGCGCAGGATATTCCGCTTTACGCCAAAATCGTAGAGCACCACCAAGGGCTCCTTCCTCCCCTGCTCACTAGCTTTCGGCTGGCACTCAGTATCATACTGGGCACTCTCTTGATTTTCAGGGTCCCACTCATAGGCCTCCCTGGTGGTCACTTCACCGACCAGATCGAGTTCCTCCAGTCTCGGTGCAGCCTTAGCCCTAGCAATGACCTCGATTTCGCTACTGCCATCGGTGCTCAGACAGGCTCTCATGGCTCCCTGGGTACGGAGATGATGCGTCAAGGAACGGGTGGCAATGCCCCCAATGGCTGGAATCCCATGGCGTTTCAAATAGGTCGAGAGACCTTCACTGGAACGCCAGCTACTCTCCAGACGAGAGAGTTCCTCAATGACAAAACCACTAACCTGAGGATGAGAGCGTTCTCCGTCTTGAAATGTCGTACCATAGTTACCAATCAATGGATAGGTCATCGTGACAATCTGCCCACGATAAGAGGGGTCGGTCAGAATCTCCTGATAGCCGCTCATGGAGGTATTGAAGCAGATTTCTCCGACGGAATTCCCGACAGTGCCAATGGAAAATCCGTGAAAAACACGCCCATCTTCGAGCGCTAGGAGAGCTGGTGTTGTAGCCATGGATGTGATCAAAAATTTTGTGAGGTTCACTTGAACATGCCACTGGAATCCGCGCAAATAGATTACCTCCTAAAATTCAATCACCCTCCATTTTCTCGCTCACTCATGGAAAGCTGAGCCCTTAAAACATCATGCAGCGTAACAACTCCAAGAACACGCCTGTCTAGTGAATCACTTAGTACAATAAATCCAGTGCTCGCCTCAATGAAACGATGTTGCATGTCACGGATGATATCGCCGGGGTGACAGGTAATCACAGAGTCGACCCTCAAGGAACGCCCCTCGCAAAGGGCGGCTTCCACCTCTCTCCTAGCGACGAGACCTTTCAATTGTCCATTTTCAACAACAGGAAAATAACTATAGGAGTGCTGCCTCAGCACTTCCTTTAAACTTCTCTCTGAGAAGTTTTCAATAACTACGGGATCAAAGTGAGCGATTGCTGAAATGGGGAGATTTTGCCAACTCCTCAAATCCCGAGGCGGAATGATATGTTCTAACTGATGCCCGTCTTGTAGCAACACCTCCTCGTAGAAGTTGCTCTGATTGATTCCACGGGCAATCACTTGACTGACTAATACAGCCAAAATGAGGCCCGGAATCAGGGCAAACTGGTGAGTCATCTCAAAGATGATAAGAATCGCCGTCACCGGAGCCTGCACCACCGCACCAAGACAGGCACTCATACCACCTACGGCAAGCAATATCTGATCGCCCGAGGTCAGAGGGAGAATCATAGAACCCACTCCGCCAACGCAGATTCCGCACATACCTCCGAAAAAAAGGTTTGGAGAAAAGATGCCACCACATCCCCCCAAACCATAGGAAAGAACCGTCGCCAGCAGTTTTCCTAGCAACAGAAGAACAGCAAGATGCCACGCCATTCCATGAGAAAGAGCATCGGTAAGATCATCATATCCGAGAGAAAAAACACCCAATCGACCAGTCAGCACAAAGACGCTCATACCAATAGCCCATGTTGCCAGACCCCCTCCCAATGGATGAAGCCACTTGGGAATTGTGCGATATTTGACTGCCTTCATCCGCACACCTAGGGATGCACGTTGAAAAAAGATGCCAATGAGGGCTGCCAGAGCAGCGGCTATCGGCATGAGCAAATAGGCTCTCCATGATGGTTCATGAATTTTCACCAACTCAAAGGCTGGTTGAGACCCAATACATGCATGCACGACAAAGGCACCAATCACCGCTGCAAGAAGAACTCCCCCAATAAACGGGCTGTTCAAATCACCGATAATTTCTTCCAACACAAAAGCAACTGCTGCCAATGGCGCATTGAATGCAGCTGCTAATCCTGCTGCGGCACCTGCGGCACTGGCTGCCCTTCGATTCTGTTTTGCTGCTCACAAGAGTCCTGCTACGGTAGAGGCAAGGTTGCTTCCTATTTGCACAGAGGGGCCTTCTCTGCCAAGGCTCTGTCCTCCCCCTATACTAAGAACCACTGCCAGAAATTTTATCCAAGCGATGCGCTTGGGCGCAAATCCAAACTCCTTCCAAAAAGCTAGTTTGACCTGAGGAATACCGCTACCAGCAGCTTCGGGACAAAAAACATTCAGGAGCCAGCCTGATAGGAGCGATGTCACAACAACCACTGAAAAACTGATCGCCGCAAAACGAGAAAAACTGCCGCTTGCAGGATTTCTGTAACAAATCTCATAAATCCAGTTGATGGCGAGCTGGAAGCCTACCGATGCCAAACTTGCTATAAGCCCAAAAATCGAGACGGCAATAAGAGGGCGCGCTTTCCCGTGAATTTTTTGGAAGCTGTCAACAAGTCTTTGCATCGAGAAATTGTATATTTCTGTTTAAACTTGCAAGGCGGTCATAGAATTGCTCAGAGGACACCTATTAGACTCAGCACTCCAGGAATAAGCAAAATCGAATCGATTACGATAGGCCCAACCGACTTCATAGATAAAAGAGCAGGGAACTGAGCTGCTAGTGTAAGCAATAGAGCTCCGAGAGTGATACCAAAATGGTGATGAGCGAGAGCTAGCATCGCTGCCAAAAATGCCAAACCCGTAGCAGCAAAACAGGCGGGACGAATGCCAAGGAGTACTGGCAGACTCGGGACATGCCGCTTGCGATCCTTCTCAGCATCTTTCACATCACATAGAATACACCCGGCAGAAATCAACAGCATGAGAGGCATCGTGACATCCAAAAAAAGCCAGTGGTATCCTACTGCAACGTGAGGGAGTGCAGCGCATGCCCATATCCAGACAAAAGCCACAGCGGCGGTTTTTACCAAAGGAAGTCGTTTCAGCCAGGAATAACTCAGACTTAGAGCTTATCCGTAAATAGAGGTTAACATTTTGACCTGTGTTTGGTAATT
>VFSW01008500.1_pt1 | contig 14733 bp, 12 predicted proteins | sample 5358111 | NCBI WGS metagenome assembly VFSW01 (sample SAMN11554181, study PRJNA540505) | mine drainage metagenome | isolation source: sediment from site ElyBrook_90M | place: USA: Ely Copper Mine, Vershire, VT | collected 2017 | reverse complement strand
CCCCCAGCCCTCTCCCGCTGACACCAGAGCGCCGCTCCAACGACACCCTCCCGGGTTTTGATACCCTGACGCTTCGCGTCACCAACCGAGCGAACTATTTGCAGGCAGGAAGAGACGAGGTACCCATGCAACGAAAGATTCTGTTGCTGATCGGTGGACTGCTCTCCGTTGGAGCTCTCCTGGGGCAGCAGGCGCCCGCTTCCCCGGCACCGGCGCCCGCCACCACTCAGTCCGCCGCCCAGACCGAATCCCTCACTCCCGCTCAGATCGCGAGCCTGCAGGCCAAACTACAGGACTGGCCCGATCTCAACCGCTATCGCGACGACGACGCGAAGCTCCCGCCACCGGCTCCAGGCGAAAACCGGGTCGTGTTTCTCGGCGGCTCCATCACCGACGCGTGGGGGCGATCCCACGGCAAGTTCTTCCCCGGCAAGCCGTGGGTGAACCGCGGCATTAGTGGCCAAACACCCCCCCAGATGCTGGTGCGCTTCCAGCAGGACGTCCTGGCCCTCCACCCCGCCGCCGTCGTGATCCTCGCCGGAACCAATGACATCGCGGAGAACACCGGCCCCGAGCCCATGTCCGCCATCGAGGACAACTTCCGCTCCATGGTCACCCTGGCCCAGGCGAATCACGTCCGCGTAATCCTCTCCTCGGTCCTGCCCGCCTCCCACTACAACTGGCGCCCGGGCATCGCGCCCGCCCAAAAGATCCGGGAGCTGAACCAGTGGCTGCAGAGTTATGCCGCCGAACAGCACCTTGTCTATCTCAATTACTACCCAGCGCTCGTGAATGACGAAGGTGGGATGCAACCGCAGCTGACCACCGATGGCACCGTCCATCCCAACGATGCCGGCTACGCCATCATGGAGCCCCTCGCCGAGAAGGCGGTCGCGGAAGCCCTCTCCCAGCCCGCGAAATAATACGCTAAGCACTCCTATCCATCACAAACGTGCTTGGCGTGATTCCTCGCGAAGCGAGGAGACGGTAGAAGCCGCGGGCTTCAGCCCGCGGAATCCCCTCGCCAAAGAAACGAGCCTTTAGGCCCGGGCTATCCACGATTCGGAAATTCCTGGATGCTGATCACTCAACCATTTTGCCGGTACTGAGCCCGGACCCGATCAGTCCAAAGAACAACCAGAATTCTCCCAACGGCGAACCATCAAAATCCGACCTCTCTCGCTCCAGAGATTCCCCCAAAAACTTGTCAAGCTTTTGTGGAAAACACAAAAGTAATGACCGTTGACTTATAACCACTTATCCGCCAAATCGCCTCAACATAGTTGGCGGATTTATTCATCAGACTTGATATTTTGATAATAGGGGATAAGAAAGGAAAGGAGAAGCCCATGCCCGCAATCAACTCCAGATCGACCCACCGCAACCCTGCCTCGAACAAGCTCGCGACAGCAAGCGCCTTGCAGGGACAGGCCGGCTCCTTCGCAACCGCAAATGCCGCACTCACGAGCACCAATGCAGCATTCATGCAGACCAACCCCGCATTCGCGAATACCAGTGCAGCACTCGCACCCATCAGCCAACTGCCCTGCCCTAAAACAACTAACTCCTTCGTAAGTATCAATGCCGCATTCATAAGTGCCAATGCGGCATTGGCATGTGCCAGCGATCTGCCCTTCCTCGTATCACTTACAAGGTTGTCGAGTCTGCTGTCCTCAGCTAACTCCCGCGGAATCAATCACGGCCTCCTCGTGAGGGGGGTGGGGATCAGCCTTCCCAAAAGCGAGCAAGCGAACCGCTAATCGCCGACCGCCGACTGCCGACTGCTGAAAGTTATCCAGCTCGTCCCACTCATCCTCCTCTCCCGACAGCAGCCCCAGCGCCTGCCGCTCGAACAGCCGTCGGTAAATGCCGCCACTCTTCCGCACCAGCTCCTCGTGCCGCCCTTCTTCCACCACCTCGCCGCGGTCGAAGACCAGAATCCGGTCCAGCATCCGCACCGTCGCCAGCCGGTGCGCGATCACGATCGCCGTCCGTCCCGCAATCAGCCGCTCCATCGCCTCCTGGATCAGCGCCTCGGACTCGGAGTCCAGCGACGCCGTCGCCTCGTCCAGCACCAGCACCGGCGCATTCGCGAGGAACGCCCGCGCCAGCGCCACACGCTGCCGCTCGCCGCCGGAAAGCTTCACGCCGCGCTCGCCCACCAGCGTCGCGTAGCCCTTCGCCTGCCGCTCGATGAACTCGTGCGCGTTCGCCAGCCGCGCCGCCTCCTCGATCTCCCGCGGTTTCGCGCCCGGCCGCCCGTACCCGATGTTCTCCGCCAGCGACCGATGGAAAAGCAGCGGCTCCTGCGGTACCAGCGCCAGCTGCGCCCGCAGCGAGTCCTGCGTCCCATGCGCGATGTCCTGCCCATCGACCAGGATCCGTCCGCCGGTCACGTCGTAGAGCCGGTGCAGCAGCTTCACAAACGTCGTCTTGCCCGAGCCCGAATGCCCGACCAGCCCCACCCGCTCGCCCGGCTCAATCCGGATCGAGAAGTCGCGGAACAACGGTTCCACCTGCATGCCATACCGGAAGGTCACGCGCTCGAACACGATCTCGCCCGCGCGAACGCGAATCGGCTTCGCATCTGCGCGATCCGCCACCCCCAGCGGCTGCGACTCGAACCCGACCATGTCCTCCATCTCGTTCACGCCGCGCTGCAGGTTGGCGATATGCTGCCCCGTATCCCGCAGGTAGCCGTGAACGATAAAGTAGCTGGTCAGCACGAACGTCACATCGCCCGCCGTCGCGCGCCCGCGCCACCACAGCCAGATCGCGCACCCGATCACCAGCGTGCGCAGCGCCAGCAGCGCAATCATCTGCGCCAGTCCGCTGTGCGAAGCGAACATCCACGTCCGCCGCGTGCGCAGGCCCCACTTATCGAGCACCGTCGCCAGCCGCGCATCCTCGCGCTCCTCGGCGCCGAACGACTTCACCGCCGTGTTGCACGTAATGGAATCGGCTAACGCACCGCCCAGCCGCGTGTCCTGCGCGTTCGACAGCCGCGCCGCCGGCGCGATCCAGCCCAGCGACAGCGCTACGGAGATGCCCACATAAACCAATGCGCCCGCGCCCACCAGCATTCCCATCGCCGGCCAGCGCCAACCGAGCAACAGCGGACACCCAATCAGCACCAGCACCGCCGGCAACAGCGCCAGCAGCAGCGTGTCGTCCAGCATGTCCACGGCCCAGATGCCGCGCGTGATCCGGCGCACGATCGACCCCGCGAAGTTGTTCGCGTGCCAGTCCGTCGAGAAGCGCTGCACCCGCCAGAAAGCGTCGCTCGCCATCCGCCGCATCAGGCGCGTGGTCAGCCTCACAATGCCCAGGAAGGCGAGATACCGCGCGGCGGCCAGCACCGCGCCCAGCCCGGCCATCGCCGCGATCGCGTACCCTGCCGCGCGCAGCGCAGCCTGCCGTGTTCCGCCGCCCGCCACCGCATCCACCAGATGACCCGAATAGATCGGGAGCAGCAGATCGGCGCCCGTCGCCACCGTCATGCTCACTGCTATACCGGCCACGCACCACGCCTCGCGCCGCCAGTGGCGCATCAGGAAAGCGAGCACCTCTTGCACAACATTGTTGGAATTTCGTTCAACAGAACGGCTCATAAGATCCTCGTCGGACCCGCCGCTGCAACACGCCGGCTGGAATCCTGGCTGGGGAAACAGTCAGTTCTTGCTAAGAAGAGAAAGAGACGCGCAGCAACTCCCCGTAAAGGGGCGAGCGCTACAGCCTGCTTGTCAGATTCGGAGTTTGAAACCTAATGACGGAAGCTGACAAAGGAGGCTCCGGGCCGCTGCGCTTTGGGGTCGCTGACCGCGAGATTCATCTTCATGGAAGCCTTCCTTTCGTCGAGTGATTGGACTACTCTACCACGGTTTTATTGTGAACCTTGACACCCAACCCGACAATTCCACCCGATCTTTTTGAGGATCGGGGGTAGATCATCCTTGCCGCATGCGCTCGCCGGCGTGCTAACTGCTGGCTACCTCCACGGGCTACCGGCAACCGGCTACCGACTACCGCCTGTCTTCTTCAACTGCCCGCAAGCCGCATAAATATCCCGGCCCCGTGGCCGACGCACAAATGCCGGAACTCCCTGCTCCCGTAGCCGCTCCTGAAATCGCTCAACATCCTCGGCACGCGGCATTGCAAACGCCACCCCCGGCCCAGGATTCCAGGCAATCAGATTCACCTTGGCCGGAAACTGCGCCCGCCGAACCAGTTTCACCACCTCATCGGCGTGCTCCAACTGATCGTTCACGCCGCCCAACAGCACATACTCAAACGTCACCCGCTCCCTCTGCCGGAGCGGCACCTGGCGCACCGCCTCGATCACCTCGGCGATGCTCCACTTGCGGGTCACCAGCATAATCTGCTCCCGAATCGCATCGTTCGGTGCATTCAGTGAGATCGCCAGCTTCGGCCGCACCTTCTCCTGCGCAAACCGCAATATTCCGGGCACAATGCCCGAGGTCGATACCGTCATCCGCGACTCCGGAATCTCCATCGGACCCGCCAGCAGCCGCACCGCCGCCATAAACGCGTCGTAATTCAGAAAGGGCTCACCCATGCCCATAAAGACCAAATTGATCCGATCCCGCCCAGGCTCCGCGTCATGCTTCCTGAGCACGGCCGCCACCTGCCCCGCGATTTCGCCAGCCGTCAGATTCCGAAGCATGCCCAGTTTCGCCGTCAGGCAAAACTGGCAGTTCACGGCGCACCCGATCTGGCTCGACACACAGATCGTCGCTCTCGACAATGCCTTTGCCTCGCTCGAATCTTCGCCCCCCGAACCATCCCCAGACTCACCACCATCACCCTCCGGCATCCAAACCGTCTCAACCGTCTGCCCGTCTCGACCGGCAATCAGATACCGCTCCGTCCCATCCACCGACCGAAAGGTCTCGACGATCTCCGGCAGTCCCACCCGAAAACCAGCTGCCGTCACCTTTTCCCGCAGCTCATTTGGCCAAGTCGTCACCTCGTTGATGCCCGCCACCTTCTGCCGATACAGGGCTGTTTCGAGCTGGCGAACGCGGTACCTCAGTAACCCAAACCCCTCGAGCGCCTCGCTAAGCTCCTCATTCCAAAGGCCAAAAAGGACTCGATCCGGAGCCCCTCCTCGCGCGTCTAAAATGGTGGTACGTAGTTCCCCGCCGGTAGTCATCTATAAGCCCGAGAATAACGCATCTAGAATCGGTCATAGAACCGGCCCGGAACGACTCCGCCCTCAAATCATGAACAACGAACGTAATATCCGTCGCACTGTCCTCCCCAGCGGGCTCATCGTCCTCACTGAGCGCATGGAACACGTGCGCTCCGTCGCCATCGGCGTCTGGATGCGTGCCGGCTCGCGTCACGAGATCCCTGAGCTCAACGGCATCTCGCATTTTGTCGAGCACATGGTCTTCAAGGGCACCAAGTCGCGCACCGCGCAGCGTATTGCCCGCGAAGTGGATGCGATCGGCGGCAACCTCGACGCCTTCACCGGGAAAGAAACCGTCTGCTTCAACATCAAGGTCCTCGACGAGCACGTCTCCACCGCCCTCGACGTCCTCTCCGACCTCGTCCTCAACCCCGTTTTCGCCAGCGAAGAAATTGCCCGCGAGCGCGGCGTCATCCTTGAGGAGATCAAGATGGACGAGGACAGCCCCGACACTCTCGTCCACGAAATCTTCATGCAGAATTTCTGGAAGGGGCATCCTCTCGGCAAGCCCATCCTTGGAACCCGCGAGACTGTCCGCAGCTTCGAGCAGAACACCCTGGTCCGCTTCTTCGAGCAGCGGTTTCAGGCCGGCAACATGGTCTTCTCCGCCGCAGGGAACCTCGAACACGACAGCTTCGTCGAGATGGTCGCCCGCAACTTCGGGTCGCTCGCCTCCGGCAGCAGCGTCAGCGCCGACGCCGCCCCCACCGCCACTCCGCGCATTCACCTGCGCAACAAGAAGTCGCTCGAACAGGTGCAGCTCTGTCTGGGTGTTCCGGCGCCGCCCATCGCCGACGAGTCCCGTTACACCACCCTCCTGCTCAACACAATCCTCGGTGGCGGAATGAGTTCTCGTCTCTTCCAGACCGTCCGCGAAGAGCGCGGCCTGGTCTATGCCATCTACTCCGACCTGGCTCCCTACCGCGACACAGGCTCCCTCTGCGTTTATGCGGGAACCTCATCGGACCGCGCCGTTCAGGTCATCGACCTCATCATGGAGGAGTTTCGCCGCCTCAAAACCGAGCCTCTCCAACCCGGCGAGCTGCGCCGCGCCCAGGACCAGCTCAAAGGCAATCTCCTCCTCTCGCTCGAAAGCTCCATGTCGCGCATGTCCAACCTCGCGCGCCAACAGATGTACTTCGAGCGTTTCTTCGGACTCGACGAGATCATCGACCGCGTCGAAGCCGTCACCGAGGAAGAAGTCATGACCATGGCTGGCAATCTCTTCCAGCCGGAGCGCGTGGCCCTCACACTTCTCGGCCGGCTCGATGGTCTGCACCTCGGTCGCAAGCATCTTGTCTTCTAAATTCGCTCCACCACCGCCGCGAAGAAACCGTCGCACGGCTGCATGCCCGGAATCGTCCTCAGGAAACTTCGCTCGGTCGCGCTCCGTAACTGATCCCGACCCTGCACCGTCGCCACCCCGCTCTTCGTGATCTGATCCAGCACTGGCGTTATCGGCACCACTTCGACTCCCTCCTCCGCTCGCAGCGCTTCCGCCCCGACCTCTTCGTTCTCCTCCGGCTCCCGCGCGCACGTCGCATACCCCCGCCGCCCACCCGCCTTCAGTCCCCGCAGCCCCGCCCGCAGGATCGCCGCCTGACGCGCATGCTGTCGCGCCAGATCCGCTTCCGTCACTCGCAACCGGATCTCTGGATTCCGCCCCATCGTTCCTGTTCCACTACAGGGCACATCGCACAGGATCAGGTCCCACTCTGGCAGCAGCTTCATCTTCGTCGCATCCGCGATCTCGAACCGGATCCGCTCGGCGAGCGCCTTTGGCATCGTTCTTCGCATACTCTCCAGCCGCTTCCGGCTGACATCCACCGCCGTGATCTCCGCTTGCGGCAACCGCTCCGCAAGAACCGCCGTCTTCCCCCCCGGCGCCGCACACAAATCCAGCACGCGCAGGGCGCCTTCAACCGCTCCGGCCGAAACTTCCGCCACAAGCTGCGACGCCTCATCCTGAATCCGAAACCGCCCCGCGCTCGCTGAGCTCCCCGCGGCATCGCCACGTATAACCCGCCGTGCCGACGTCAGGAAATACCCCGCCTCTGTCTCGAGATCCGCAACCTCGACGCCCTGAAGGACGCGCAACGTAGTAGCCGCCGGCTCCTGATCCCACCGGCAGATCGCCTCCGCAGCCTCCACGCCATAACGCCGCACCCACCGCTGGACCATCCACGCCGGATGCGCCGCAACTGCCGGGTCACTTCCGCGCGAAGCGCCTCCGCCAGGACGGCCAGTCCTCCGCAGCACTGCATTCACCATCCCGGCAGCGCCGCGTTCTGTTCCCTGCTTGACCAGTTCCACGGCGTCGTGGATCACAGCATGAGCCGGCACTCGATCCAGGTGCAGCAGCTGATACGCGCCCATCTGCAGCGCCACCGCTGCCTCGGCGCTCAACCTGGTTTCCGGACGCGCCAGCAGCGCCTGAATTCGTGCATCCAGCGCCAGCTGCCAGCGCAGTGTTCCTAACACCAGTGTCGTCGTCAGCGCGCGATCCTGCGTGGACAACGCGTCCACCTCCGGCGACCGCAGCAGCTCATCGCTGTGCGCATCCGTAGTCGCAACCTCTAACAGGATTCGATACGCAATTCGCCGCGCCGGAGCAATCATATGCGTCAGCCGAGCAGGGCGCCCGACTGGATACTGTGTCCCCTCAGGAACTCCCCCGCCGTCATCTTTCTCTTTCCCTCCGCCTGCACCTCGACGAGTTCCAGCCACGTACCCTCTCCGCAGGCAGCAAACAGGGTCCCTTGATCTATCTTCAACTCTCCGGGCGGACCTGATCGCACCCCACGCACCTCCGTCGGCAGCATCCGATGCACGGCCAGCTTCTTCCCCGCGAGCAGCGTCCACGCTCCCGGCCACGGCTGGAATCCCCGCCACCGGTTGTAAAGCGTCATCGCAGGCCGCGTGAAATCCATTCGCCCGTCGTCACGCGTCAGAATCGGCGCCACGGTCGCCTTCGACTCATCCTGCTTCCGCGGCGTGATCGTCCCTGCATCCAGCCCGCGCAGCGTCTCCATCATCAGGTCCGCACCCATCTCCGCCAGCAGCGGAAACACATCGGCCGCGGTCATGCTCGGCGCCAGCGCCATCTCCCGCTGCAAAAGAATGTCTCCGGTATCGAGACCCTCATCGAGGCGCATCGTCGTCGCTCCGGTCGCTCCCTCGCCATTCGCGATCGCCCACTGCACCGGCGCTGCCCCGCGGTACTTCGGCAACAATGATCCATGCAGATTCAGGTTTCCCATCCGCGGCAGTTCCAGCATCCATTTCGGAATGATCCGTCCGTAGGCGACCACCAGAATCGCATCCGGCTGGATGCGCTCCAGGTCCGTCCGAAACTCCGTATTGTTCTTGATCTTCTCCGGCTGGGTGACGCGAATCCCCGCTTCCATCGCGGTTCTCTTCACCGGCGGAGCCGTCAGCACCTGATCCCGCCCTGCCGGCCTGTCCGGCTGCGTTACCACCAGCGGCACCTCATACCCGGCGCGTAATGCCAGCTTCAGCGTCGGCACCGCAAAAACCGGGGTCCCACAGAACACCAGCTTCATTTCCACTCGCCGGATTTCTGCATCTTGCGAATCTTCCGCAGGATCAGATCCCGTTTCAGAGCGCTCACTCGCCACGGAAACAGGACCCCGTCGAGATGATCGATCTCATGCTGGAGGGCGCGCGCCAGCAGTTCCTCTCCCTCCATCTCAAACCATTTCCCCTCGAGATCCTGCGCCTTCACCCTGACCTTCGCCGCCCGCGATACTTTGTCACGGATCTCCGGCAAACTCAGGCACCCTTCTTCCTCAACCTGCTTGCCTTCCTTGTGAAGGATCTCCGGATTCACCAGCACGATCTTGTCCTTCGGATCCTTCTGGTTGCTCAGATCGATCACCGTGATCCTCTTCCCTACACCAACCTGAGGCGCGGCCAGACCGATTCCAATGGCCTTGTACATCGACTCAAACATATCTGCGGCCAGCGTCCGCAGTTCCTCGTCGAACTCGGTCACCTTCTCAGTCGGCCGCTGCAAAATCGGTTCCGGATATTTAACAATTTCGCGAATCATGCTGCGCTTTGTATCCCAGTTCTTCTGTGTTTTCTCGCTCGCTTTGCGCCGCCCGTGTCCTGGCCGCTTGCTCGCCGCTCGCTCGAGTTTGCGACCCGCTACAGGCTACCGGCTCGCCTAATACTTTCCCACCTGCTCCGCATAACCCTCATAGTTTCTTCTCAGCTCCCGGAGCGAATCGCCCCCGAACTTCTCCAGTGCCAGCTTCGCCATGGTTAGTGCGACCATCGCCTCGGCCGCCACGCCCGCCGCTGGAACCACACAGACGTCACTGCGTTCGTACGCTGCCTTCGTCTCTTCCCGGGTGTCGAATCGCACCGATTGCAGCGGACGTCGCAGCGTCGAAATCGGCTTCAGGTATCCGCGTACCACGATATCCTCACCGTTTGAAATCCCGCCTTCCACGCCGCCAGCATTGTTGTGTTCGCGTGTGAACCGGGTGTGCCGCCCGTTCCGCGTATCCGCGTACCCAATCGGGTCGTGCACCTGCGAACCCAGCGACTCTGCAGCCGTCACGCCGCGCCCAATCTCGACCGCCTTCACCGCCTGCAGAGACATAACCGCCTGCGCCAGCAGACCATCCAGCCTCTCATCCCAGTTCGCGCACGTTCCGATGCCCGGGGGCGCCCCGTGTACGACCACTTCGAAAACGCCTCCCACGGTATCCCCCGTGCGCAGCACCGCGTCCACTTCCGCCTTCATCCGCTGCTCGGTCTCCGCGTCCACGCAATTGAGAAGGACCTCGTCCTTCGCCCGCAGGGAGGCAATCTCCTCCCACGTGGCGTCCCGCTCCAGTTCCGCGGCGCCCACGCGCATCACGTGGCTCGCGACGTCCCTCCCCACCTCCAGCAGTAGTTGCTTCGCCACGGCCCCTGCCGCCCCCCGTGCGGTCGGCTCGCGCGCCGACGCCCGTTCCAGAACATAGCGCGCATCCGGAAAATCCCATTTCAGCGCGCCGGCGAGATCGGCGTGACCTGGCCGCGGCGAGGCTACGGCCTTGTGTTTTGCAGGATCGCCCGCCGCCACCGGCAGAGCCTCGGTCCAGTTCTTCCAGTCCCGGTTCTCGATCTCAATCGCTATCGGCGACCCGATCGTCTTTCCATGCCGCACGCCGCTCAGGAAATGCGCAGTGTCGGTTTCAATCCGCATCCGTCCGCCGCGCCCGTAGCCCTGCTGGCGCCGCCACAACTCGCGGTTGGCAAATGCCTCATCGACCGGCACGCCCGCAGGCATGCCCGAGAGCAGAGCGACAAGGCTCTCCCCGTGCGACTCTCCGGCATTGGAAAAACGCAGCATTCTTGCTCAGTTCCCTGTTCGATTGTAGATGAAGGAATCGTGAAAACGCGGGGCGTGGTGCCCGGTCTATTCCGCGATCCAGGCGTACTGTCTTTCCGTCAGCGGAACCACCGACAATCTCCCCTGCCGCACCAACATTGAATCCGCAAAAATACTCTGCGCCTTGATCTCCGCGAGCGTCCGCGGCGTCTTCGTCTTCTTCACAAACTTGATTCGCACCTGCGGATTCTTCACATCCTTCGTGTCCACCGATACCACCTTCGCCAGCCCCACGGTCCGCTTTTCATCGCCGGTATGGTAGATCACGAGCATTTCGCCCTTCTGCATGCCCGCCAGATTCCGCACCGCCACGGGATTCGAGACACCGTCCCACACTGTCTCACCCTCCCGCTCCAGATCGTCGACCGAATAGGTCCCCGGTTCAGTCTTCAAAAGGTAGGGCATGATTCCTCGCCTCCTGGCTCTGATGTTCGCCTTCGCCGCGCTGCCCGTTTCCAGACGTCAGTCCGGCCTGCTCGACCACGACCGATTCCGTCATGCTCTCCCGAACCGGAGCCTGTTCATCCGCCGAACCGGCAGGCATCGTCCTCGACGCGCTCGCCGCCAGATACGCCTGGGTGTTCAGCAGCTGCCGCTCCAGCGGACGAACCCACTCCGTCATCTCCGCTCCCGAGCGCCCACTGGCCTCGGCACGCGCCAACTCGCTGCGAACCGTCTGCATCTTCGCGTCCAGATTGTCCAGGTAATGCAGCAGCACCGCTTCGGCCGTCATGGGAAGCTTGGGCGAGCCATACTCGTACTCGCCATGATGGCTCAGGACCAGGTGCTCCACCAGCAGCCGCTTGGGTGCCGGGAAATTCGGAATCCCGGCGATCTTCTGCTCGATCATCCCGATCCCGATCGTGATGTGCCCCAGCAGCTGCCCTTCCATCGTGTAGTCGAAGCTCGTTCCCCAGCGCAGTTCCTTCAGCTTCCCGATATCGTGCAGCACCACGCCCGTTAGCAGCAGATCCCGGTTCACTTCCGGATAGTGCTGCGCCGCCAGCTCGGACATTTCCATCAGCGACAGGATATGCTCCAGCAGCCCGCCGATCCATGCGTGATGCAGGCCCTTTGCTGCCGGTGCCTCGCGCAACGCCCGCACAATCTCTGCATCGTTCAGGAATGCCTCGAGGAGCGCCTTCAGATCCGCATCACGGATGCTCCCCACCCAGGTTTCCAGTTCCGCCCACATCTCGCCAATGTCCCGCTGCGACTGCGGAGCAAAATCTCCCAGTTCGTACTCGCCTTCCGCCGCCCGGCGAATCTTCTCCACCTTGATCTGCAGCCGCTCATTGAATCGGCAGACCTCGCCACGCAGCTTGACGACGTCCCCGGCGTCGAACGGCCCGGCGTCTTCGATTTCCCACATCCGCCCGTCGATCTGCCCCGTCCGATCCACCAGCGTCAGCGCGAAATATCGGCCCCCATCGCGGCCCGTGCGCACCTGCTTCGACGCCGCCGCGAAGAACCCGGTGATCTCCTGGTTCTCGCGGCTCGCCAGATCGGCCACCATCGGAACTTTCATTTTCGTGTATTACAACTGCGGCTGAGTCGGCTGCGTTCCCTGAGTGGGAGCCGTCCCGGTCTGCGTTCCGGAACCTTCCTGGTCATTCTTGTCCTGGTTTGTCATCCGCCGCTTGGGTCCTGCCTTTGCCGGATTCGGCTTCTTCTGCTTCGTCGTATCCCCGTTCAGACCCACCGCCGACTGCTGCTGCTTCTGTTCAGCCTCTTCCTCCGGCGTGAACGTTGGAGGTACGAATTTCTGCTTCTTGCTGGCCGCCTTCTCCGCGACCCTCTTCTGCTTCGATTCCTTCATCCGATCCGTGAACCGCGTCTTCTTCGCCTTCTCCGTGTCCGCACCATTGTTGATCACGTCGCCTTCGGCGTTGGTCATCACCGTGTTCGGAGCCGATCCGTTCGCTGCAACCTGCTGCGTGGACTCCGTGGCGGAAGGCGCTGCCGCACCGGCATCTACTTCCCTCGTCGGTCCGGCTGGCAAAGTTTCGCGCGGCGCCTGCCCAAACCGGATCTTCTCCCTCTTCCCCGGTTTCTCGGTCTTCGAATTCGCCACCTGCACAGGCGAGCCCTTCTGCGAGTTCACCTGATCCAGTGTGGGCACCCCTGCCGGTGGCGCGCCACCGCTGCTTGCCGTCTCCTTCTGCGTCCGCTGCGGCTTCTCCCGGAATCGCCCCCGTTCCGCGTGCTTCTTTTTCTTCGGTTGCGGTGGCTGATACGCTCCCTCGATAAATTTGATCTCGTTGGGCGTCGCGCCGGAATCGGAGTACGGCGCTCTTATCTGGATCGCCGCCTCGTCGCGCAGCTTTGCCAGGTAGGCGCGCATCGCCGGCTCCATCTTCTGCATCCCGATCTTTTCCTGAATCTGGTTCTGCACCTGATCCAGGGGCATGGTCCCCCCCTTATCGTGCTCGGTCACCTCCAGAATCAGCCAGCCCTGCTTCGTCCGGATCGGCGCCGTGTATTGTCCCGATTGCAAATTGAAGGTCGCGTCCTCCATCACCTTCGGAAGATCGCCGCGCTTGTAATCCCCCAGGCGCCCCCCCTCGGCAGCCGTCGGCCCCTGAGAGTCCCCTTACGCCCCCGGGGTGAAATCCTCGCCTGCCTTGAGCCGTGCCTCAATGTCAGTCGCTTTCTTCTCGGCGGCCGCCACCTGCGCTGCATCTTCCGGATTCGGCGTCGCGATCAGAATCTCGTTCAGCTTCACCTGCTCCGGCCGCTGAAAGTCCTGCAGGTGCGCATCGTAATACTGCCGGATCTCCGATGGCGCGATGTCGATCCTGCGCCCCACTTCCTGGCTGATTACATCCGACTGGACCACACTCGCCCGGATCTGCTCCTTCAGATCCTCCCACGACACCCCCTGCGCTTCGGCCGCTTTCTGCAAATCCTCCATGGTGTCCATGTGGTACTGCTTGCGCATATCGTCCAGCCGCTTCACCACCTCGGACTCGCCCGTGATGCCCAGTTCCTTCCCCTTCGACAGCAGCAGCTGTTTGTCGATCAGCGACCGCAGCAGATCCCGCCGTTGCTGCATTACCTCCTGCTGGGACCAGCCCTGCTGCTGCGCCTCCTGGTCCAGCTCATGTTCGGCGCGCTCATAGTCGGACTTGCTGATTACCCGATCGTTGACCATGGCCACAATCTCTTCCACGACCGTCCCCTGATAGGGCGACGCAGTGGTGCGCTGCGTGTCCACGAAGTTGGACCCGCGGCTCTGAGCGTGAGCGGGAAGACCAGTGCCGGCTGCGAAAACAAGGACCACGCTGGCGGCCAGCGCGGCGGAATACCAGGAAAATCGATGCATCATAGGGATCAACGTCTCGGCACCCCGCTACGATCCGCCTTCAGGGCGTTCGCTTTCTTTATGGACTCGTGGCTGGCGCTTCCTCTAATTGTACAGCCCGGTTTGCGGAATTTCCCCCGGGCGGCTGTCCTCGATTTAGGACGATCTCGCCTCTCAAACGTCAACGCAATCGTCCGCTTTCTGCGACCACTCCCACCGGTGTCCCGATCGATGCCCGGCCACCAGCCGGCAGGCAGGCGATCCGTCCAGCCTTACTTACACACCGCAGCCAGCTGCGCGGAATAGTCCTTCTTCTTCGGCCGCGGCAGATGCTGCTCGAACATCGCTCCCTCCAGCGTGTCCGGCCCCGGCAGCAGTTTCGGATCGACGTCGTATTTGTAGAAGGGATCCTTCTCAGCATCCTGCAGGGACACAAAACTGAATCCGTGCGACTCATACAGCCTCAGCAGCCGTGGCAGCATCCGCGCATCGAATGCCCCAATGTGCATCAGCAACACATAAGGAATCTCCCGGTTGTACAGCTTCTCCGACATCGCCTTGCGGTACTCAATGTCCTCGGCAGCAGCCGCAAGGTAGCTCTTCTCCAGCCACCGGATCGCTTTCCTGTCGCCCTTTTCGCTGCATCGCGCATACGGCTCATTCCATTCGTAATCCGCGAAGCTTGCCGTAACCCCTGCGATGCGATATCCGTGCTGCGCCAGGTAAACGCGAAATCCCATCTTCTTCGCCGCCGTGTCCCCCTCGGCCAGATACTGAAACCGAAACCATTTCCAGTCCGCGCCCTTCATC
>VFSW01008499.1_pt1 | contig 14735 bp, 11 predicted proteins | sample 5358111 | NCBI WGS metagenome assembly VFSW01 (sample SAMN11554181, study PRJNA540505) | mine drainage metagenome | isolation source: sediment from site ElyBrook_90M | place: USA: Ely Copper Mine, Vershire, VT | collected 2017 | reverse complement strand
CGGTAAAGCAGTTCGGACTGACGCCGCCCACCGACGTACCTCTGCACACATATGCCGAGGTGGGCCATGTGGACCAATTCACCATTCACGCTGGCGATCAGCAAGGAGTGCTGAAAGGCGCTCGGCTTGACCTGGTTGCGAGCCTGGATCTCAATGGCACTCACTTTTTACCTGCCAGTTTGAGCCGCTCTGAGAAGCTGGATGAGTTGAGTCTTTTGGCACAGAATGCGTTGGCGGAACATTTTCAGCCGGAGCAGAAACTCACAAGCCAGGTGAATCTGAAAGACGGACGTGTGCTGGAAATTCAGACTACCGTTAAGCCGGAGCGCCCCTAGGTAACGCTCATGAATAAGCGTATTCAGGCGGCGCAGTCTGCAATTCGGCTGGGCAGCCCGGACGACGTGCCGCTGGATAGCCGAATATCTTTTTTCGTGAGATCGGAGATACCTGCAACTTTCCCGCACGACGAGAAGATTGAAGTTGCCAGCGCCGATGGGTTCTTCCACACAGTGCTAAGTCTGGTCGATAAGAATCTTTCATTGCAGGACCCACAGACGGCAGTAGCTGTGCTTGATCCGCTCAAGAGCTTCGGCGACTCTGCTTTTGGATCGCTTCAGTTCAGGCCGGTAGCCGCCGATGGTACCGCGGGGGACTGGCAACCGCTCGCCCATCTTGTCCGAGTTCCGAAGCTGAAGGAAGTACACTGCCCAGATGATCCTGAAAAACAATGCACGCTAAGTGGCGACCTGTTCTATTTGATCGATTCCATCGCCTCGGATCAGGAGTTCTCACACGCAGTGTCCGTGCCTTCGGGATTTGCAGACACGAACCTCACGGTGCCGCGCCCGAATGGAACAGTTCTGTATATAAAGCTTCGAGACGATCCGGCTGCGGTGAACATCGCCGTGCTTCCTATCCTGCCGGATCAGCCATAATATCCGGGAAGACTACTGCAACCTGTGCAGGCGTGTGATCATCTATTCACATTGCCCGGATTCTGACGGTCTCGACAGAATCCGCCGACATTAAAGTTGGGGCGCACGTATGCCGCAAATCAAGTCTATTCTTTGCCCCGTTGATTTCTCAGAGTTTTCGATCTATGCCTATGAGTATGCACAGTCGATTGCCTGGCACTACAAGGGGACATTGTTGTTAGAGTACGTCCTGTACTCTCCGAAGCCGCTCGAGTTTGGGCGCTCTTATCCAGATGCTTATGAAGAGAGCCGCCGGAAAGCCCGCGCCGACTTTGAGCGGCAGCTTCAGGAATTTGCGAATCGCCACACGAGGACTGCGATTCAGCAGCGATGTTTCGTGCAAGAGGCCGCGCAAGAAAGCTCTGTGACGGATTCCATCCTTTCTCTTGCTGAAGCACAGACAGTGAATTTGATCGTAATGGGAACTCACGGTTTACGCGGCTTTGACCGGCTGGTGCTAGGGTCGGTGGCAGAGAAAGTGCTGCGCCGGGCAAGGTGCCCGGTGCTAACCGTACGAAAGCCTGCTCATCATGTCATAAGCCCGGTGCGTGATCCGGAGCCAGTACACTTAAACAAAATGCTACTTTGCGCGGACTTCTCAGACCCTGCTCATCACGCTGCGAAGTATGCGTTCTCGATGGCCAGAGAGTACGGTGCAGAACTTACATTGCTGCACGTACTGGAGGACCTTCCGAAGTCGAAAGACCTCCAGAGCGCAACTGCGCAGGCGATGAAGCAGTTGGAAGAATATATCGCGCCTGAAGCGCGCGACGGGTGCAAGGTCAAGGTGATGGTACGGAGCGGTAAGCCATACCTGGAGATCACTCAGGTCGCCCTTGAAGCACAGGTCGACCTGGTGATCATGGGCGTGCGTGGCCACGGCTCGCTGCACACGGCGATCTTCGGTTCCACAACTCACCGGGTAATACAGCTAGGAGCGGCCCCGGTGCTCGCCGTTCACGTTTGAGTGCTTCGGTTGAATCGCACCGTCTCATCAAAGATGCGTTAAATCATATGCAGTAATCCGAGATGATCTCCTGCTCGCGAAGATAGGCACATACGCGATCGACCGCGGCGGGCGGATCTTCCCCGTCGGGAATCTGTACGTGAGCATGAACGTCCTGGTAGTCGGCTGCACCTACAACGATGACCAGTATCTCGTTGGGCGCATTGAGCGTCTTGAGCCGCTCGATATCATGCACATCGACATCGGTAATGGTGGTGATGAAGATCTGACCGCTATCGGTCAGTATGCGTGCCAACTCGCCGAGACGCCGCACGCGCTCTTCACGCTGATCAAATGCATCGAGAACATCAGTGTCCAATCCGCGGTCGATGTTGGCAATGCCGAGGTAATAGGCAATGTTGGACTCATTGAAGAGACGTTTTTCGAGCGCTTGAGCGATCATCTTATTTGCGGCTTCCGATGCGCCGGTGACGACCACGAACTTGGAGCGGTGGCCGTAGCGGCTGGCGCGAACCGCAGCCGGGATGGCGCTGGGCTCCCATCCAGCCTCGCGCTGGCGAATGTGCTCCTGCAGACCGGAACTGGAGGCTGATGCATTTTCGGTGATGATTCCGCCGCCCGCGATCTCGTAGTTATCGACCAGAACGAATCGTCCGGTGGCTTCTATATCGCGCGAAAGATCGAAGACAATCGGCTTCGCCGCTTCGAAGATACAATCGGCGACCTCGTGCCTTTCTACTTCGTGCTTGCCGCGGTCTGAAGATAAGTCCGATGCGTCCAGCACATTGACGATTTCGATGAGGCGAACCGGGGCACGCAAAGTTGCGAGCTTCAACTTGTATTTCTTGTTCTTGACGAGCGGAGCCTTGCCCATCCAGAAAACGTTGGCGCGGAAGCGCGAACTGGTGTGCGCCTGCTGGTCGCCGCTATTGCACATCACCTCGCCGGGTCGCACGTAAAGCTCGTCGGTGAGGGTAAAACCGATTGCCTCGCCGGCATGAGCCTGCTCCCTTTCAGGCGTGTTAAACCTCTCGATGGAGGCGATTCGCGACCGCTTCTGGGAAGGCAGAAACACGATCTCGTCGCCGGCTTGAATCGAGCCTGTTTCAATGGTGCCCGCGAAAATTCGGCGATCGTCGTTGTTCGCCGTGAACTTGTAAACGTCCTGGACAGGAAAACGAAATGGCTGCTTTTCGCGTTCGCTTTCCTTGACGAAAGCGTCGATGTGCTCAAGGACGCTGCGTACTCCGGGAGCCCACGTTGCCGCTTGTGCGATGTTATCCCCATCGCGTGCAGAGATCGGCACATAGTCGATGGGAGTTATCCCCACATCCCGCAGGAAGGCCGAATATTCGTCTCGAATGCGGGTGAAGACGCTCAGGTCGTGGTTGACCAGATCCATCTTGTTCACCAGCACGACTACCTGCCGGATTCCCAGCATTCCAAGCATGTAACCGTGCCGCCGCGAGTTTTCCTGAACCCCCTCATGGGCATCGATTACGAGCAGCGCGGCCTCGGCACGAGCCGCACCCGAGATCATGTTCTTGAGAAACTCGACATGGCCGGGCGCGTCAATGATGATGTAATCGCGTTTCGCGGTCTTGAAGAAACAGCGGGCCGTGTCAATGGTTATGCCCTGCGACTGCTCGTCCTTGAGCGCGTCAAGCAGGAAGGCATACTCGAAAGGGCGCGCATTCTTGCGGCATGACGCCTTTACCTGTTCGAGCTTGCCTTCCGGCAGTGAATGCGTGTCCGCCATGAGGCGGCCGATGACGGTGCTCTTGCCATGATCAACATGGCCAACCACGACGATGTTCATCTGCTCGCGTGCGGGTGATGTGGGTAACAATGGCGCTCCTGATGAGTTATGAGTTATCGAATTTGCTTGCATCACATGTACCCGTCTCTGCGCAATGTCTCCAGTCCGCCGCCGTCGTCCTTGTCTTGAGCTCTTCCGGAACGTTCGGCGATATTGGCAAACTTGCCGCTACTCAGCTCCTGGATAATGTCCTCCACGTTTTGCGAAGTAGAGTCGACGGGAGTTGTGCAGGGCCAGCAACCAAGCGAGCGGTAGCGCTTACCACTGCCTTGATCGAAGTAGAGCGAGACCACCGGGATGTTCTCGCGGTGAATGTACTCCCAGATGTTCAGCTCCGTCCAGTCCAGCAGTGGGTGAATGCGCACATGGGTCCCAGGCGCGAAATCAGTCTTGAACTGGTTCCACAATTCGGGAGGCTGATCGCCTACGTTCCACTCGTTGTATTGGTCGCGCGGCGAAAAATAACGTTCCTTCGATCGGCTGCCTTCCTCATCGGCGCGCACGCCCACGATCACACCCGTGTACGGCTCCTTGTTTTCATCAAGGACGTAGTGCCGGAGAGTGTGGTCCATGCGGTAGCGCGGCCAGTCACCGGAGAGCGTATGCTTCAGCGCATCTGACTTCAGGTTGCGGCAGCAGGTGAGGCGGTCAACGTTGCCGTCGTGAAATGTCTTCTTTTCTTCGAGTGCCTGGCGGTTCTCGCCATACACCATGTTCAGGTTCCAGTCGAGCGCAAGCCGATCGCGATACTCAATCATCTCGGGAATCTTAAAATGGGTGTCGATATGCACGAGTGGCAACGGCACATGGCCGAAGAAAGCCTTGCGCGCAAGCCACACCAGTACGGTGCTGTCTTTTCCAATCGACCAGAGCATGCAGAGATTTTTGAAATCGCGATAAGCTTCGCGCAGGATGTACACGCCTTTGGCTTCGAGTTTGTCGAGGTGATCCATAGTTATTCCTGCTCCCTGAGGTTGCGGTGCGCCGGCGACTTATGCAGGCCGCACTCCTTATGTTCGGGCGACTCCCACCACCAGCGCCCTCCGCGAATGTCTTCACCAGGATGCACGGCGCGGGTACAAGGCGCACAGCCGATGCTTGGAAAACCGCGGTCGTGCAAGGCGTTGTAGGGAACATTGTTTTTCTTGATGTAATCCCAAACCTGCGCCTCGCTCCAGTCGTAGAGTGGGCAGATCTTGTAGATGCCGAACTCAGCATCCCAACTCACCAATTCGACCGCAGTGCGAGTAACACTCTGGTCACGGCGCAGTCCGCAGATCCAGGCATCGACCGTAGCGAGCACCTTGCGCAACGGCTTCAGCTTCCGCACCGCACAACAGGCCTTGCGGCTCTCCACGCTGGAGTAGAAAAGATTCGGGCCATCCTTGGCGATCAGCGCGGCAATGTCGGCGGCTTCCGGCGCATAAGCCTCATACGAATTATGGTAGCGTTCGACCGATTGCTGCATCGTGTCGTAGGTTTCCTGAAACATTCTGCCGGTATCGAGCGTAAAGATTCGGGCCGCAGGATTGGCTCGCAACAGCATGTCGGTCAACACCTGATCTTCTGCGCCGAAGCTGGACGCGAGCGCGATACGGGCCGGGCCGAAGCTCTCTAACGATTGTTGCAAAGCTTCTTCGGGATTATGCGATGACAACTTAAACTCACCCACTGCAATACTCCTTATGGCAAGTTACTAAATGGAATAGTCCTCCGCGAAAACTCTAAGTTTGCGCGGGCTGACAAAAACAACTTCACCTAGTTTCAGGGCCAGTTCAGCGAACTGTGGACGCCCGAGTTCGGCTTCCAGTAGAGTTCCTGTTTCCGTAGCCTGAAGTTCGATCTTTACGATCGCTCCAACTCCGTAAACGTGAAGTACTTTTGCACGGATCGCGGAAGGGTCCTGGGAGTCGCGCGTGATATGCATTTCGTAAGGCCGGGCATAGCCCAACGCCGGGCCATCCTCGCCCGAAGCACTCTCCGGCAAATCCAGATCCAGTGCACCAATGCGAGCGCGCCCGCTATCGATGCGGCCATGAAAGAGGTTCACGTTCCCGAGAAAGTTATAGACGAAAGAGTTGGCGGGATTGTCGTACACCTCCTGCGGAGTACCGACCTGCTCCAATCGTCCCTGGTTCATGACTGCCACGCGATCGGCGACCTCCAAGGCTTCTTCCTGATCGTGGGTTACGAAGACGCTGGCGATGTGGATCTCGTCATGCAATCGCCTGAGCCAACGGCGCAGTTCTTTGCGCACCTTGGCGTCGAGCGCCCCAAAAGGCTCGTCGAGAAGCAGTAACTTGGGTTCAACGGCCAACGCGCGGGCCAGCGCGACGCGTTGTCTCTGCCCGCCTGAGAGTTGGTTGGGATAATGATCCGACAACCTTTCGAGTTGCACGAGACTGAGCAACTGCGAAACTTTATCGCGGATCTCAGCTTTCGAGGGACGCTCTTTACGGCACCGGACACGCAATCCGAACGCAACGTTATCAAAAATGGTCATGTGGCGAAATAGCGCGTAGTGCTGAAAGACGAAACCGACGCGGCGGCGTGCGGGATCATGCTTGGTGGCATCCTCTTCATTGAGCAGAATGCTTCCGCTGTCTGGAAATTCCAGACCGGCGATCATGCGCAATAGGGTGGTCTTGCCCGAACCGGATGGCCCGAGCAGGGCAACCAACTCGCCTGCGCCGACCTGCAGGCTTACGTCATCGACAGCAGTAAAGTTACCGAACTGCTTACGGATATTGCGAACCTCGATGCTCATGCCTTCTCCCCGCGAATTGCGGCCTTCTCCTCGATCATCTTCTTTGCCACAAGCGTCACCAAAGCCACCAGACTCAACAGCGAAGCCACGGAGAACGCCGCGGCGAAGTTATATTCGTTGTAGAGGATTTCGACGTGGAGAGGGAGCGTATCGGTCTCTCCGCGAATATGTCCGGAGACGACGGAAACTGCTCCAAACTCGCCCATCGCGCGTGCGCTGCAAAGAATTACACCGTAAAGCAAACTCCAGCGAATATTCGGCAGGGTGATGGAGTAAAAGGTCTTCCAAGGGCTGGCTCCCAAGACCAGAGCCGCTTCTTCTTCGTCGCTGCCTTGCTGCTGCATAAAGGGGATGAGTTCGCGCGCGACAAATGGAAAGGTCACGAATATCGTGGCCAACACAACCCCCGGAATGGCGAAGAGAACGCGGATATTGTGATCGTCCAACCAGCTTCCGAACCAACCGTGCAGTCCGAACAAGAGCACAAAAATCAATCCGGAGACCACCGGGGAAACCGCCAGCGGCAGATCAATAAGGCTGATCAGCAGATTCTTACCCTTGAAGGAGAATCGTGAGATCGCCCAGGCCGCCATCAGGCCGAAGAGCAGATTCAAGGTCACTGCTATGCCGGAGGCCACCAGCGTTAATCTGATCGCGGAAAGTGCGTCCGGATCGCGAATGGAATCGAGGTATGTCTGCCATCCCTTGGCGAATGCTTCGCCAAAAACAGCAGCCAGCGGCAGTACAAGGAAAACCATGAGGAACAAGAGCGCAACCGAAATCAAAGTCCAGCGAACCCATGCTGAGTCAGTGCGTCGGAGCGGGCTGTAGCCGGGCGAAGTACTCATCGCGTCTCCTCAAAACTGCGCGCACGATTCTGCAACCCATTGATCACCATCAGCAATGTGAAAGAACTGACGAGCATCACGGAGGCAATTGCGGTCGCTCCGGCGTAATCGTATTGCTCAAGCTTGCTGACAATCAGTAGAGAGGTGATCTCGGTGCGCATGGGCATGTTGCCGGAGATGAAGATGACGGAACCGTATTCGCCGAGGCCGCGTGCGAACGCCAACGTAAAGCCAGTAAGCAGCGCGGGGAAAACGGCAGGAAACAGCACGCGGCTAAAGGTCTGCCATGAGTTGGCACCCAGGCTGGCGGAGGCTTCCTCCACATCGCTCCCAAGATCCTGAATGACCGGCTGCACACTGCGAACGACAAACGGCAACCCGATGAATGTGAGCGCCACCACTACCCCAAGACGGGTGAACACAACGTCTATGCCAAGTGGGTGAAGGTATCGCCCGAGCCATCCGTTGGGGGCGTATATGGAGGTCAGCGCGATGCCCGCGACCGCGGTCGGCAAGGCAAATGGAAGATCTACCAGCGCGTCGGCGATTCGCTTCCCTGGAAAGCTGTAGCGGGCCAACACCCATGCAATGATGAATCCGAAGATGGCGTCGATTGCAGCTCCCAGAAAAGACGCTCCAAAGGTCAGCCGGTAGGAGGCCATCACGCGCGGCGAGGTTACGGTCTCAACAAAGCGCGCCCAGTGCATGGTCGCGGCTTTCAGAAAAATCGCACTCAGCGGGATCAGCACAATCAGGCTTAGATAAGTAACCGCGAAGCCAAGCGAAATTCCAAAGCCAGGAAGTATCCCCGGCTTCTTGAAGCGAGGCCGCCGACTTTTCACCGCAGGGGACGGGACAGGGCGTAAGTCGCCAACTGGTTCGCGCACAAGTATTGTTGAAGGTGCTCCCATAATCAGCTCTTACTTCCCATATATCTGGTCAAAGATTCCGCCATCGGCGAAGTGCGTTTTTTGCGCACTCTGCCAACCGCTGAATACGTCGTTGATAGTGAAGAGATTCACCTTTGGAAATTGTGCGGCATACTTGTCGGCGATCGATTTAGAGCGCGGACGATAGAAGTGCTGGGCCGCGATCTCCTGCGCGGTGTCGGAATATAGATACTCCAGGTACGCTTTGGCCACTTCGGCGGTGCCGCGCTTGTTTGCAACTTTATCCACCACCGAGACCGGCGCTTCGGCCAGGATGCTGTATGAGGGGACGACGATCTCCAGTTTGTCTTTGCCCAGCTCTTTCACCGCAAGGAATGCTTCACTCTCCCATGCAATCAGCACGTCGCCCATGCCGCGCTGCACAAACGTGGTTGTTGAAGCACGGGCTCCTGAATCGAGCACCGGAACGTTCTTGTACAACTGAGTTACAAACTGGCGCGCTTTGACCTGGTCATTCTTGTTCTGGTGCAACGCATAGCCCCACGCAGCCAGATAATTCCAGCGCGCTCCACCGGAGGTCTTCGGGTTCGGCGTGATGACTGCGAGACCTGGCCGAATGAGGTCATTCCAATCTTTGATGTGCTGCGGGTTTCCCTTGCGAACCAGGAAGACAATCGTGGAAGTGAACGGGGTGCTGTTGCTGGGCAGGCGCAGCTGCCAGTTTGCGGGTATGAGTCCGCCGTTCTCGTGGATGGCATCGATGTCGTAGGCCAAGCCCAGCGTAACCACGTCGGCGGGAAGCCCGTCGATGACGGCCCGTGCCTGTTTCCCCGAGCCGCCGTGCGATTGTTTAACGATGACGTCCTGTCCGGTCTTTGCCTTCCAGTAGCGCGCAAACGCAGCATTGTAGTCCTGATAGAGTTCGCGAGTAGGATCGTAAGATACGTTCATCAGGGTCACACGCTGCTGCGCGGAGGCGGCGGCAAACACTGCCGGCACGCAGAGTGCGAGTACAACGAGGCGCAAGACGCTGACTTTCATAATTTCCTCATACATCGTTTAGGACACGTCGTTAGGAACAAATCGTTTAGCAGGCTACCCAGGAGAATCGACCGGTAGGCAGAAGGGAAAGCGCCAAAAATAAAAAGCCCGCTCAATACATCTGGTGAGCGGGCTTGAATCTCTGAATCGGATTTAGGACTAGCTTTGTATCAATCCGATCGACTCTCCAGAACAGACATGTGCTGAGGCTGACAACAACGACACATCATGTCCTGAATAAGCATCTTCATGTCCTCGAATGTATCCTGTGGTAATCGAAAAGTCAACAGCTCGGTTTGGCGATGAAGATCCCTGCGGCGGCATCGGGTTGCCAACTGCACTTGTCCCCTCGGTTGACACAAACGGTTAAGACACTGTTGGCTGTTCGATGAAAATCGATCGACTGTACGACTTGATCATGTCCGAAACGGAAGGATTACGCTGTTTCCACGGAGAATGTGAGCGGGAAGTTCCAGAGTTCCAGAACTGGAAAGCTGTCATTTTGGTTCTGGGCTAGACAGAAGCAGTCGCCCCATGCTCGCCAGATGTCCCAACCGTGATCTACTGAATCCGTGTGCTGCTGCGTCTCTGGACATCTGAGCATGTTGTAAGTACTTCGTGACCATGGGCATCACTGAACCGTCCCGTCCGGCCATATCGTCCTCATTTATGGAGCAATTGTTCCGGAAACTGGCGTTCGCTCGTTATCTTGACAGCACTGTTTTCACAAGATAAAAGAACTGCAAGCAACCGGCGATCATCCGTGCTCGTCGAATCTGCTACACGGGGAGGTACAAGAGCGGCTGGCGGCCTAAGCTAATTAATTTAGTTCCGACTTCATTATCAATACTTTGTGCTACACTGCCTCGGTACTTTCTATCGGCATCGAAAGTGCCCGAGTGAGTGACTTGCCAAGACGGGCAAGTTGCAGGGAAGAAACCTTATAAGGGAACCGATAAGCGCTCCGGGACACCCTATACTATTCAGAGTGGAAGATTTTCGCTGGACTACGGGAAGCGAATGAGAGCTGCTCGTTTTTTAATTGATACGAGGCGATTTTATGCTTATAGGCTCTTCGGCTTTGACGGTAATTCAAACGATTTTTTGGAACTGAAGTCCATGTAATCCCGTGCGGAACGCGCGGACGTTCGTGTGTTGCGATTCAAAACAACACTGCATTCGTGCGCTGTATTTTCAAGGTGAGGGAAAGCATGATTCGTCGGCTTAGGTTGTACCAATTCTTCTTCCGGTTCGGCTGCTTCCTGCTGCCCGCTGCGTCTTTTCTGATTGCAGGCATCGGGTTGCGCAGTCTCAAATTGATTCACCCTCTATCCCAGGACTATATCTATCTAAGCGTGACGCTCTCGCTGGCGTGGATCGTTTGCGCAGAGCATTTCGAAGTTTCAGGCGTGGAAGCGCTGTTTCTTGAATCCAACGGCATGAGGAACTGCCTGAAGGCGCTCGCCTGGACGTATATGCTGGGCTTTACCGGGCTGTTCTTTTATCGCGGCGCTTCCTATTCGCGACTGCTGCTTAGCACCAGCGCGCTGATTCTACTGGCCGGACTCCTGCTCTTGCGCGTGATCTTCCGGAACTTCGTGATCCGTGCCGGCAATCGAGGCGAGCGCCTCCGTATCATTATTGTAGGCGCGGATGCATTTGCGCAGCGGACCTCGGAAGAACTGAAGCGGAGCGTTGTGGCTCCGTGTGAAACCGTGGCGTTTGTCCGTGTCCCCGGCCAGCAGGTGAATGCGGCACCCGGCGTTCCAGTGTTTGAGCTGGAACAGTTGATGAACCAGAACATCAAGCACTTTGCCAACGACATTGTGATCGCGGTCTCTCCCGAAGTTCTGCCGTTCATATCCAAGCTGATCGAACAATTGAGGGGCCTTGCGATTCCGATCCGCCTGATTTTGGATTTTGGCGAGGACCTGAAGGTGCGCGAACGGTTCTTCCGGATTGGAGGGACCAATTTGCTTGACGTACACATTGCGCCTTCCGAGACGATCAGTTACGTCATCCTGAAACGAAGCTTCGACATAGTGTTCTCGCTGCTGGCGCTTACGCTTACCGCTATTCCCATGGCGATCATCGCGATTGCGGTGAAACTGTCATCGCCCGGTCCCGTCGTTTTTGTGCAGGAGCGCGTGGGCATTAACGGACAGGACTTCAAGATGCTGAAGTTCCGCACCATGAGGGTGGCTCCGGTGGAGGAGAGCGATACGCGATGGACGACTGTCGGCGATTCGCGCCGGACGTCCTTGGGATCTTTTCTACGCGCGAGCTGCCTGGACGAGTTGCCGCAGTTTTTCAATGTTCTCCGCGGAGAGATGAGCGTGGTGGGCCCGCGTCCGGAGCGTCGGCATTTTGTGGAGAAATTCATCGACGAAATCGATGCTTACAATACCCGGCATCATCTCAAGTCCGGCATCACGGGCTGGGCGCAGGTGAACGGGTTGCGCGGCGACACCGATATTGCCAAGCGGGTCGAACTGGATATCTACTATATTCAGAACTGGAGTTTTGCCTTCGACCTGCAGATCATTGTGATGACGATATTTTCCGGCATCTTTGCACAGAATGCCTACTGAAAAAGGCCCGGTTGGTGGTTGCGCGGAATATACTCAGATTACGCCAAAGCTACTGAGACCCGGAAGTCGTCGGGGACCGTTTCCAGCAAACCGGATGAGATGCCTCCGTTTCGGTTATCGATCGGCCCAGCTGGCACTGGCTTCTGAAGCTTAATTGATATGGGAGACCCAGATTGCGGAGCTGGATTGCGAGTCTGTTGTTTGCGGGAATCACTTTGTCTGTGCATGCTCAATCCACGCCGCCGCCAATTGCGAGCGCCGGGACGCCTGCGACGGCGGACTCCGAGGATGCAGCGCGCGGAGTAGCTCTGAAATCTCTTCCACGGAATATTCTGCAGGACCAGCAAGCGCTGTTTACAATGCCGTTCCGCATGAGCGAGCGGCAGTGGGCACTTACGGTGCCACTGAGCATGCTTGCGGTTGGGTTGGTTGCCTCCGATACGGCGGTTGAGGGGCACGTCACGAAGACCCCCGCGACGTTTTCGCACGCCACGACCTTTTCGGATGCAGGGGTGGCCACGCTAATTGGAGTGGGCGGCGGCATGTATCTTTGGGGCACGCTAGCAAAGAATGAACACCAGCGCGAGACTGGATTCCTGAGCGGTGAAGCCGCAATCGACGCCTACCTTGATACCACCCTCATTAAATCTATTGCGGGCCGCGAGCGCCCCTTCACGGGAAATGGGCGAGGCAGTTTTTTCAGCGGCGGCAGTTCCTTCCCTTCGCAGCATTCGGCTGTAAGCTGGGCGATTGCGAGCGTGATCGCCCATGAGTATCCGGGGCCGATGACAAAGTTTTTGAGCTACGGCATCGCCGGAGCAGTGAGTGCGGCGCGGGTCGAGGGCCACGACCATTTCCTGAGCGACACGGTGATCGGCGGCGCAATCGGCTGGTACCTGGGGCGGCAGGTTTATCGGGCCCGCTCCAGCGACGCGGATATCGACGTTCACAAGTGGGGCAAATTCGAAAAAGACGAGAACAGCGAGGAAGAAAGCGCGACCAGTCAGATGGGCTCCGCCTACGTTCCTGTGGATAGCTGGGTGTACACGGCATTCGACCGGCTCGCGGCGATGGGGTATATGCCCGAGGCGTCCGCGATGATGCGTCCGTGGACGAGGCTGGAGTGCGCGCGCCTGCTGCACCAGGCCCATGACAAGTACGACGAAGCGGATGATCAGCAGGACATCGCCGGGCCGATGCTAACAGCGCTGGATGAGGAGTTCGTTCACGAGAAGAATTTGATGGAGGGCGAAAGAAACGTAGGCGCCCAGGTGGAAGAGCTATATGCGCGCTTTACTGGAATATCTGGAACGCCGCTGCGAGATTCGTTCCACTTTGCGCAGACACTGGTGGATGACTTCGGGCGTCCCTATGGCCAGGGCGCAAACGGGATCGCGGGAATTTCTGATCGCGCAGAGGCCGGACCACTGGCCTTCTACATGCGCGGCGAGTACCAGTATGCGTCGGAGATTCCGGCCTACAACACCGCGGCACAGCAGGCGATTGCGTCGTCGGACGGATTGCCCTACGGATGGAATACCATCTTTGGGACAACCAGTCGAGTGCGCCCGGTGGAAGCCTACGCTTCGCTGAATGTCTCTAACTGGCAATTCAGCTTTGGACAGCAGAGCCTATGGTGGGGACCGGACAGGACCACGTCCTTGATTCTCTCCAATAATGCCCCGGCCATGCCGATGCTGCGCCTTGACAGGGTGAAGCCACTGACACTGCCACTCGTGGGCCCGCTGCACTTTGATGTGTTTTTTGCACGTGAGGGCGGTGTGCATTATGTACAAACGGGGCCGACGTTTATTCCTCACGGTAACGCCAGCCAGGGGCTGGAGCCGCCACCTTATATATGGGGCGGCAGCTTTTCGATTAAGCCGACGGAGAATCTCGAGCTTGGAGTTGGCCACACCACAATCTTTGCCGGCTATGGCCGTCCGCTGAATCTCAAGACCTTCCTTCATACCTTTTCACTTACGGGCAATGGGCAGGCAGTCGATCCAGGAAAAAGGGCGACAGAGTTCAACTTTTCGTACCGCGTGCCTGGCCTGCGAAAATGGCTGGTTCTTTACAGCGAGGCATTTGCCTACGACAATCCTTTAGACAGAATTTCCCTGGAACGATATGCATTTGACCCCGGCATTTACCTGCCGCAGCTGCCGGGGATACGAAAGCTGGATCTGAGGGTGGAGGAAGTGAATACGAATCTGCCCGGACTCAGCCAAGCCTACTATTATTCGAATGCGCACTACCCCCAGGGGTATACAAATTACGGGCAGATCTTTGGCAGCTGGATTGGCAGGCAGGGGAACGGCGGGGTTGCGACCAGTACCTACTGGTTCACGGCGCGCAACAAAGCTACGGTGAACTACCGCAAGATGGTTGTGGACAAATCATTTCTCGAAGGCGGGCATCTGCAGGATTTCTCCGGGAGTATCACCTGGCTCGTCCGGCCGTGGATGGAAGTTTCGGCTACTAGCCAATATGAGAGCTGGAACTTTCCATTACTGGCGGCTGGGACACGCTCCGACGTCTCTACATCGTTCGAGGTTCATATATTTCCGAAGGCGCGATTCGGCTCAGGCCCTGGCTCCATCAACAAACAGCCATAATTATAGGATTAAGATCGACGTAAAAAAGACTACGATTCCGGAAGTAATCGTACTTGAGCCGAAGGTTTTTGGCGACGAGCGTGGATTCTTCCTGGAGAGCTATAACCAAAAGAGATTTGAAGAGCTGGGACTGAAGCGGAATTTCGTTCAGGACAATCACTCGCGGTCGGCGCGAAATGTGCTGCGCGGCCTGCACTACCAGCTTGGGCAACCGCAGGGA
>VFSW01008498.1_pt1 | contig 14735 bp, 8 predicted proteins | sample 5358111 | NCBI WGS metagenome assembly VFSW01 (sample SAMN11554181, study PRJNA540505) | mine drainage metagenome | isolation source: sediment from site ElyBrook_90M | place: USA: Ely Copper Mine, Vershire, VT | collected 2017 | reverse complement strand
GGGTCGGCTCGTCTGGGGGGGGCTCAAGACCGCGAGCCGCTGGGGGCTGTCGGCCTCGCGCACGGCGCTCGAGGAGCATCGGGCCGCGAAGCTCCACGCCGGCGAGCCGTCGCTGCCTGGCTTCCCGCCAGACGACCCCCTCGATGAAGAGCTCCTCGACGCCGCGGTGGCCGAGGAGGCCGAGCGGCGCTCCGACGTCGCCCGACGCCGGGCGCTGCAGAACCAGACCGAGCCGTTGATGGACGCGGAGGCGGGGCCCGCGCCGCGCGAGTCCCGGGCCACCAGGCGCCAGAGCCGGGTCTCCGAGCCCGAGGCCGCCGAGGAAGTCGCCGGGGAAGAAGAGAGCGAGCCCGTCTTCGAACCGCCCGAGATCCTCACGGTGGGCGAGGACGGCCGCATCCGCAACGGCAGCACCAGACCGGAGATCGCGCCCATCGCGCTGCCCCCCACCGATCCCGCCTTCGAGCCCATCCCCTCGCGCGTGGAGACCAGTCCGACCCCGGTCTCGACCAACGACGACAGCACGCTGGGGGTGGCCCCGCAGATCCTCGATGTCCCCGCGCTCCCAAAGAAGAAGAAGAAGGGGGCCTTCGGGCTGCAGCGCCACGGCGGAGCGTTCAACCTGCCGGGGCTCGACCTGCTCGAGATCCCGCCCGACATCCACACCGACATCGATCGCGACGCTCTCACCGAGACCGCGCAGAAGCTCACCCAGAAGCTCGCGGACTTCGGCATCAAGGGGCGGGTGGAGACCATCCGCCCGGGTCCAGTGATCACCATGTACGAGTTCGTCCCCGCCCCGGGCATCCGCGTCTCGAAGATCGCCTCGCTCGCCGACGATCTCGCCATGGCGATGGAGGCGCTGCAGGTCCGCATCGTGGCCCCCATCCCCGGCAAGAGCGTGGTGGGCATCGAGGTGCCGAACAAGACGCGCCAGAAGGTGCACCTGCGAGAGATCCTCGAAGAGGACGGGTTCGTGAAGATGACCTCCCCGCTCACCCTCGCCTTCGGCAAGGACACGGAGGGGACCGCCTACGTGGGGGACCTCTCGCGCATGCCGCACTTGCTGGTGGCGGGGACGACCGGCTCGGGCAAGTCGGTCTCGATGAACTCGATGATCATGAGCCTGCTCTTCAAGGCCTCGCCAGAAGACGTGCGCATGATCATGATTGATCCCAAGATGGTGGAGCTCTCGATGTACGAGGGCATCCCGCATCTGCTGTTGCCCGTGGTGCAGGACGCCCAGAAGGCCCCCCTCGCTCTGCGCTGGGCGGTGGACGAGATGGAGCGCCGCTACCAGCTCATCGGCAAGCTCAAGGTCAAGGATCTGAAGGCTTACAACGAGAAGGTCGCCCGGCTGAAGCAGGGGGAGAAGCTCGAGGAGGTCGCCGAGCCGCCGAAGCGGGTGCTCGTGGTCGACGTCTCGAACGGGGAGACGGAGGAGGAGGCTCTGGCGCGGCTCGCGCAGCAGGGCAACGAGCCCACCCAGGAAGTGGCGCAGGCCCCGGCCGGCATCGACGTGGACGAGCTCGAGAAGCTTCCCTACATCGTGATCATCATCGACGAGCTCGCGGATCTCATGATGGTGGCGAGCCGCGACGTGGAGCAGTGCATCGCCCGCATCGCGGCCAAGGCCCGCGCGGCCGGCATTCACCTGGTGATCGCCACTCAGCGACCGTCCACCGACGTGATCAGCGGGGTCATCAAGAGCAACCTCCCCGTGCGCATCGCGTTCCGGCTCGCCTCGCGCCACGACTCGGCGACGATCATCAACGGCCCCGGGGCCGAGCGGCTCCTGGGCGAAGGCGACATGCTCCACATCCCGCCAGGGTGCTCCGAGCCGCTGCGCCTGCACGGCGCGTGGGTGCGGGAGTCGGAGATCGAACGGGTGGTCGACTTCTGGAAGGCGCAGGGGAAGCCCGTCTACGACGAGGAGATCCTCAAACCCAGGGCCGACGAGCGGGAAGCGGGGGGCGAAGACAGCGTCCCCGACGAGCTCTACGACCTCGCCCTTGCGACGGTGGCGCAGCTCGAGCGGGTCTCGATCTCGTTGCTCCAGCGCAAGATGGGGGTGGGCTACAACCGCGCCGCTGACCTCATCGAGCGACTCGAGCGCGACGGGGCGATTGGTCCGGCGAACGGGATCAAGCCTCGTGAGGTGCTGATCAAGCCGGTGGGGGAAGCACAACTGTAAGCGCGGCGGCGCAACCTCATCTTCGCGCTTCGCCGTTCAGCGGCGGGCGTATAGTTCGCCCCCATGCACGCCCTGCTCATCGCCGCTGTGCTCGGGAGCACGACCCCCATGGTGCCTGCTCCCCGGTTCTGGAGCGAGATTGACCAGCTCGTCGGCGCGCAGAAGTACCAGGCCGCGGTCGACCTGCTCGACAAGCACATCGCGATCGGGGCCAAGGGGGGAGCCGCCGCCGAGGCCGAGTGGCTTCGCGCGCTCATCAAAGATACCGAGCTCCGGATCGCGCTCCACGGCTACGAAGCCGCGGTCCACTTCCTCAAGAACCAGCCCTGGCCGAAGAGCCCCGAGCGCCATGCTGTGGTGGAGCTCTATTACGCCCACGCGCTCGTTGCGTACTACAACGCCTACTCGTGGGAGGTGAACCAGCGCGAAAGGACCGACTCCAAGGGGGCCGTGGACTTGAAGGCCTGGACTCGCCCGGAGATCTTCGCCGAGATCAACCGCGCCTACGCGGCGGTGTATGCGCTGCGCGAGCCACTCGGCAAGCAGCCGGTCGCCGCCTGGAGCGGTGAGTATCTCCGCCCCAACACCTTCCCCAAGAGCATCCGCGGCACGCTGCGCGACGCCGTGAGCTACCTGTGGCTGGAGCTGCTCGAGAACACGAGCGGCTGGCTCCCGGAGCAGAGCAACGAGATCTGGCAGCTCGACTTCGAAGCGCTCCTCAAGCATCCGGCCGTCGATGTGAAGCTCGACGACTCGACCATTCACCCGCTGCGGCGCGGCGCGGCGATCCTCGCGGAGCTCCAGGCGTGGCACGAGGGCCAAGGCGAGCGCGAGGCGGCGCTCGAGGCCGAGCTCGCCCGGCTGCGCTTCCTCCACGCCCACTTCACGAGCGACCTTCAGCGCTCGGCGATCGCGCGAACGCTCGCGGAGCGGCTCACGCGCGACAGAGACCTGCCCTGGTGGTCGGCCGCGGCGGCGCAGCTCGCTGACTTCATCCAGGAGGAGACCACCGACGACAACCTCGTCCGGGCGCACGCGGTGGCCCAAGCGGGGGCCGAGGCCCATCCGGATTCGATCGGTGGAGCGCGCTGCCGGGCCCTGGTCACCCGCATCGACGCGCCCAGCTATGCACTGACGTCGATGCAGAATGACGCTCCCGACCGGCGCTCCCTTCAGGTGACCCACAAGAACGTCGCCGCCCTGTACTTTCGCGCCTACAAGGTCGACCTGGTCGACCAGCTCACCCGCTGGGGGCGACACGAGAGCTCGGGCTACTGGGGCTCGCCCGAAGACTTCCTCACCGATCGGGATCAGGTCCAGCACCTCTTGAAGACTGGTGCGCCCGTGGCCGAGTGGCGCTCCGAGCTCCCGAAGACCCTCGACTACAAGGAGCACCGAACCTACGTCACCCCGCCGATGAAGGACCACGGCGCCTACCTGATCGTCGCCTCGGTCGAGGCGAGCTTCGCCCCAGGGCCGCTCCCCGTGGTGGCCACCGAGCTGCTCCTCTCGGACCTGGTGTTGACCACGCGCATCGACGAGGTGGATGGCTCGGCCGTGGTCGAGACCCGCTCGGGGGCGGATGGCACGTCGAGCTGGCCCGCCAAGGTGACCCTGTACCGCTTCGACTGGCAGACTCCGCCGAAGGCGATCGAGAGCCACTGGACCGCCCTGGGCGGCAGCGTCCGCTTCTCGTCCAAGCGGCGCGACGGAAGCTACTTTTTCGTCGGCGCGAAGGGCGCGGACTGTGCCCTGGATCCGGGCGCGTCGTTCTACCGCCCCGAGCGCTCCAGCCGGGACCAGGCGGCGCTGGTCTTCACCGACCGCAGCGTCTACCGACCGCAGCAGAAGGTGTTCTGGAAGGTCCTGGCCTACCAGGGCCGCAGCGGCGAGGCCACCTGGAGGCTGCGCCCCGGCGTGCCCGTCACCGTCCAGCTCTCTGATCCCAACTACCAGGTGGTCACGAGCGCGACCGCGACCACGGATGCGTTCGGCACCGCCGCGGGCGAGTTCGAGATCCCGAGCGGCCGGCTGCTCGGCGCGTGGCGCGTCGCGACCGCGGAAGGGGGCAACGCGAACATCAAGGTGGAGGAGTACAAGCGCCCGACCTTCGAGGTGCAGCTCGACGCCCCGGAGGCGGCGCTGCGCCTCAACCACCCCGCCACGCTGGTGGGCGAGGCTCGCTACTACTTCGGCCTGCCGGTGACGAGCGGCGCAGTGAAGTGGAGGGTCTCCCGCACACCGGTCCGTCCCGGCGGGTGGGGTTGGTGGGGCGCCCGCGGCCGACGGCCCGCGACCGACGCAACGCAGGTGGTCGCCAGCGGCCACACCGCGCTCGGCCCGGACGGCCGCTTCCGCTTCACGTTCACCCCCGCGGCGCCCGAAGGAGACGCCAGCAGCGCGGTCACCTATCGGTACGAAGCGTCCATCGACCTCACCGACGAGGGGGGCGAGACGCGCAGCGTGAGTCGCGCCTTCCGGCTGGGCCAGGCGGCCATCGAGGCGAGCCTGAGCACCGCGACCGGCTTCCTCGCGGCCCAGAAGACCGGCGAGCTCGTCGCGCTCCGCACGGATCTCGACGGTGCACCGCGCGCTGGCTCGGGCAGCTACCGCCTCCTGGCGCTTGCGCAGCCGACCGAAACACTGCTCCCCGCCGATGAGCCGCTGCCCCCCGCCGCCTCGCCAGGCTCGACCTTTCAGACGCCGGGCGACCGACTCCCCGCGCGCTGGGATGGCCACTACACCCCCGCCGCGACCTTGCGCGGCTGGGCGGACGGCGCCGAGCTCGCCCATGGCGAGCTGACGCACGACGCGAAGGGGCTCGCGCACCTCCCCTGGCCCGCGCTGCCCGCGGGCGCCTACCGCGTTCGCTACCAGACGAAGGACGACTTCGGGGCGACGTTCGAGACCCAAACCGAGCTCGTGGTCGCGGACAGCCACGTACCACTCCAGCTCCCGGCCCTGTTGGCGCTGGAGCACGCCGTGGTGCCTGTGGGGGAGAAGGCGCGGGTGCTCGTGGCCTCTGGGCTTCCAGGCCAGGAGCTGCTCCTCCAGACGTTCAAGGACCGCAAGCTCGTCGAGCAGCGCAAGCTCGTGGCGGGCAGCGACGGTACGCTCGTTGAGCTTCCGATCGGCGAGAAGGACCGCGGCGGCTTCTCGCTCGTGCTGCAGCTGCTGCGCGACCACCAGTGGATCACCCAAGAGGTCGCGGTCACCGTGCCCTGGGATGACAAGGAGCTCGAGCTCCAGTTCTCGACCTTCCGCGACAAGCTCAAACCGGGCACCAACGAGACCTGGCGACTCACCGTCCGCGACCCGGGCGGGGCGGCGGTCGGCCCGGGGGCCGCTCAGGTGCTCGCGTACATGTACGACCGCAGCCTGGACTTCTTCGCCGCGCACGTCCCACCGGATCCGCGCGCCCTGTGGCCGAGCTTTGCCAGTGCCGAGCCCGCGACGGCCTCGCTCGGCGAGCGGAGCGCGGCCCGGATCCTCGATGGCACCCTCTCCCTGCCAGGCTACACGTGGCCCGACGGCGACAGCCTGCCCTTCTACGAGAGCTACGGCATCGGCGGTCCCGGCGGCCGCGGCCACGGACTGCTGCGCCCCAGCCGCGCCATGCCCATGGGGGCCATGGCGGCGCCGATGCCGCCGGAGGCGATGGCGGATTCCGGCGAGGCCGCCAAGAAACAAGCCAAGGAGCCGCCTCGGCTGAAGGAGCAGCCCTCCGCTCCTGGCGCACTGGAGCCGGGGGCCGCGGAGCAAGGCCCAGCCCCACTGCGAACCGACTTCTCGGAGACCGCCTTCTTCCTGCCAAATCTCCTCACCGACGCCGACGGCTCGGTGGCCATCGAGTTCAAGGTGCCCGATTCGGTCACCTCCTGGACCGTCTGGGCCCACGCGCTGACGAAGGACTTCAAGTTCGGCGCCCTCAAGACACAAACCCAGACGGTGAAGGGCCTCCTCGTGCGCCCCTACTTGCCGCGCTTTCTGCGCGAGGGAGATCAGGCGCAGCTCAAGGTGGTGATCAACGACGCGAGCGACCACGACCTCCGCGGCACGCTCACGCTCGAGATCTTCGATCCCGACACGCAGACCAGTCTGCTCTCGGAGTTCGGCCTCACCTCCGCGCAAGCGACGCTGCCCTTCGCCGTGAAGCAGGGGGGCAGCACAGATCTGACGGTGCCCCTCAGCGCCCCGCGCCGCGTCGGGCTCGTGGCGGTCAAGGTCGTGGGCGTCGCGGGAACGGAGATCGCTGGCGCGCAGCGACCGCTGCCACTGTTGCCGAGCCGGATGCACCTCTCACAGTCGCGGTTCGTCTCCTTGACGGCCAACGAGACCCGCCAGATGACCTTCGAGGATCTGGCGAAAGCCGACGACAAGACCCGGGTGAACGAGCAGCTGGCGGTCACCGTCGACGCCCAGCTGTTCCTCGGAGTCCTGAACGCCCTCCCCTACCTCGTCGATTACCCGTACGAGTGCGTCGAGCAGACGCTCAACCGCTTCGTCACCACCGGCATCCTCACTTCGCTCTTCAAGGGCTACCCGGGGGTGGCCGCGATGGCGAAGCAGATGTCGTCCCGCGACACCCAGCTCGAGACCTGGTCCCAGGTCGACCCCAATCGCAAGCTGGCGCTGGAGGAGACCCCCTGGGTGCAAGAGTCGAAGGGCGGCAGCACCGCGAACCTCGCCAAGGTACTCGACCCGCGCGTGGCCGCGGCTCAGCGGGACGAGTCGCTCGCCAAGCTGAAGAAGGCACAACTCAACACCGGGGCCTTCCCCTGGTGGGCGGGCGGCCCGCCCTCGCCATACATGACGCTCTATACGATCTACGGTCTCTCGAAGGCGCTCGAGTTCGGCGACCCCGTTCCGAAGGAGGTCGTTCAGCGCGCGTTCGGCTACCTCGGTGCGGTGGAGAAGGAGTACTGGGCCGAGCGGTTGTCGCACGCCGACAACTGGGAGCTCCTCACCTTCCTCAACTACGTGTGCACGAACTTTCCCGACGACACTTGGGTCGGCGAGGCAATCACCAAGGAGGAGCGCCAGCGGATGCTGGAGTACTCGTTCGCTCATTGGAAGCAGCACTCCCCCTACCTGAAGGGGTTGCTCGCGCTCACCCTGGAACGCCTGGGGAGGCTCGCGGACGCCAAGCTGGTCTTCGACAGCGTGATGGACTCGGCCAAGACCGTGCGGGACGAAGGCACGTTCTGGGCCACCGAGGATCGCTCCTGGCTCTGGTACAACGACACCATCGAGACCCATGCGTTCGCGCTTCGCACACTCCTCGAGCTGAGGCCCGGGGACCCGCGCAAGGACGGGCTGATCCTGTGGCTCTTTCTGAACAAGAAGCTCAACCACTGGAAGTCCACGCGCGCGACCGCGGAGGTGCTGTACGCGCTCGCGAAGGCGCTCGCCGCCGATCACGCCCTGGGGGTGCGCGAGGAGGCCCAGGTGAGGATCGGTGATCGCGAGACCGAGCTGGTCTTCGAGCCCGATCAGTTCTCACCCAAGCGACAGGTGATCATCGCCGGTCCGGAGATTACCGCCAAGGACAGCCACGTCGAGGTGAAGAAGAGCGGCGAGGGCTTCGCCTTCGCATCCGCCACCTGGCAGTACTCGACGGACGAGCTGCCGAAGGACGAGCGCGGGGACTTCTTCCGGGTCTCGCGCCGCTACTTCCGGCGCGAGCTCAAGGGCAAGGAGGTAGTCCTCGTGCCGCTGACCGAAGGCGTCGAGCTCCACGTCGGCGACGAACTCGAGGTGCAGCTGTCGCTTCGCACCACGCACACGGCAGAATACGTGCACCTGCGCGATCCTCGTGGCGCGGGGTTCGAGCCCGTGAGCCAGGTCTCGGCCTTCAAGTGGGACCTGGGGCTCGGCTTTTACGAAGAGGTGCGCGACAGCGGCGAGAACTTCTTCTTCGAACACTTGCCGACCGGCGAGTACACCTTCAAGTATCGCGTGCGGGCGAACATGGCGGGCGCTTTCCGCGTGGGGCCAGCCACGGTGCAGTCCCTGTACGCCCCGGAGTTCAACGCCTTCTCGAGCGGCCACCTGCTGGAGGTGCGAGCCGCCCGGTGACGCGGCTCACCCCCGCAGGCGCGACACCAGCGCTTGCAGGTTGGACCGGTGACGAAAGATCACCACCGTGGCCACGCACACGTAGAGAGAGACCACCGGGGCGGGAGCGGTGAACGCGACCGTCGCCCCCAGGACGAGCAGGGCGGAGAGCGAGCTCACCGCCGAGGTGCGCGTCACGGCCAGCGTGATCCCATAGGCGAGCAGCCCGAACCCGGCACCGAGCGGCGCCAGGACCGCGAAGACGCCGAGCCCCGGCGCCACGCCCTTGCCGCCGCGAAAGCGCAGATACACCGGGAACACGTGTCCCAGGAACGCGGCGCCGCCCGCGAGCGCGCCGCCGGCCGCCCCGAAGAAATGACTCCCCACATAGGCCGGGGCGGCCGCCTTCGCCGCGTCGAGCAGGAGCGTGACCGCCCCCGCACGCTTGCCGGCCGCGCGCACGACGTTGGTCGCGCCGATGTTGCCCGATCCAACCTCGCGCACGTCTCGCTTCGCGAAGCGAAGGGAGATGAGCACGCCGAAGGGCACCGCACCGAGCAGGTAGGCAGCGGCGCAGAGGACCACCAGGTTCACGGAACTGGCCAAGGGGTCCCCTGTACCGTCTCCCACGTCAGTTGCCAACTGGGCCAGATTGCCTCGCAAACCGCTGGCGGCGGAGGCATGCTCGTCCCCATGATCGACTGCGAGACCGAGACCCCGAATCAGTTCGCGCAGGTCATCCGCATTGGCTCCCACACGCTCCGTACCGACCTGGTCAAGGAGGATGGGGGCGAGGACCTGGGCCCGGGCCCTCATGACCTCTTCGACGCTGCGCTGGTGGCCTGCAAGACGCTCACCGCCAACTGGTTCGCCCGAAAGCACGGCTACCCGCTCGAGCGGGTCGAAGCCCACGTCGCGCGCGATACGAGCCGCGAGCGCGAAGGGACCTACGTGCTCAAGGTGAAGCTCGCCTTTCACGGCCCCCTGAGCGACGACCAGAAAAGGCGACTGTTCGCGGCGGTCGGCAAGTGTCCCATCCACAAGCTCATGACGACGGTGGACGTGCAGATCGAGACCGCTCCGCTCGAAGGTCTCGTCGGCTGATCATCAAAACGCTGGCGCCCGCCGCGCCGCGAGCCCTTGCGACCACCGCCGTGGAAAGGCTAATTACCGGTCCCCTCTATGGTTGATCGCGCGGAAGTCCGCCGCATCGCGGCGTTGGCCCACATGTCCGTCCCCGAGATGGAGGAGGAGGCGCTCGCTCGCGAGCTCTCTCAGATCCTCTCCTACGTCGATAAGCTCAACGGTCTCGACGTCAGCGACGTCCCGCCCACCGCAGCTCCCGAAGCCCCAGGAGCGCTGCGCGAGGACCTCCCCCAGCCCTCCTTGTCGGTCGACCAGGCCCTCGCCAACGCGCCGGCGAAAGTGCTCACGGCCTTCTCCGTCCCGAAGATCCTGGAGTGAGCACGGCAATGAATCCACTCAACCTGACGCTCTCCGAGCTCTCGACGGCGCTCGCCAGCAAGGAGCTCTCGTCCGTCGAAGTGACGAAAGCCGCCCTCGCCCGCATCCGGACCATCGACCCAAAGGTTCACGCTTTTCTCGTCATCGACGAAGAAGCCGCGCTCGCGCAAGGCGCGGCCGCTGATCAGCGGCGCGCGGTAGGCCGGGCCCTCTCCCCCCTCGACGGCGTGCCCCTCGCGCTCAAGGACATCTTCTGCCAGGAGGGTGTCGAGACCACCGCGGGCTCGAAGATCCTGAAGGGTTTCCGCCCGCCGTTCGACTCCACCGCCGTCGCGCGCCTGAAGGGCGCGGGTGCCGTCCTGCTGGGGAAGGTCACCATGGACGAGTTCGCGATGGGCTCCTCGAACGAGAACTCCCCGTTCGAGAAGCCACGCAACCCCTGGGATCTCACCCGCGTGACAGGCGGCTCGTCGGGGGGCAGCGCCGCGGCCGTCGCCGCCCGCGAAGCCTTTGGCGCCTTGGGCACCGACACCGGCGGCTCGATTCGGCAGCCGGCCGCGCTCTCGGGCATCGCCGGGATGAAACCCACCTATGGCCGCGTGAGCCGCTACGGCGTCGTCGCCTTCGCGTCGTCCATGGATCAGGTCGGCCCCATGGCGCGCAGCGCGCGCGACTGCGCGCAGCTCCTGCAGGTCATCGCCGGCCGCGACCCACGCGATGCGACCAGCGCCGACGTCCTGGTCCCCGACTACCTCGCTGGGCTCAAGGGCGACCTCAAGGGGCTCACGCTGGGGGTGCCGCAAGAGTACTTCGGCCAGGGGATCGACCCCGAGGTGGAAGGTAGCGTCCGGGCGGCGCTGAAGGCGCTCGAGGGCCTGGGCGCGAAGCTCGTCGAGGTCTCCCTCCCGCATACCGCCTACGGCATCGCGGCCTATTACATCGTGGCCACCGCCGAGGCCTCATCCAACCTCGCCCGCTACGACGGCGTGCGTTATGGTTACCGAACGCCGAACCCGAAGGGGCTGCGCGAGATGTACCGCGACACGCGCGCCGAGGGCTTCGGGCCCGAGGTGCGTCGGCGCATCATGCTGGGAACGTACGTGCTCTCCGCCGGGTACTACGACGCCTACTACAAGAAAGCGCAGAAGGTGCGCACGCTCATCCGGCGCGACTTCGAGACCGCCTTCAAGACCGTGGATGCCATCGTGGGTCCGACCTCGCCCACGCCGGCCTTCAAGCTCGGAGAGAAGGCCCAGGATCCCTTGGCGATGTATCTCGCCGACGTCTACACGGTGTGCTGCAACCTCGCCGGACTGCCCGGCTTGAGCCTGCCGTGCGGCTACACGAAGGGCGGCCTGCCCGTCGGCCTGCAGATCCTGGGCAAGCCCTTCGAAGAGCGGACGATCTTCCAGGTGGCGCTGCCCTTCGAGGATCAGGCGAAGCTCATGCACAAGGCGCCGGCTCTGTGAGCGACTTCATTCCGACCATCGGGCTCGAGGTTCATGCTCAGCTCGCCACCCAGACCAAGATCTTTTGCGGGTGCTCGGCCGCCTTCGGCGCCGAGCCCAACACCCACACCTGCCCGGTGTGCCTGGGCATGCCTGGCGTGCTGCCGGTCCTCAACCGCCAGGCCGTGGAGTTCGCGATCCGCGCGGGGCTCGCGCTGGACTGCACGATCCGGCGCGAGTCGATCTTCGCCCGCAAGAACTACTTCTACCCAGACCTGCCCAAGGGCTACCAGATCTCGCAGTACGAGGAGCCCATCTGCCAGAACGGAAAGCTCAAGCTCCCGAGCGGCAAGGTGGTCCGCATCCTCCGCATCCACCTGGAGGAGGACGCCGGCAAGAACATCCACACCACCGGGCCCGAGTCGCTCGTCGACCTGAACCGCGCGGGTGTGCCGCTCATCGAGATCGTCAGCGAGCCCGACCTGGACAACGCCCAGGAGGCGTCCGAGTACCTAAAGGCCCTGCGCGCGGTGCTGATGTACCTGGGCGTCAACGACGGGAACCTGGAAGAGGGTTCGCTGCGCTGCGACGCCAACGTGAGCGTCCGGCCGGGAGGGCAAGCGAAGCTCGGTACGCGGGCCGAGCTCAAGAACATGAACAGCTTTCGGTTTCTGCGGCAGGCCATCGACCACGAGATCGAGCGGCAGACCGCGCTCCTCCAGGGCGGCGGCCGCGTGGTGCAGGAGACTCGCACCTACGATCCGGCCACGGGCGTCACCCGGGCGCTGCGATCGAAGGAGGAGGCCAATGACTACCGCTACTTCCCCGAGCCCGATCTGCCCGTGCTGCGCGTCGACGAGGCCTGGATCGAGGACGTGCGCCGCGAGCTGCCCGAGCTGCCCATGGCCCGGGCCGAGCGCTATCAGACGAGCGGCGTGGCCGAGGCCGATGCCCAGCAGCTCGTGGACGATCGCGCGCTCGCGGACTACTTCGAAGCCTGCGCCGCGCTCCCGCTCCCCGGGGTGAAGGACCAGGGCAAGCTCGCCAAGCGGGTGGTCAACGAGCTGCTCGGGGCGCTCCGCGAAGCGGCGCTGACCATCGACACGCAGAAGGCCGGCCCCAAGGAGTTCGCCGAGCTCCTCGGCCTCGTCGAAGCTGGCCAGATCTCGAGCTCGGCGGCGAAGGAGGTGCTCACCGAGCTCGTGCGCGTCGGGGGATCGCCTTCAGCCATCGCCGATAGGAAGGGGCTGCGCCAGGTCTCCGACGAAGGACCGATTCTCGCCGCGGTGGACGCCGTGCTCGGGCGAAGTGCGGCGGAGGTCGAACGTTACCGGAGCGGAAAGACGCAGCTCCTGGGCTTCTTCGTCGGTCAGGTCATGAAGGAGATGAAGGGGAAGGGCAACCCCGCGATGATCGGGGAGCTGGTGAAGAAGAAGATCGGGTAACCTGCCGGTCTTTGCGCGCACCGAACGTTTGACTCCGAACGCTCCGGGGGGGTATGAACCCCTCTTCCGCAGTCGAGGTCAGTGGCTCACTGCTTCCTTTCCTTTGCGGGGAAGCAGCCTTTACGACTTTTGAGGCAGCGGACGAAACGACTTCTAGGGAGTACGCCGATGTACGCGGTCATCAAAACCGGTGGAAAGCAGTACCGGGTGAACGAAGGCGACGTGTTGCGCGTCGAGAAGTTGACGGGCGACGTGGGCGGCAAGCTCACGCTGGACGTCCTCATGCTCGGCGGTGGCGCGAAGGTGGCCGTGGGGCAGCCCACGGTCAAGGGGGCCTCGGTGGAAGCCGAGATCACCGTCCAGGGCCGTCACCCAAAGGTCGTGCACTATCACAAGCGCAAAGAGGGTTACACCTACAAGCGCGGCCACCGTCAGCCGTTCACCGAGCTGAAGATCACCGCGATCCGCGGCTAATTCCAGGAGACTGTCATGGCACACAAAAAAGGCCAGGGCTCGAGCCGCAACGGTCGTGATTCCGGCGGGCAAGCGCGTGGCATCAAGGTGTATGGCGGCCAGACCGTCCTCTCGGGCCGCATCCTGGTCCGGCAGGTCGGCACCAAGATTCACCCCGGCAAGAACGTCGGGATGGGCAAGGACTTCACCATCTACGCGACCGTCGACGGCCAGGTGAAGTACGAGCGCCTCGGCAAGGACCGCAAGAAGGTGTCGGTCTACCCCGCCGCGACGGCTTGAGGCAGACAGCGCCTTCCCAGCTTCTGGTGGCATCGTGTCGGTGCCCCGCGTCACGCCGCGCGACCGCTTGTTCTCACTGCACCGCCACGGCGTGCGGTGCCACCCAGGATTCGCGGGGCGCGGCATGAAATTCGTCGATCAGGTCAAGATCCACATCAAGGCGGGGGATGGCGGCAAGGGCTGCGTGGCCTTCCGGCGCGAGAAATTCATCGAGCGCGGAGGTCCCTCGGGCGGTGACGGCGGCAACGGTGGCAGCGTGATCGTCGAGACCGATCCGCGCCTCACGACCCTCCTCGACTACAGCTACCAGCCGCGCCACTTTGCCGCGGATGGCAGGCCCGGCGAAGGTTCGGACTGCAACGGAAAGTCCTCGGACGACCTGGTGATGAAGGTGCCCGTGGGCACGATCATCAAGGACCAGGCCACCGGGGAGATTCTTCACGACCTGGACAAGCCCGATCTGCGGCTCGTCCTCGCCAAGGGTGGCCGCGGCGGCCTGGGCAACATGAACTTCGCCAACTCCACGCGCCAGGCGCCGCGCTTCGCCGAGCCCGGGCGGCCGGGAGAGGAGCGGTTGCTCACGCTCGAGCTCAAGCTGCTCGCCGACGTGGGGATCGTTGGCTATCCGAACGCGGGCAAGTCCACGCTCGTGAGCCGCGTGAGCCGCGCGCGGCCGAAGATCGCCGACTATCCCTTCACGACCCTGACCCCACAGCTCGGCGTGGTGGGCTACAAGGAGGGGCTCTCGTTCGTCATCGCCGACATCCCGGGGCTCATCGAAGGTGCTCACGCAGGCGTCGGGCTCGGCCACCAGTTCCTCCGCCACGTCGAGCGCTGTCGGGTGCTGATCCATCTCGTGGATTGCAGCGGCATCGACCCAGCGCGCTCGCCGGTGCAGGACTTCGACACGATCAACCGGGAGCTGGCGCTGCACTCGCCGGCGCTCGCGAAGAAGCCGCAGGTCGTGGCCGGCAACAAGCTCGACCTCACCGACGGACCCGCCGTCTTCGCCGAGTTCAAGAAGGCTCTGGCGAAACGCAAGATCGACGTCCTCGGCATCTCGGCCGCGACCGGCGACGGACTGCCGACGCTGCTCGATCGCGTCGCCACCCTCCTCTTCGCCGCGCCAAAGCCGGAGCAGCTCATCGTCACCGCCGCGCACAAGGGACCCGTGCTCGCGCAACCCAAGCCCAAGGGCAGGCCGCCCGCGAAGACCGCGGCGCGCGGGATGCTCAAAGCCCAGGCGGCGAGGCCCCCGAAGCGCAAGAGCATCAAGCCCCATGAGCGCAAGCAGTTCGCGCCCAAGACGGGACTCAAGCGAAAGCCTGCCCCCCAGAAGAAGGCCAAGCCGAAGGCGGGGGGCCCCGCGCCGGG
>VFSW01008497.1_pt1 | contig 14735 bp, 25 predicted proteins | sample 5358111 | NCBI WGS metagenome assembly VFSW01 (sample SAMN11554181, study PRJNA540505) | mine drainage metagenome | isolation source: sediment from site ElyBrook_90M | place: USA: Ely Copper Mine, Vershire, VT | collected 2017 | reverse complement strand
ATAAGTGACGGCCTCTACGCATTTACTGGACCAGAATGAATTTTTTTAAACTCTACATTGGCGATTACCAGCGCGATACGGCCTCTCTTTCTTTGGCCGAACACGGTGCCTATATCTTAATGCTTCAACACTTCTACGCGACTGGCAAGCCCCTTCCTACCGGGGCGGCGCTTCACAGAATGTTAAGAGCGCAGGACAAAAATGAGAAAAAAGTGATCGATTTTATCTCGGAAAAATTTTGGCTATTGACCGATGATGGGCTCGTAAATGAACGGGCTCAGCAAGAGATAGAAAAAGCCTCCGCGCAGGCGGAAAACAACGCGCGCATCGCACGCAGGCGTGAGGCGGATCGTAGGCAGAGCGTGAGACGAACAGCGCACGACGAGAGCACGAATCGTGCAACGAACGATCAACCTATCCATAGCCAGATAAACCCAAACACATCTCCCCCTGTGTCCCCCTCAGCGCCCGAGGAAGCAATTCCGCCCGGTGTCGACAGCACCGCGTGGCACCGCTGGGTGGACTACCGCAGCAGGATCCGCAAGCCGTTGAAGCGAGTTTCATTCCTCGCCGCCCAGCGCAAGCTGGCCGCATACGGGGCTGACCAGGCCGCTGTCGTGGAGCAGAGCATCGCGAACGGTTGGCAGGGACTGTTTGCGCTCAAAACCGAAACCGGAGGGCCCGATGGAGCACGTGAACGCGTTGATAACTCAGCGGTCGGAAAGGTGCGGCGCGCCAACGCAGAACGAGAACGCCGCGATGCTTTCCGCGCGCCAGATGGGCCAGCTGTGGCAGCGGATGGCGTCGATGTACGGCCACCGCTGGACGAGCAACTACGGCGTGGAGGATGACGGAACGTGGCAAAAGGGGCTCGCTGGCCTCACAGCGGCGCAGATCGGCGCAGGCCTCGTGAAGTGCCTCAACCGTGCGCCAAGACCTGATGAAAACGACTGGCCACCGACGCTCGCGGAGTTTCGGGCGATGTGCCTCCCGGAGCGTGTTCCGATTTGCCACCGGCAATACATTCCGCTGCCTAAGCCGCCCCAGGATCCGGCCACGGTCGAGCGGGAATTGAGCCGCATGCGTGAGGCACTTGGCGTACGTCAACAGGAGGGACGATGAAAGCCGCGAATCTTCAAAAATCCGAACGCCTGCAGCGCGTGGCGAAGTTGCTCAAATCGGGCAAGACATTCTCAACCATGCAAGAGAAAGCGCCGTGAGTGAATATAGGCCACGCAAGCACTCAACCATCTTGGAAAGATTCGAAAGCCATATTGTTTCGCGCGATGGCTGCTGGTTATGGCGTGCCCCAAATCGCGGCACCGGTTACGGAGAATTTTGGTGGGAACGCCGCAGGTACTTGGCGCATCGGTTTGCGTATGAGCATTATCATGGGGTGCCGATTCCGCAGGGCCTGCAAGTGGACCATCTTTGCAGAAATAGGGGATGCGTGAATCCGCATCATCTGCGCTTGTTTACGCTCGCAGAGAACGTGCTTTGTGGGACGGGAATAACAGCCATCAACAAACAGAAAACCCATTGCGTGAATGGGCACGAATTTACACCTGAGAATATTTACTACTTCAAAGGGCATCATCGCGGATGCAAAATTTGCCGTCACAATGCATCTCTTATCTTCAATCGGAATGCTAGGATTTCACAATCTCGGTGTGTGATTTGCGGAGCACAATTCACATGGAAAGGCACTCGCCTGAAAGTTACCTGTTCACCGTCATGCGCGGTAACGCTTGGCCAACAAACAGCGCCGAGGCATCCACCAAAAACGGAACGGGGCCGTTGCAAAATATGCGGGAATCCGGTCAACGCTAAAGGGCTTTGCGGGAAGCATTACATGCAGAACAAAAGGGGCACGCTTAATCTGCCCAGCCAACCGGCATGGCGATATCCTGCCAGCGCCGTGGCGACCGGTGGTACTACCCGGAGGACTGCGTGATGTTCATTCTGCTCGGACTGTTTGCGGCGTTGTCCTTCTGCGTTTCGATACTGTTCGGGGCGATGGCAAGGAAGGGGAGGGGAGAATCAAATCCCGTGGAAGATGAGAGGGAGGGTGGGGTGAGCGAGGAAATAGTAGTCAGGGACTGCAATTTTTGCCCATTGGGGAGTGCCAGAAGTGAGGTGTCCTAACTGTCAAACCGAAATCGTCACCCGGACGAGCGCGCAGAACCGTAAACTCTGGCCGATGCTCCACGATGTGGCGGCCCAGATTCCGTGGGTGGTCGATGGGCGCCAAATGATGCTCACCGAGGAAGATTGGAAGGATATGTTCACCTGCACGTTGAGACGACACCAGCGTGTGGCCGATGGCATTGACGGCGGTCCAATCTTTCTGGGGTCTCGGACGAGCAATATGGAAAAACAGGAGTTCTCACTTCTGATCGAGCTGATCTACCACTTTGGGGCCGAGCGCCAGGTTCGGTGGTCTGAGCCTTCCCTGAAGACGTATGAGCGGTATCGGGAGATGGCGGCATGAAAACGCGCAATACCGGCCGCATGATCAGGATCAATCCGCTGGATCAACTGTTCTCACAAGTCATCCGTACTCGGGACAACTGGACGTGTCAGCGATGCGGCCGGTATTTCCCGGAAGGCTCGCGTCAGGGGCTCGATTGCTCGCATTTCTTCGGACGTGCCAACCGGGGGACAAGGTGGGACGAAGAAAACGCCTGCGCCCATTGCCGAGGATGCCATGCTTATTTCACGGCCAATCCGATCCTGTTCACGGAATGGGTGCAATCCAGACTCGGCCCCGAACGCTACCAGCTCCTTTCTGTACGTGCCCATGGGGTCACCAAGTACACGGCATGGGATCTGAGCGTTCTCAAGGCAAACCTGCGCGCCAGGCTCGCTGAATTGGAGGGACAGAAATTTGGAGCCGGACTCGCCTGAATGGGAAGCACAACGCGCAATCAACATGATCGCGGCCAAGATTTCGCTCGTGAAGTCGATCATTGAACGACGGGCCGCATTGGCCGATCTTGATCCGGATATCCGCGCGCGGGTCGAGCCGGTCTTGAAGATGCTGTGGGAGCAAAAGATGCACAAATCGGAGAGAAGTGTCTGACCGACCAACGCCGATCAGTGTTCTGCGACCCGGCGCGTGAGATTGAGCGCCGGGAACGCATTGACGAATTTTTCAGTTCCGGTTGCGGAGGCTGTAACTGGAACCGTTTGGATCTGGATGCGCGGGAATACGTCTGCATCCGGGTAGTGGAGGGCCATCCGAACCGTGGTTCTTCCGATTGCGAACTGTTCATCCCAAGACGAAAGAGGTAGCCAATGCTCATCGACCGGCGATCTGTGACGATGAATGTTCCGAGATTCCGGACCGCCGAGCAGGCCATCGAGTTTGCCTTCGGCTATGCGCCCGTCTGCAAGATCAGCAAGGCCATCGTGAGCATGCGTGGAGGAAGTGTGCGTCTGCGTGCCGAACGCCGGGATCCGTACGACGACGCGGCGGAAGCGGCGTTGATCCTACGTATCGTGGAACGCGAATTGTCGGTAGATGACCTCTGTTTCGTCGTATGTCGATATCGGTGGGACAGCGCCGAGGCGAAGATGGTTTCCGTCCTGCGCGTGCTCGAGCTGACGCGCGCAAAGTTCCCGCGCGTGCCGTGGATGTTCCTGCGAGAGACAGTGGGATGCTGGTCGCATATGGAACGGTCCCACACCGAGCTGTGGTGGGCCGATTTCCTCGGAATCGCACCGAGTACCGTCCAGCGGTGGCGCCGGGGATTCAAGGCGCGCGGAAGACGGATGCCGGGGATCCTGACTTGGCTGGACGACCGTGTACGGGAGGCCTGTGATCAGGCGGCGGCGGAACTGCGGGAGACGGGATGGATCAGGTAGCGGCATGAAACAGGAGGAAGTCACGGTGGAAAACAGCAAGTTTGAAGCATGGGCCATTATTGAGTTATTCGGGCATCAGCGCATTGCTGGCCTCGTCACGGAACAGACGATCGGAGGCTGTCAGTTCGTCCGGGTAGATGTCCCGGAGGTGGAGGGCAATCCGTCATTCACAAAGTTGTTCGGACAGGGTGCCATTTACGCGATGACCTTTGTCGATAAACAGATTGCTCATGCGGCGGTCGCCAACATGCGCGTACGTCCCGTTTCAATCTTTGACCTCGCGAAGTTGCAGACCAGCAGCGTCATGGGTCGGTTGGAGAACTCGATATGAACGATGAATGGGAGTTGCTGGGCGACTTGGCAAAATGCAAAGAGCAACTACGTGTCTGCAGCCGGAATCTGGAACGTACACGGGATGCCCACCAAGAGCAGATCATGGCATTGCACTCCGCGATGTCGAAACTGACGTACAGCTTCGATTCCAGAAAGCGAATGGAGGCACTGTTTGCATCCATCAAGAAAAACGAAGGATGGCCCCGAATTGGCACCTAGAAACGGAGAGTTCTACGCCGCATTCGTGGAAACTGTCTACAACGGATGTGCAATCCCATGGCGCTACTGGGTGCATCAAATGCCGACGCTCACGGCCGGACAGGCAGCGCGCCTTATGTGCGCATTGGAACCGGACGTATTCGAAACCTTGGATGAGCGCCCGAACAAGAACAACCCCACTGCCGCATGCGAGAAAGCACGAAAAATTCAGCGCGTAGCCGAGACTGAACAAACCCTTTCCATGACGCCGCCCGAATGGTTGGAATGGGCACGTAAACACGGATTCGGGATGCATACCGGGTTTGTGCTGGCGGTGGAAGAACTTGCGCGCCAAGACGCGAGCGCTGCCGAAGGTCCGCGCACAACCGGTCCGGATGGTGGCGACTCTAACCAAGACGCAACGGCACACTACTCATCAGCAAAAATGAGGGGACGATGAGCGACAAACAAACGACAGAGATTAAGGCCATCGAGGAATTCCTTGTCGAGCGATGGTGGGTTTTCAGGTCGTGGCCCGATTCTGTCGATAACTGGACATCGACAGTTGAGAAGATCCAGGGCGCGCTCCTGATTTCAAACTTGCTTAACGTATGCCCCGAGGGAATTGCATTGCTGGGGCGCGCGAGAGAACAGGCTTGCCTCCGGCTCTTGTCGTCCTCACAGGAATCGGCCGCATGAGACGCCAGCGCCGACCCCGGACCGACGAAGACGACGCCCGTCTGACCGAGCTCGTCGCGACTTGCTCGGACGTGGACGTCGGCAAAATCATGGACCGTTCCGTCGGACTCATCGGCATGCGCCGGAAACGGCTTGGATTGCCTCCCTGTCGACGCAAAGTCACGGTGCCCGTCGATACCGGGGCGCTCCAGGTGCTTCTGTCGAGGGGATGGCCAGCGGATCCGGTGGATCACCTTTCCCGGTGGACATAATTCGGCTAAGAATTCCTTGCGTTGCCTGTAAAACAGGCTATATTTGCTATCATCGCGGGATTGTAGCCATCCGCGTCTAAACCGCCTCCTCCGGCGGTTTTTTTGTTTGTGTGGTTTCCTCCTCCTTGCGCCCGGGCCCGCACCCGGGCTTTTTATTTCAGGTGACTCTAAAATGCAACGTGGAACGGTGAAGTGGTTTTCCGACGATAAGGGGTATGGATTCATCACCCCGGACGACGGGTCGGCCGACGTCTTCGTCCATTATTCGTCGATCGAGGGCCAGAAAGGGCGCCGGACGCTGAGCGAAGGGCAACCGGTCAATTTCGAGTCGGCAAAAGGGCCAAAAGGGCTCTCCGCAGCCAAAGTCGTGCCACTGTGATCCAGCGCACCCAAGGCAAGAAGCGGATCATCGTCCCACCCCAGGCTTATCGGCACGACGGGCCGAAACGGGATCGGCGCTGGTGGCAGCGCTGGATCCTGAGGCTCTACCCATGGCGGGACGTCTATCCCAAATCGGTGCCCCAGCTCCCGCACGGCCTCTACGTCGTTTCCAGATTGAGATGGGGATTCGTCGACCGGCTCCGGATCCTGTTCGGGGCAGGCATCAAAGTCGAGTGCATCGCAGTCTGGAAAAGCCGCGAGGCCGACGCCAAGACCTATGTCTCCGCCACCATCATTCCGCCCCTGTGTTGCGAGCCGCCGGCGCAATACACCGACGGCCTTACCAAGATCAAAATCGAGGATTGAATCATGGCAGATCCGACCAAACCCACGCCCGGGGCTGATGCTGACGACGATACCGGAACCGGTACTGATCAGGCTGCCGGCGACAACGATGGCGACGAAGCCGGTGCCAAGGGCGACGGCGACGTCATGGTCCTGCTCACCATGCACGCAGACGGCTCGTTCACCGTGGAGACTGAGGCCGACGGCGACGAGGCGCAAGGTCAGACCGAACCCGATACCCATCCCCAGAAGGCCAAGTCTCTCGTCGAAGCGCTCCATATCGCCCGGTCCATTTTCGAGACCCACGACCAGGCGCATGAAGGGGGGGCGGATGCCCAGATGCTCGCCGGCTATAACGCCGTCCGAGGCTCGGGGATGGGCGGCATGCCCGGAGCCGGGGCTGCCGGCTAACCGTGGCGTACTCGGCAGGAGGTCCCCGGCTCGCACGGCCGAAGGGCATTATCAACACGGCCATTCGAGATGCGTACCTACGCCCGAGGCCGGTCATGCGATCGATGCCCGCGCGCCCCAATATCCGGCCGGTCCACGTCCAATCTCCCCGTCGGAGTCCGTGGTTCAGGGGGATAGCGTGATCACCGTCTCGCCAGTCGGTAATTTCTCCGCCTGTGTGTCCTACGACTGGCCCCGGGAACAGGCCCCAGCGCTGGTGCTGCTCACCGAACACAGCCTGCAGCGCGACGCCGGAGGTCACCGTCCGGGAGGGTGTGATCTGGACATGTTCCTGGAAACGCTGCGCTTCGACGTCGCCGCCATTCACTGACTTGGAGGCTCTATGGGCATCATCGCCAAAGCCATGAAAGATCCGATTCACATCAAAGCGTCCCACAAGGGCAAACTGCATCGGGCTCTGGGGGTTCCACAAGACGAACCCATCCCGGCCAAGAGGCTGCGCGCGGCGCTACACAGCAAATCGCCAGCCATTCGGAAAGAGGCGAATTTCGCCGAGAACGCCAAGGATTGGCACCACGCCTGAATGGCCGACGAACGGTAAAAAGGAGGGATATGAGGACCAAGGGTACGCCGAGATCTCGCCTCCTGGACCTTCTCCGGAGGTCAATTTCTGTGCGTAAACAACCAATTGGTCGAAACAGGGCGAACTGACGTGGCCACACCGAAACAGAGGAAAAAATCATCCGCAAAACAACGCGGTCCCGTCACGAACAAGCAACTGTCCGAGTCGATGAAAGGCAACCAGAATGCGCTGGGCCGCGGTGCTTGGTCCGATGCCATCCGTCGATCAGTCGCCCGGGCGGCAAAGTCCCGGGGCGAGCATAACTACCTGATCATCAACAAGCTCGCCGACAAGCTGGTTGCCTCCGCTGGCAAAGGCAATATCCAAGCGCTGAAGGAACTCGGTGACCGCTTGGACGGCAAGCCGGCGCAGGTGATCCAGGGTCCCGGCGAGGATGGGGAATTCGTGACTCAGGTCAATATCAATGTCGTCGGTCGGAAAGACGGTTGAGGTCTTCACGCCCGAACCGTTTTTATTCCTGACGGAAGAACGGCACCGATACAAAGTTGCCCGCGGTGGCCGGGCAAGTCTCAAATCCTGGCAGTTCGCTCGAGCGCTGCTCATTCTGGGATTGAAATCCCCGCGCCGCATCCTCTGTGCCCGAGAAGTCCAGAAGTCGATCAAGGATTCGGTCCATGCGCTCTTGGCGGATCAGATCAAGCTCATGGGGCTCGGTCGAAACTACGACGTCCTCGAGACTGAAATCCGGGGACGGAACGGGACGGTCATCCTGTTTACCGGTCTCGCGGTCCATACCGTCGAGTCGATCAAGTCGTTCGAAGGGGTCGATATCTGCTGGGTCGAGGAAGCGCAGACCGTCAGACGGAAATCGTGGAACATCCTCATCCCGACCATCCGCAAGCCGGGAAGTGAAATCTGGGCGACGTTCAATCCCGAGCTCGACACCGACGACACGTACGACCGGTTTGTGGTCAATCCGCCGCCGGATGCATCGGTGCTGGAAGTCAACTGGCGCGACAATCCGTGGTTCGCGGATTCGCCACTGGCTCAAGAGCGCGCGCACGCCGAGCGCACGATGTCGAGAGAGGAATATGCGAATATCTGGGAAGGCAAGTGTCGGACTGCCGTCTCAGGAGCAATCTACGCCGAGGAAATCCGGGCCGCGACCGAGGGACGGCGCATTACGAATGTCCCGTATGATCCCACGCTCAAGGTCCACGCGGTGTTTGATCTGGGCTGGAACGATTCGATGTTCATCACTCTGGTGCAACGTGGGGCATACGACCTGCGGGTCGTCGGCTGCATCGAGGATTCCCATCGGACGCTCGACAGCTATTCGGCCCAGTTGCTCGGGATGCGCTGGAACTGGGGCAAGCTGGTACTGCCTCATGATGGCAATACCGGCGACTTCAAGACCGGGACGACCGCCAGGAAGATCATGGAGGGGCTGGGCTGGTCGGTCATCGTGCTGCCGAATACCGACGTCGAAGCGGGGATCCGGACCGTGCGCACGATATTCCCGAAGGTCTATTTCGACAAGGTCAACGCCGGGCCGCTCATCAACTGCCTGAAACGCTACAAGCGCGCGGTCAACGCCAAGACGGCCGAAGGGGGCGATCCGGTCCACGACGCCGCGTGTTTAGGTCCGGATACTAAGATCAGAACATTGTCTGGATGGAAACGGATCGCCGATTTGGAAGGAAAAGAGTTTTACGTGTGGGGCTACAGCGAACGTGAGCGCCGTCTGGTGCCGGCCAAGGCAGCCCGTTGCTGGAAGGCGAAAACAGTGACTACGGTGACACGGGTCACATTTGATAATGGTGCTGTTATTACGTGCACTCCCGATCATCGATTTATGCTCCGTGATGGATCATGGCTACCAGCGCAGTCGCTCAAGATTGCCGACAGCCTGATGCCATTTTACGAACGCGATATAACCGTTATCAGCGTAGAAACAATCAATCAAATAACGGATGTCTACGACATCGAAGTTCCGGAATTGGGGAATTTCGTAGCGGAAGGTGTCGTGGTGCACAACTCCCACGGCGCGGATTCGTTTCGCTATATGTGCGTCGCCGCCCCAAAACTCACGAACGATCAACCGTCCGTCCCCAGGGCTGCCGTGTTTCGGGCGGCCGATCCGGGCATGGGCTACTAACCGAGGATTACCGATATGGCCGTACTCATTGCAATAGGGGTGATCCTACTCGTGGGATTCATCGTGGTTGCGAGCCGCGGTGCAAAACAGGACGAGGAAACGGACGTCGATCTGTTTGTGCAGTCCATGGGAAAGGTCACGGATGCTCTGAACGACGTCTCGGACGTGGCGACATCGCTGTCAAAGACGCAAGGCGTCATGGGGGCCGAACTCAAGTCGCTGGCCGTCGTGATCGGCCGCGAAATCGACCTCGTCACTGATCGGATCGACGCGCTGCAGACCGCACTCCACAATGCCGTCGCCGAACTCCAAGCGGCCAAAGGCGTGCATTTGCATATTGCTGCCAGTGACGGTCGCAAGACGGACGCGAAGCCCTGATGGCCGAACCGGTCGAAATCAACGCCGCGGCACTCGGTGAGCTCGCCGCAGCGGTTCAGCAGGCGAAAATCGACCTGTTGACGACCCTGGGTCAGGGACTCGCCAAGAAACGCCGGAGCGCCATTCAGGCGAGGACGCGCGGCGGGATTGATATGGTGTGGCAGGAAGACATCGAGTTTTATGAAGGCATTGACGATGCCAACCGGGGCGATCAGACCTCGACCGATGCCTGGCATACCAAACTGCCCGGTCAGACGATGCCCGGCATTGCCGGCGATGTACGAAGCACGGTGTTTTTGAACATCACCCGGGCTTACTGCGATGCGGCCGCCGCCAGAGTCGCGGACATGCTCATCCCGACGGATGATCGGGCGTTTGAAATCAAGCCGAGGCCGGTTCCGGAACTCATTGATCTGGCGAAGGGAATTCTAGGATCCCAGGACAAACAGGATGCCGTGCGCAAGGCCGCGATCGGCAGCGGCAACCCCGTCCCGGGTCCGGATGAAGTGCTGCCGCAGGCCGCCAAGAAAATTGCGTTTGCGCGCAGTCAACTTGAACTGGCGCGGCAGAAGGCAAAAGCCGCCGAACGTCAAATTGACTCCTGGCTCATCGAATGCCAGTACCACGCCGAAATCAGACGGGTGATCGAAGACGCTGCGAGGATCGGCACCGGGGTCATCAAAGGGCCGGTTCCGATGAAACGGAAGCAGACTCAAATCATCGAAGGGCCGAATACGGCGGCCGGCTTGGGGGCGGGTGAATTCGCCATTGCCAAGATCGAGAAAATCGAGCCGGGATCCAAACGCATCGACCCGCTCAACCTCTTTCCGGATCCGAGCTGTGGCGACAACATCCATAACGGGTCGTGGATTTTCGAACGAGACTACCTGTCGAGCCGCAGACTCATGGAACTGCGGGATATGCCGGGTTATATCGCATCCCAGATTGATTCGGTCCTGAACGAAGGGCCGATGAAAACGCTCACCGAGGCTCCGGCACCGCAAGGTGAAGATCGCGGACAACGCGACATCGCCGAAATGACCGACCGGTACGAGGTCTGGTATTTCACGGGGATGCTCAGCAAGGACGAAATCATTGCACTCGGCATTGAAGACTCGGACGGCAAACTGCCGGAACGGGTCAATGCCATTGTCACGATGGTGAACGACCGCCCGATCAAGGGTGCCATCAACCCGTTTACTACGGGAGATTTTCCGTACGACGTAATCAACTGGCAAAGTCGGCCGGGACACTGGGCGGGCATCGGGATATCGAGGCAGATCCGGGTTCCCCAGCGCATGATCAATGCGGCGCTCCGGAACATGATGGACAATGCGGGCTTGGCCGCGGGACCGCAGATCCTGCTCAAGCTCGGTGCCGTGACGCCTGCGGACGGGCAATACAACCTCACTCCGCGCAAGTTCTGGTACGTCAACCAAAATGCCGAGCCGGTCGACCTGGAGCAGATTTTCAAGGCCATCACGATCGAGTCCGACCAGCAGGACCTGATGGCGATCATCAACTTCGCGCTGAAAGAAGCCGAAGACACGACGTCATTGCCCATGTTGTTGCAAGGCCAGCAAGGGAAAGCGCCCGAGACCGTCGGCGGCATGCAGATGCTGACAAACAATGCGTCCAGTGTCTTACGGCGGATTGCCCGGCAGTTCGATGACCGGATTACCGAGCCGCATATCCGCCGGTATTACGCATTCCTCATGGAATATGGGGATGACGAGGTCAAAGGGGATTTCCAGATCGACGCCCGCGGGTCTTCGGCCTTGGTCGAGCGCGACATCGCGAACCAGGCGGTGCAGTCCATGGCCTCCATCGTGCTCAATCCGGCCTTCGGCATTGACCCCAAAAAATGGTTCGGCGAATGGTGCAAGGCGCAACGTCTGGATCCCAAAGCGTTCCAGCTTTCGGAGCAGGAGCAGGAACAGCTCCAGCAGCAGCAACAGCAAGGGGCACCGGCGAGTCCCGAGGCCCAAGCCGAGCAGATGCGCATCCAGGGTGAAATGGAGCTCGCCCAGTTCAACGCGCAGTCGAAAGAAAAGATTGCCCAGATGCAGCAGCAGTTCCAGGCACAGCAGAAACAGCAGGACCGCGCCATGCAGCAGCTGGTTGCTGAAATCAACAACGCGAGCAATGAATCGATCACATTGCAGGACCTCAAGACGCGATTGGCCGCCGCCGCCATCCAGGCGCGGTCCGAAAGCGAGCGGACGCAGGCGATGGCCGCGATTCACGGGATTCCGCCCGCTCAACCGGCGATGATGCCGCAAGCGCTTTCATAGCGAGGAGTGATCTATGCCAGACTACGGCATTGAAAAAGGTATAGGCGCGATAGCCGCTGTGCTCGTCGATGGGAACGGCAATACCGTGTCTGTCCCCGCATCTGACGGGCCGAGGACGGCTCAACACAACCGCAATATCGCAGCAGCGGCGACCGTGTGGGCCAACGCCACCAACACGTTCACGTGGGCTGATGGCCTCGTCAGCTCGGTTTCGATCCCGATCCCGACGACGGCAGGGTTGACCGGCGTAAAGGTCATTATCAACTCACCCAATGACGCGACCACTTCCGCCGCCCTCGCCGATGCAGGCAGCCAGTCAACCGACGTTCTGTACGACCTTGCGATTCCGGGAACGATCTATACCAAGCGCTCTGTAAATGCGGACGGGACGCCAGCCTACATCACGCGCCTCGACGTACTGCCGTTAGGTGCCGCACTCGCAACTACCGTCAGCGCGAACTAGGAGAACACTATGGGCAAGATCTTTGTACCGATGAGCGTGCCGATTGCCCCATCGCAGGCCAATTTCCCGGCGCTGGTTCACTCATTCACCGCTGCCGACATCGCAGCAAACGGGCTCTCCATCACCGACCCTCTCGGAGGTGTTGTAGTTTCCACCGGCAGCGGATTCGTGAAATCAGGCAACGGGTTTTATGCTGTGGGGGGTAGTCTTACATGGGCGCAGAACAAGGCGTTTACGTCTCCCGGTAGCAACGCGATCGTGCTGCTGGCCACAGGGAGCATGCCTCTATCCGCCATATTTAATTACGGTGACACATCAGCTGGTGTAACAGGTATCATTTTGGCACAAAATGCAGCAGGGGCAGCACAAAAAGATGCAACAGATTATTCAACTGGAGTCGTCACAACTGCAACAGCACCGTTGCTGGCGCAGGCAATGAAGGTGGATATCCCTAACGATGCCTGTAAGTCTTTCGCGCTCGGTACGGGCAACACGTCGGTCGTCTCGGAGGCGGCAACTATAACAGGCTCCATCGCAGGACCGTGGGGGACGCCGTCGCTCCCCGCCTCAGGCTCGAACGTGTTCTTAATCAATTCGTCGTATTCGGTATCCGGCATCTTCGTGCTTCACTTCACGGCTGCGCCGACGGATGCAGAGATGGAAACGGCTGTCGCATGGATGGCCGGAAATCCCGGTCAACTCTACCCCGGCTTCGCTGGAAGGACTTGATGGACGAAAAAACCTCAAGCGGGAATTACCTCGACCCGAAGGCTGTCTTGGCGCAGATCAACGCGCCGCGCAGGATCGGCCCGGCGAACGTGCTGGTGCTCTACCGCAATGGAGATGCGATAGGGCAAGCCGTCGCGCAGTATTACCAGTTGAAGCGCGGGATTCCTGCTGGCAATGTCGTGGCGCTTGCGGTATCGTGGTTGCCGACCAGCAACGACATGAGCACGGCCGATGCCAACGCGATTCTTGCGACACTCGCGCCCGTTCTTCTGGCCACCGACATTCGCGCCATCGTGACCTGCAACTGGTTCCCGCAGACGATCAATGGTGGCATCATCAATTTCGGAAATTTCCTGAGCTGTCTGCTAGAGTACAGCACGCTCGCAGCCGCGAATCGCTATAACAGCAACGTGGACTGGGAGGCGACAACCAATTTCGCATCGAACTATACATCCGTCTCGGCGCTGTCTATGGCGCCGCTCGCCGGAGCTTACGAAAGCCAGACTCAATACGGTATGATGCCGCCAGCGGGATACGCTCAAGCTTACACGGCAGATATCTGGCTTCCGCACTTCCGACTGGAAGTGTCGCCGGTGGCGGCAGGAGATACGCGCATCGCAAACGCGAGTGTCCAGAATTACCTGCAAAAGATCATCGACGATTCCATCGCCGCAGAGCAGGCGCAGTACGCCGACCTAGGCACCGTGGTTTGTGTGGGCAGTGGTTCGTACTCCGGCACGTGGGGATCGGGCCTGACTGTCGCGCTCCCCGCGTGGTGGGAAGCGTCTGGGAAAGCGCGCGTACTCTACTGCGACCAGCTCGGCAACGAGCTGTGCACCATTCCGCGCAGCACGAATATCGCCACGCTTGGGCTGATCTCGCGCACCGTTACCGGCAACAACATGGTGATGTGTGTCGGTGGTGGGGCGACGGCGGCCGCAGAAGCCGCGTGGAATATCGGCTTCACCGGTGCGATCACGGTGGACGGAACGGTCCAGTGGGCGTATATGGGACCGATGCCTGCCAATGTATACCCGGCTGGCGCGACTACGCTGACACCCAACAGGATCGGCCAGACGTATGTACCTCTGTCGGACGTGTTCATCCGCGTGATCGGCGAAGACGCCTACTACTCGCAGACCACGCAGCCAGAGCAGCAGTCGGATCTCGCCTACCGTCAGGGTGCGATTGTGATGTTCTCGCAGTCCTACGGGTACATATCAAATCCGATTGCGGGACTCGACTACGATTTCGGGGCACCGCTTCCGAACGCGATGGCCGATACCGCGTGCGCCACGGCGACGCCGATTCACTACACGAACGGGAACAATTTTGTCGTGAATGGATTTTCGTTTGCGAGCACAGCAGCGACACCGACGGTCGGTGTGTCTGGTTCGGATATCCTGCTCAAGTCGGCAGGGACGATAGTTGCCACTATCGCACTGTCGGGGACACTCCGCGAGCAGTATGCCGCGATTCAGGCCGCGCTTCCCGCCGGGTGGACGATGACGGTGGAAGATCCATGGCTTAATTCCCGGTGCGACACGGCGATCAAGAACGGAGCGTGTGCGGCCTTCGGCGCATGTGCGGAGCCGTACACGAATGGTGCGATCAAGGGCCACTTCATCCAGAACCTGTGGGATGG
>VFSW01008496.1_pt1 | contig 14737 bp, 11 predicted proteins | sample 5358111 | NCBI WGS metagenome assembly VFSW01 (sample SAMN11554181, study PRJNA540505) | mine drainage metagenome | isolation source: sediment from site ElyBrook_90M | place: USA: Ely Copper Mine, Vershire, VT | collected 2017 | reverse complement strand
GGGATACACCAACGTGCCTTACAGCACCTTCCTGGTCGCCCAGGGAGGAGTGGCTCCGCTGTCCTGGAGTTTTCTCGGAGGCACGATGCCTCCCGGACTGATCCTGAGCCCCACGGGCCAGGTGAGCGGAACGCCCACGGCCGCCGGCGTCTACTCCTTCCAAGTGCAGGTGCAGGACGTCTCGCTGCCCGCTCCCGGCCAGCAGATTCCCGGGACGATCTCGCTGACGATCCAAACCCCGCCGGTACTCTCCATCACGACGACGTCACCACTGCCCTCGGGAACCGTGGCGGCCGCCTATTCGACCGGCCTGCAAGCTACCGGTGGCATCCCGCCGTACACCTGGAGCGTAACCCAGGGGCTTCTCCCCTCCGGGTTGTCGCTGGGCTCGCTTGGCAACGGCACGGGAAGCATTACCGGGGTTCCGGTGCTGGTGACGAGTTCGAATGTTACGGTGCAGGTGACGGATTCGGAGATCGTTCCGCAGAGGAACGCGAAACCGTTTAGCATCACGATCGGCGCGGGAGCCGCGAGCAGCAACACACTGTTCCATGGAACGTACTCGTTCCTGTTCAACGGCTTTGATTCCGGGGGATCAGTGGCGCTGATCGGCTACTTGAACGCGGATGGCAACGGCAAGATCACGTCCGGGATCGAGGACAGCAACCGCTCGACGGGCGTGGCCACCCTGATCTCGCTCACCGGAACGTATTCGATCGGCACCGACGGCCGCGGCACGCTGGAACTGGTGGCTACAAATTCCGTGACGGCCACCACGTCCACCACGGATTATCAGCTGGTGCTCGATTCCAGCGGCAACGCGCGGATATTCGAAAACAATTCCATCGGAGCGAACAACGACGCGGTCGGCACGCATGGCGAGGGAATTCTCAAGCCGGCCGTGGGACCGGGCTTCTCGGCGAGCAGTTTCAGCGGGAACTACGCCTTCGTATTTCCGGGCCGGGACTCGGCCGGAAACCCGGCCGCCCTGGGCGGCGTGATTCACGCGGACGGCACCGGCACGCTGAGCCAGGGCATTGGCGATTACAACGACGGCGGCGCTCTCACGCCGCACGTGAATCTGTCCGGAAGCTTTGCGTTCGATACGGGAGCGCGCGCCGTGGCCGGAGTGGCCTTTGCGGCGCCCACGCAAATCAATCTCAACTTCGTTTTCTACTTCGTGTCGCCCTCGGATATGTTTTGGGCCGAGATGGACGCCGTGGATACCACGCACCCGCGGTTGAGCGGCGAGATGATCCTGCAGCAGCCGACCGTCGCGTTTACCTCGACGATCCTCCAGAACCCCAGCGTGGCGACGGGCATGGGAGTCAGCAGCGGCAACGCCAGCGTGTTTGCCGGCCTGCTCTCGGCGGCGCAGTGTGATGGCGCGACCAACACCGTGTCGCTGGCCTACGACGAGAACAATGGCGGGGCGATCACCGCGCCGGCGCTGGCCGGGACGTGCGCGGTCACACCCAACGGACGCGTCAGCTTCACCGGCCTGGGAGCATCCCCGGCTCTCACACGCGTCGCGACGGCCTACTTGACAGGCCCCGGCCAGGGCTTTCTGATGGGAAGCGATACGGCGGTCACCACCGGGCTGATCGAGCAACAATCGGGCGGGCCTTTCGCCGACACGTCGGTCTTCGGCGGTTACACGCTGAGCGCGCCCTTCACCGCGGAAAAGAACGTGGCCAACGTCCTCGGGCAAGTGACGGCCGACGGGGTGGTGAGCGTGACGGGGACGGTCGATGAATTGGACGCCCCGACCGTGGCCAAGCCGGAGGGCGTTCCCAATCTCGCCCAATCGCTGGGCGCCACGATCAATACCCTGGCCGGCAACGGCCGCGGCACCATGACGACCAACACTCCCATCGGCTTCCCCACAGGCGTTATTTTCTACGTGGTCTCGCCAGGCAGCCTTCGTCTGATCTCGAGCGACGCGGGCGGCCTGCACCCCGAAGTGATCTTCCTGGATCACTAGCAAGCTAGGGTTTTTTGGCGGGTTTTTCCTGGGTCAGTCGCAGGGCGGCGGAATTGATGCAGAAGCGCAAGCCGGTGGGCTGCGGGCCGTCTTCAAACACGTGCCCGAGATGGGCATCGCAGCGGCTGCACAAAGCTTCAACGCGCAGCATGCCGTGCGTCGTATCGCGCTGGACGGCCACGTTCTCGGCGGCCACCGGCTGCCAGTAGCTGGGCCATCCCGAGCCGGAATGATATTTTGCCTCGGAGCTGAATAGCGGCTGCCCGCAGCAGACGCACACATAAGTTCCCGCGCTCTCCGTGGCCTCGTATTCCCCGGTGAACGCCGGCTCGGTTCCCTTCTCTCGCGTGACGTGATATTGGTGATCGGTCAGCTGCGCCCGCCACTCCGCATCGCTCTTGCGAATTTTTTCGCTCATCGCCCTCGCCTCACTGGCATCGTCCAAGCGTTCGCTCCCGCTCCGGCAGGGAGATGGGCGCCACTTCAGCTTATACCATGCGCTGGGGATTGATGGAGGGATCCGGACAGCATCGCGGCCCCGTCTTTGGCGGACGCTCCCAGCCGATCTCCGGCCGGTGGACCGATTGTGGTAGATTCGGTGCTTATGGCCCGCTGGGTGAAACCGGTCGCGATCGGCGCATTCGCCTGCGCCTTGCTGGTGACGTTCGCCCTGCTGCTGGGAAGATTCACGCGCGCCCGGTCTGCGGCAAGCCCGGTGGCTCCGTGGAACTTGGCGGCGATGCAAGCGACCCCGGCGGGCATTCAGGTGAGGGAACTTGACTCGGCTCATGCAACGATCATTTTTTCGTACGATCTGGAAAATAAGACCGACCAGGACTACCGCCTGGCCAACGGGCCGAACGTCGTCATCATGAGCCGGCTGCGATTCGGCGGCAGCTTGGTCACCAATGAACAGGCCAGCCTGAGTTCCACCGCCTTTGTCCCGGCCCGGAATCGCACGCGCATCGCCCTGGCGGTGACTCGACCCTTCCCCTGGCCGGCCCAGCGAGACGCCGCTGCCGACGAGGCCATCCGGCAACTGGTCACTGGCGAGGTTGACAGCTTTTCGGGGTTTGTGGTGTTCGATCAGGCCAGCCGATACGAAATCGAGCTGCCCGCAGCGTCCCCCGGCGCGGCCTAAATCGTTGGTACAGCCCCCTAACAGGGTGCTTAAAACGTCGGCGCCAGGCTTCAGTGGCTAAGATCCATGAAGAAAACATGCCACTTGCTGCTTGAGTTGTCGCCCCTTCGGTCCTACCGCATTTTTTGGACCCTGCCTGGAGTAACGGCACACTGCTCCATTCCTTCCGGCCAGAGGTTTGGGAGCCGTCCTGAACCTTGCCGCAGCCGTCATATCTTGCTGTAACCCCGAGTTCGGGCATATAATTCCCGTGGAAATGGGGCTGCCGCGGCCCTTCGCCCGCAACCCATCCCGACCTGACACGCCATGCCCCAAACGCCCGGACTCGCCGACTTCTCTGCCCCGCACCCCGACCGGCGCTTGTACTCGCGCCAGCAGCTGCGCCAGCTTGCCTACGTCAAGCTCGACGAGGGGAACGGGGGAATCGTGCTGGACCTGAGTGAGGGCGGGATGTCCGTGCAAGCGGTGACCAGCTTGATGGACGAGGCGCTGGCGGGCATCCGTTTTCCGCTGTCGGGGTCGCAGGGCTCGATCGAAACCGCCGCGCGCGTGGCCTGGGCGCGCGACTCGAAAAAGGTGGTGGGCCTGGAGTTCGCCGGCCTGTCCCAACAGGAACGCAGCCAGATTCGCGAGTGGCTCGCCCAGGATTTGATCCCGAAGAGCATACCCGCACGGCCTGAGGCCGCATCCCCAGAAACAGCAAGCGCGGCGACCGCGCCGGCTGCCTTGGAATTCAAGCTCTCCGCGGTTCCGCCCCCGAAGCTCCAGGCCGTTGGGGCCACCCGGCAGAGCGTGCCGGAGACGCCGGCGGTTGCTGCGTCCGCGGGCGCCAAGCTTGCCCGCATGCTGGATTCCACGCCAGCCTTGCAGCCTGGCGGCTCAGCATCTGGGATCAAGACGGTAGCCATGAACCCGGTGCGCGGCCAATGGCCGGCGATTACTCTGGCGGCGTTGCTGGCCACTATGTCCCTGGCGGCGGGATGGATGGTGGGACACGGAAATATGGACGCGATCTTGCATAAGGTGCGCGCGATGGCACTTCGGGACGCTCCGCGAGTTCCGTATGCGGCGCCGCTTGCCGCCAGACCTGCCGCCCGCATCTCCCAGATCGAGGTGGTGGACACAGCCAACCAGCAATGGACCATTCCGTGGGTCGCCCCTCCTATCGCCGCGGACAAGAACCGCCAGGGCGCGACCCCTATTAACCCGCCGCTACAATCCCGCAACGACCGGCCAAGATTCCAAACGTGGGTGCTCTCTCCCCCGCGCCAGGCGCAGCGGGCGGCAGGTGGCAGTGATCTGGAAACGCAAATTCCGCCGATTCCCATGGGCGTATCTGGCGGCTCGGAAGAACTCGCGCGCTCATCGGCTCTCGCGGAACTTCCCGTGGTTAGCCTTCCAGCCGTATCCGAGCCGAAGCAGGGGGCCTCGGTTCTCCGGGAAGGAGCGGTGATTCATCGCGTCGAGCCCGTCTATCCGGCGCTGGCGCGGGAACAGCAGATCGGTGGCACGGTCAAGCTGCGCGCCACAATCTCGCCGGAGGGCAAAGTACAAAACGTCGAGGTGCTTGCAGGGCCAACGCCGCTGGTTGCGGCGGCCACCGAGGCGGTTCGCCAGTGGCGCTACAGTCCCACGCTGCTCAACGGGACGCCCATCGGGACGACCAAAGATATCGACATCGTGTTTCGCTTGAGTGACTCCAACTGAAGCGCCCTCCCCTGGCTGGTGCAACTGCCGCTGCTTGTTTTCTTCCGCCTGACAGTCCCATTGGGATGACCTGCAAACGACTTTTTCCGCAAGCTCTGAAGCCGCCGTCCACAAAGCTCTCAGCGTTCTTCGGCACCCGGTTCGTCTCACCGCCTTCCTGTCTGCCGAGGACCGTACTCATTCTGAAACGGGTGCTGTAGAATTGCCTGGGAGCCTGGGAGGCATTCCGGCGTGGCTACGTTCACTGCCCTTCTCGCGACGCAAGACAACGGCAACTTCGCGGCTACCTTCCGCCAACTCGAGCGCGAAGCGCTGCCCCCCGGCGAAGTGCTGGTGCGCGTGGCCTACTCGAGCCTGAACTACAAGGACGGCCTGGCGGTCACGGGCCGGCCCGGCGTGATTCGCAAGTATCCGATGGTGCCGGGCATCGACTTCGCGGGAGTGGTGGAGGAGTCGAGTTCGCCTGAATTCCAGCGGGGCGACGAAGTCGTGGTCACCGGATGTGGCACGTCGGAGACCCTGTGGGGCGGATACGCGCAACTGGCCCGGCTGGATGCGCAATTCATCGTCCCCGTGCCGCCGGGGATGACGCTGCAGCAAACGATGGGCGTGGGCACGGCGGGATTCACGGCCATGCAGAGCGTGATGGCGCTGGAACAGCACGGGCTGAAGCCGGGCGGGCGTGAAGTGCTGGTCACGGGCGCCGGCGGCGGCGTGGGCAGCGTGGCGGTGGCCATTCTGGGACATCTCGGCTACCGCGTGGCGGCTTCCACCGGGCGCGGCGCGGAACTCGGCGAATATCTTCGCGGACTTGGCGCCCAGGAAATTCTCGATCGCGCCATCCTGGCCGCCCCCTCCAAGCGCCCTCTGGATGCGGAGCGCTGGGGCGCGGCGATTGACAGCGTCGGAGGGGATGCGCTGGCGGGATTGCTGCGGGCCATGGCGGGGGACGCCAGCGTGGCATCGTGCGGCTTGGCCGGAGGCGCGGCCTTCAGCGCCACCGTGCTCCCGTTTATTCTGCGCGGCGTGAATTTGCTGGGGATCAACTCGGTGAACGTCCCCGCGGCGCGGCGGCGGGAAATCTGGCGGCGCATCGCTCGCGATCTTCCTCTGCCCCTGATCGACCGCATGATTCAGGTGCAGCCCCTGGAAAGAATCCTCGAACTGGCGCCGCAAATCCTGGCCGGAAAGATTCGCGGCCGGACCGTGATTGACGTGAGCGCGCTGGGATGAAAGTCTTCGGGTCACCCCGCATGGGCGGCATGGGCGGCGGACCTGGCGGACGCGGCCGTTCCCGAGGCTTCGCGCATGCCGGCAGCGACGCCCAGGAGCCGGGCCAGGGAGCAAAATCCACAAATGCCTGGAAGCTCCTGCCGGACGTGTGGCAGCTCATCAAACCGCGGCGCGTTGTTCTGGCCGCCGGCTTCCTCCTGATGGTCGTCAACCGCCTCTCCGGATTGGTGCTGCCCGCATCTACAAAGTATTTGCTGGACGACGTGATCCTCCGGCGGCAGGCGCGCCTTTTGACGCCGCTGGTACTGGTGGTCATCGCCGCCACCGTCGTGCAGGGGCTGACGTCCTTTGCCCTGACGCAGATTCTGTCGAAATCCTCCCAGCGGATGATCATGGAGCTCCGCCTCCGCGTCCAGGCGCATATCGGGCGCCTGCCGGTGGCCTACTACGACGCGAACAAGACGGGCGCGCTGGTGTCGCGCATCATGAGCGACGTCGAGGGCGTGCGCAACCTGATCGGCACGGGACTGGTGGAATTCGTGGGCGGCATCATGACCGCCGTGTTCGCCTGCATCTATCTCCTGCGCGTCAGCGTCCCGATGACCGCCGTAGCCATGGCCGCCATGATCGTGTTCAGCGCGGGCTTGAGCAAGGCGTTCAAAACGATCCGCCCCATCTACCGCGCCCGGCCCCGCATCAACGCCGAGGTGATCGGGCGGCTCACCGAGTCGCTGGGCGGGGTTCGCGTGGTCAAGGGATATCACGCCGAAGCGCGCGAGGAACGCGTGTTTCAGGGGTGAGCGCAGCGCCTGCTGGATAACATCCTTCAGACGCTCACCGCAGCGTCCCTGATGAGTTTTTCCGCCACGGCGCTGCTGGGAATCGTCACCGCGGCGATCATGTTCCTGGGCGCCAGAGCGATTCTTACCGGCGGGATGACGCCGGGCGGCTTCGTCTCCTATCTGGCTTTTCTCGCCATGCTCGTCGCGCCCGTGGCTCAGATCGTGGGCGTGGGTCCGCAGATGACCGAAGCCCTGGCGGGGCTGGAGCGCACGCGCGAAGTCCTGAACGAAAAAATCGAGGAGGAATCTCCCGGGCGGACGCAACGGCTCGGCCGCGTCGAAGGACGCGTGGCGTTCGATCATGTGAGTTTTGCCTACGATCCCGGCAAACCCGTGCTGAACGACGTCTGCTTCGAATCCGAGCCGGGCACGGTGACCGCCTTCGTGGGGCCCTCCGGCGCCGGCAAATCCACGATCATCGGGCTGATCGCCGCGTTCTACGTGCCCGGAGCGGGCCGCGTGCTGATTGACGGCGCCGACCTCGCGCAGGTCCGCCTGGAGTCCTATCGCACGCAGCTCGGAGTGGTGTTGCAGGAATCGTTTCTGTTCGACGGCTCGATTCGCGAGAACGTGGCCTTCGCGCGTCCCGACGCCCCCGAGGAAGCCATTCTCGCTGCCTGCCGGATCGCGCGGGTGGACGAATTCGCCGAAGCATACGAGAACAAGTACGACACCGTGGTCGGCGAGCGCGGCGTGAAACTTTCCGGAGGCCAGAAGCAGCGCGTGTCCATCGCTCGCGCGATCCTGGCCGATCCGCGGATCCTGATCCTCGACGAAGCCACTTCGAGTCTCGACTCCGAATCGGAAGCCTTGATTCAGGAGGGACTGCGTTACCTGATGCGCGGGCGGACCACCTTCGTGATCGCGCACCGGCTGTCCACCATTCGCCGCGCCGATCAAATCCTGGTCGTCGAAGCCGGACGCATCATCGAACGCGGCACGCACGACTCGCTGTACGCCGCCGGCGGCCGCTATTACGATCTCTATACCAAACAATACGGCCTGGAACGCAACCTGTTCCTCGCCCCCGGCGAAGGAGACTCGGTGCCGGAAGAAGCCCCGGCCGCCGGTGCGGAGCCGGGTGCCGCCGCGGAAAGAGATTCCGCGCTTCCGCAAGCCATTCGCCTGATTCGCGAGCGAGGCACGTGAGCGCGAGCAGGAGCTGAGGATCACGCCGCAAGCCACAACGATATATTGAGGGCCGAACCAGCAAGATGTCCGAAGTAAACATCACGGAAGCATTTCCCGAAGGCTCGGTGCATGCCGACGGCCTGCCGGCCGCGCAGCGCCGCTGGGCCATGCTGACCTACTCGATTGGACTGGCGATGTCGGTGCTGGACGGCAATATCGCCAACACCGCCTTGCCGTCCATCGCCACCCAGCTTCATGCCACTCCGGCGGCGTCGCTCTGGGTGGTGAACGCCTTCATTCTCGCCGTGGTGATCTGCGTCGTGACGAGTTCATCGCTGGCGGACATCATCGGCTACAAGCGCGTCTATCAGGCGGGCCTGGCGATCTTCACCGTCGCGTCGGCGGGCTGTTCTCTGCCCCACTCGCTGGAAACCCTCGTGCTGGCTCGCATCCTGCAAGGGATCGGGGCGGCTTGCATGTGGAGCGTCTCGGCGGCGGTGCTGCGGTACACCTATCCGCGAGCCCTGCTGGGCCGCGCCGTGGGCCTGAGCGGCATCGTGATCTTCACAGCGGCGGCGGCCGGCCCCCGCATCGCCTCGGCGATTCTTGCCCTGGCCTCGTGGCACTGGCTATTCGCCATCAACATTCCCTTCGGACTCGTGGCGCTCAGCCTTTCCTGGCGGTTCCTGGCGCGCGCCGAGGGCACGCGCCATCGCTGGGATTTGTGGAGCGCCGTCCTGAATGCCGCCGCGTTTACCCTGTTGATCACCGGGATTGACGCCCTCGGCGGCAGCGAGCGCGGCATCATAGTGGCGGGCGAACTTGCCGGCGCTTTCCTGCTGGGCCTGCTGCTGGTGCGGCGCCAGCTGGCGCTCCCCACTCCCATGCTGGCGATCGATCTGTTCGAGCGCCCCATCTTCGCCCTGGCCACGGTGGCGTCGCTGTGCGCATTTGTGGGACAGGGCCTGGCGTTCGTCGTCTTGCCATTTTACTTCATCGACGGCCTGGGGCTGTCGCAGGTTCGCGCGGGACTCCTGCTGACGCCCTGGCCCATCGCCGCCGGGGCAATGTCCCACATCGCGGGACGCATGGCGGACCGCCATTCCCTCCGAGTCCTGGGCACCACCGGCATGGCGCTGATGAGCGCCGGAGTCCTTTTTCTGGCTTTCGCGCCGGCGCATCCCACCACGTTCCAGATTGTCTGGCGGGCCGCGCTGGGCGGCGCGGGATTTGGCTGCTTCGGAGCGCCCAACAACCGTGCCATGGTCGCCAGCGCGCCCCGGCAACGCAGCGGCGGCGCCGGGGGCATCGCCACGATGTCGCGGCTTCTGGGCCAATCCATCGGCATTTCCGCGGTGGCCGTGATCTTCAGCACCACCGCCCACGGCGGCGTCACGCTGCACAGCATCAAGATTGCCCTGGTGTGCGGCGCCTTCTTCACGGTGCTCGCGGGTATCGTCACCAGCTTCCGGCTCTCCGAAGCGTATCTGGACTGATCCGCTTGGGCCTCGCTGAAAGAGGCGCCACGCCGAAATTGGCGGCGGCTCTGGCGCCGTGCGTCCCTCCGGACGTGATGCGGGTCACTCCCCTTGGTGAGTCAGATCACACCCAAACGGCGCTTTTTCGATTACATTGTTTCCAGGGCCGGCAACGAGCAACCGCTCAATTCGAAGCGCGGCCTGACACCGCGGGAGGAACCCCATGGAACAAAAATACGCCTACCTGGTGAACGGCGCGTCCACTACCGTGCGCAGCGGCACACTGGCCGCTCCGCAGGTCCAGACCGCCATCGCCTTCAGCGCTCCACCGGAGTTCCTAGGAGAGCCCGGACAATGGACGCCCGAACAACTGTTCGTAGCCTCGGTCGCAAGCTGCTTCATCAGCACCTTCTCGGGCATGGCGGACTATTCCAAGCTGGGATTCCGCTCTCTCAACGTGGAAGTCGAGGGAGTGATTGAGAAACAGGAAGGCGGCTGGCGCTTTACCCGCGTGGTGGTGCGCCCCCGCTTAAAAATCGCGCAGGCACCCGACGCCGAGCGCGCCAACCGCCTGCTCCAAAAGGCGGAAAAGGCGTGCCTGGTGTCGCGGTCACTGGCCTGTCCCGTCGCCCTGGAACCGGCCGTAGAAGTTTCGGACTAACCTGAACTTCTCACAAGCACATCAGGTGACAGGAGAAATGACGCGTACCGGCACGCTAGAGTCGAGACGCTGACCTGAAGCCCGGCACGGTCCCGCGTGATCCGCGGAATGCCCCAACACCTAACCGGCAATAAAACGCATCCTCAGTGAATCAGCAGCTGCTTGTGACTGTTGCGTTCGAGGTGAGAAATTCGGGCTAGGGAGCGGCAAAGCGGCGGCAACCCGCCGCACGCCAAAGGGTTGGAGCTCCCGGCAGGGCGCAGCAAACGGTTTCCCCTACAACGACGCCTCAGGCGTGAACGATTGGCGGTTATTTGCGAGGCGGGACGGGATGCTCGCGCGTGGCCGCCGATCAGGCCTGCGCCTTTTGCGGCTTCAGGATCTCGTCGACCAGAAACAGGTCCGTAAGCAGGGCGCGGAGATGGATCGAAGCATTCAGGTTATCAATCAGCTGAGAGCTGAGGCTGATCTGGGCAAGAACCAGTTGGATGGCGGCGAGAGAATCGCGAGCGTCGCGGTCCAGCACGGCGAGAAACGCCTGGTAGGATTCGGCGGGCTGCAGGTTTTCCTTCTTCACCGCCGCCGCATAGGCCCCCGCCAGCCCGGATAGCGCTTCGACGGCGCGGTTCAGGAAGTCACGCACCTGCCCGCTGGATTTGCTGCCTTCGTCACCGGTAAGACCCTGGCCGGCGTAGGCGAGCATGAACTCGTAACACTCCTCGATGGCGGCGCAACGGGCGCTGATGTCGTCGCTCATCACCTCAGGTCACCACTTCCGGCGATTTCGACGTCCCGGTTTTGGGAGCGCCCTCACCGACCGGCCACCGCTCCGGATCGTGGTGTTCCAGATACTTTCCGCGGCTGATCCAGCCAAAGATCATCGACTTGGTGAGGAAGAACTTCTCCGGCCGGACCGCAAAGTAAATGTGGGTCATGATGAGGGTGACGAATCCCACGCCCGCAAGGCCGTGCAATACGTACATCACGCCCCAGGTCATGTCGCCAAACAGATAGGGATTGCGCGTGAAGAAGGGCGTGCGCACGCGATTCATCATAAAGATGCCGGTGAGAATCACGGCCAGGCCGGCGAAGAGCACGGTCAAGTGAAACAGCTTGTTCTCCAGCGGATACTTGCCGAATTTCCTCGGCGGGGGCGCCGATTTCCCCATCGCCCGCCGATATCTCCTGGAGGCGTCCTCGATATCCTGTTTGTCCGGCCAGATGGACCAGAAGTCCAGCCAGAATGTGGCGTGGATGATGTGGTACACAACGGAGACGGTCAGGACGACGCCCGCGATCCAGTGAATCGTCACCCAGGAAAACTTGACGCCCACCTTGGGCAGGAACGCGGTGAAGACCAGCACGAACATCGCAGCGGCCATCACCCAATGAAAGGCTCTGGCCCCGAACGAATGCCGGGCCACACGCTCGGGAACGCGCGCCGCGGCCGCCGCCATCCTGGAGTCCGCAGGGGACTCCGCCTCGGGTTTGGCCCAGTATCCCACGTAGATCGCGTGGACGATCAAGAACAGCGCGCCGGCAATCGCCGCCGCCCACAGCAGGTCCCACGAGATATGGATCGGAACCCGCTCGCCCCACGGACTGTGCGCCCACTGTATGAGGTTCATGCTGCTGCTCCCTCCCCCGCCACTCCACGGATCGCGCGTTTCACAAGATTGCTCATCAGCGGCACCTTGTAACCGTTATGCTGCAAAGGCTCGGCTCCCTGAACGGCGAGCTGCCCGGCCATCTCGCCCGTGGCCTCGTTGCGCGGCTGTCCGCTCACGGCGGCCTCGACGGCCTTCAATCGCACCGGATGAGCGGCCACGCCGTTCACCGCCAGCCGCATTTGGCCGATCGCGCTTCCTGAAACCTTCATCGCGGACGCCACGTTGACCAGGGCGAAATCCCAGACGTTGCGGTCGCGAACCTTCTCGAAATAGAACTGCGAGCCGGCCCACGTGGACGGGATGCGAATGGCGGTGAGGAGATCGCCGGGCTCCAGGATGGTCATGTGCGTAATGTCGAGTGCCGGACCGATGAAGTAGTCTTCCGCGTCCACCACTCGCTCCCCCTTCGGCGTGCGGATCACCATTTTCGCGTCGAGCGCGATCAGGGCGGGAGCCGTGTCGGACGGATTCACCGCCACACAACGATTCGCGTCCAGAATGGCGTGCTCGCGGTTCAGACCCTGCGGGGTATCCGCGTAGCAGATGTTGCCGCCGGCACGGTAGCACGGCCAGCCCCCGCGGTAGTACCAACACCGCGCATCCTGGGATACGTTGCCGCCGATCGTTCCCTGGTTGCGTATCTGCGGGGACGCGGCCGCCTCGGCGGCATCCGCCAGCAGGCGATACTTTTCCCGCACCACCGGATGCTGCACGACTTCGGTCAAAGTGGTCATGGCGCCGATCTCGAGCCCGCCGTCAACCACGCGCACACCACGCAGCGCCTGGATCTGGCTCAGATCGACGACCGCCTTGGGCCGCTTGATCCGGTCCGCCAACCAGTCAAACGTGTCCAGCCCGCCGGCCAGCACCCAGCCATGGGCGCCGTACCGGACCAGCAGCGACTGAGCGTCTTCCACCGTCGCTGGCTGAAAGAGTTCGAACGCGGGTATCACATCGCGAATGACAGCCATATTCCGTTCTCCTCGTCCCTACTGGTCGTCTCTTGCCGGTGCGCGGTCTGCTGCCCCCGCTCGCGGGGGGCGCCGGCCGCTAAACGTCGGCCTTCAGCCCGCCGTACACAGGTTTGCCGGCCAGCACCGAAGCCAAGATCTGGTCGGGGGATACAGGCGCTCGCCGGATGACCTCGTCCCCAAGAGCGTCGGTAAGAGCATTCAAGATCGAGCTGCACCCGCCGCCGACCGGAGGCTCGCCGATGCCGCGCGCGCCCACGGGGGTTTCCGGATCGGGGATGTCCAGCGCGGCCCATTGCATGTTCGCCGGCGCATCCAGGATGGTGGGCGGCTTGCTATTGTAGAAGCGTTTGGCCAGCGCCACTCCATAGTGCGGGTCGTACACCCATTTCGTGCTGATCGCATGGCTGATCCCCAACATCGAGCGGCCCAGAGCCTTGCCGCCAAAAGACGCCGGATGGACAATGGTGCCGGCATCGGTCGAGGCGAGGAAATCCAAAATGTAATACTTGCCGGTTTCCAGGTCGACTTCGACCTCCGCGAAGCTGGCCACGTAGGAAAAGGTCGCGCCGTCATGCGGGTAGTTATCCTTGCCAACCCCCATCAGGCCCTGGCCCGCCAGCGCGGTGGCCGCGGCCACCGTCGCCTTGTTGATGTCCTTGGGAAGTTCGTGGCCGTCGTAGACGCCTCCCAGATGAAGCGCGTGCTGCGCGGCCTGAGCCAGGCTCATGCCGGCGCCGCCGCCCTTGCGAAAGACGCGTTCGTTGGCGACGTCGTACTGCTCGGGCTTGCCCCCCAATGACTTGGCAGCAACTTCCTGCAGCTTCCTTTTGGCATCCATTCCCGCGGCATAAGCGGCCCGAGTCATGGCGTGAGTTGTCGTGCTGCCGCCCGAGGCGCACGTAAAGGGCAGGTTCTTGGACGTATTGCCCCATACGAGATCGCATTTCTCCCACGGGATGCCGAGGATCTCGGCGGACACGCGATGGCAATCGCTCACCGACTCCGTCCCGTGATTGCCGATCCCGGACTGGATCGTGAGACGGCCATCGGGTTTGATAATAATCAGCCCATCGTAACCCGTCGAACCGCCGAAGAAGCAGCTGACGGCCATACCGAGCCCACGCACCTTCGAGCCGTTGCGCTTGCCGCTGCTCGCCTTGCGCTCATCCCACTTGAACAGTTTCGCGCCGCTATCGATCGCTTCCTTGAGGAAGCAGCTGGTGGTGTGGCCGCGCCGGCCTCCCATCGCCGCTCCGAACTCCGCTTTGCCTTCCGGGGCGTTGAGGCGGCGCATGGCCACCTGATCGACTCCCAGCTTGCGCGCGGCCTTCGCCATGACATGCTCCATCAGGGTGATCCCCTGCATGCCTCCCGGCGAGCTCTGCGCGCTGCGCGGCACGGTGTTGGTGAGGACCGTCAACCCGCGCCAGCGCATGGCCGGCGGCTGATAGAGCAACGAGACGATCAAGCCCGCCGCCGTGGCGTCGAACATCTGTTCGTAGGGGCCGTTATCGCAGATGACGAACATGTCCACGGCGACAACCCGGCCTTCCTTGGAGAAGCCGACTTTCAAGCGTCCCTGCAAGCTGGGACGCGCGCGGCCGATGTAATGCTCCTCCTCGCGGCTGATGCGCATCATCACCGGGGCGTTGGTCTTTTTCGCCAGGACCGCCGGAATAATCATTGAGACGCCGCCGGTGATCTTGCTGCCAAACCCGCCGCCGGTGTATTCGCTGATAAAAACGACATCCTTGACATCGATGCCCAGCCAGCGCGCGACCGCCGGCGCGGTCAGAAACGTGCTTTGCGTGCCGGTGTGAATGAAAACTTTGCCGTTCTGCCAGTAGGCCATCGTGCTGCGAGTTTCCAGGCACTGGTGGCTTGTGTTGGGCGTGACGAACGTTTCATCCAGGACC
>VFSW01008495.1_pt1 | contig 14738 bp, 11 predicted proteins | sample 5358111 | NCBI WGS metagenome assembly VFSW01 (sample SAMN11554181, study PRJNA540505) | mine drainage metagenome | isolation source: sediment from site ElyBrook_90M | place: USA: Ely Copper Mine, Vershire, VT | collected 2017 | reverse complement strand
CCGATCTGGAGATTGCGCCAGGCGAAATCCAGCGTATCCAGATCAAAGGCATTGATATAACTCTTGCCAATCTCGTCGACGGCCCGCGTACCACTGGCGTAGTAGTTTTTCCCCTCTTCAAAAGGCTTGGTATTGGACTGGATGACCGCACAGGCTTCATAGGAGCGGAAGTAGAACATATGAGCGGCCGGGTCGTAGCTGGGCGAGTACCAGTTCGTAGCTCCGCCATTGGCGGGACAAACGTGAACGCCATTCTTGTCGGGAATCAGACCAGAGGAAATGGGTCGACCGTTTTCGTCAATGCCCTTGGCCCAATTTTGAGTGTTCATGAAGGGCTTGGCGAAGAGAAACCTTCCATTGGTCCGGTCCAGGATGTAGAGGAATCCATTCCGGTTGGCGGTCACAATCAACTGGCGCGGCTGCCCCTTGAATCTTGCGTTCACGATGACGGGCGTCTGCACGGCATCATAGTCATACAAATCGTGGGGACTGAACTGGAAGTACCACTTCAGCGCGCCGGTATCAGGATCCAGCGCCAGCAGGGAACTGGTGTAGAGGTCGTCACCGGGGCGGACGGCCCCATCGTAGTCCGGAGCTGGATTGCCCGTGCCCCAGTAGAGGGTGTTGAGGTCGGGATCGTAAGTGCCGGGCATCCACGTCGTCCCGCCACCATGCAGGTAGCTGTCTCCCGGCCAGCTCTCATTGCCTTTCTCGCCCGGCCCAGGGATGGTCCAGAAGCGCCATTTCTCCTCGCCCGTTTCCGCATCGAAGGCGGCCAGGAAGCCGCGCACGCCGTCATCGCCGCCGGAAATGCCGACCACGACTTTGTCCTTCACGATCAAGGGTGCGCTGGTAGCGCCGTAGTTCTTGTTGCCGGTCGCATAGGGCGCCTCCCAAATCAGGTGGCCGGAGCGGGCATCGAGGCATAGCAAGTGTGCGTTGTCCGTTTCCATGTAAACGCGGGTGCCGAGTATGGCTACGCCACGATTGTGATGCTGGGCGGGATCGTCAACCAGGCCCTGGGAGACTGCTCGGATGTGATGCCAGAGCACTTTGCCCGTCTTCGCGTCCAGCGCGTATGCGTCATTGGCGCTGGTCACGAACATGACGCCCGCAACCACGACCGGAGTCACTTCGAGAGGGCTGACCGTTCGGGGATGAAACACCCACTGTGCTACGAGTCGACCTGCATTGCCCGGGGTGATCTGAGTCAGGCTGCTGTGGCGAGCGCCACTGTAATCGCCATTGTAGGAGACCCAGTTATCGCCGACCTGCCTCTGCAGCAGGTCGCTCTGCTGAACGTTGATCAGGCCATTGCCATCGTCCGTGCGTGTGGCATGTGTGGCGGCAGAATGCGTTTCAGGTTTTCCTGTCTGTCCGTAGCTATTGCCGGCGTGCACCGCCAGCAGCAGGCAAACGACCACCAGGGATCGGAACGCGCGGCCAGCGAATCGCGTAGGGGTCGATTGCGGTTTTGTCATGGGGAGCCTTGCCTGCCAAGTCATAGACCTGCCACGTTTATCGGGGCGCGGGACTCCTGCTCTCGACCATCAGGAAACTCACAATGTCATTGAGTTCCTTTGGCGAAAGGCGCGTGCCGTAGTCACGCGGCATCAGAGAGTGCTCGGTGTAATGCACATCCGTCGCGTCGCTCCGCGACAACAAGTGATAGCGGCCGTCTTCGGTCTGCAGGGCCAGGGTAAAAGCGTCCTCGTTTCGCAGGGGCCCGGTCAGCGTCTGCCCCGTCTTGGTCGTAACGGTCACTACCTGCGATGAGGGCACAAGCGGAGTGTCGGGGGTGGCGATGGCGCGCTGGATCTCGTCGGCTGTGCGGTTCCGTCCATAGCCGGTTAGATTCCTCGCCATAAACCCGCCCTTCCCCTGCATCAAGTGACACTTGGAGCAATCCGCCTTGGCGAAGTACAGGGTGCGGCCGGCGTCGACGTCTCCCGTTACGGCTACATCGGCGGAGGCGCCATTCGAGGCGGCGTTGTCTTCGAGCTTGCGCAGATATTGCAGTACAGCCCTGATGTTCGCATCGCCGATCTGTGCGAAGGGTGGCATCCCGGACTTCGTGCCATCGTGCACAATTCGAAAGCGTTCCGCGTCGGAGAGATTTGTGGGGTTCGACGCGGAAACCAGAGGCGGAGCCTTGTCGCCGGCCCTGCCATCCGCGCCATGACACCCTGCGCAATACTCCATGAAGCGCTGAGCTCCTTGGCCGGCGTCACTTCTCTGCGCCTCTACAACTAGGGATGTATATCCGAAAAGAAACAGCGTGCCGACGACCAACACAGTTATAACCCGGCGAGGCCACATTCGTTCTATACTCCTCTAAAGCAGGGTCGCGTGCATAACGGCATGAGGGAGAGTGTGCCACAAATGAGGGAAATACGGCTATAGGTAATCGATACCTGGTAGCCGGAACGGCTGAGCAAATTTTTACGACATGGGCGGCAGTTAAGGCGGTTGCCGCATCTATTTTAGGTGTGGGATACTTTAAACGTCCGTGCGGAGGATGCACATGCGTGGCTCTATTCTGCTCGGTGTTACGCTTGGGATTGCCGTCGCCAGCGCTCCGGCCGTCTCTCAGAATCCGGCGTCGGTAGGCGCCGTTCGGGCCCATATCGAAGGCATTGAAATACCCGCTCTGGCCAACGCCCCATTCACCGCGAGAATTGTCGTCACCTGGAACGAACCGCTCGTCGGCGGGGGCACTATATCGCGGAAATACTACACGTCCGTGGCTCGCGACTCCCAGGGACGTGTCCGCCGCGAAATTCGCGAATTCGTTCCCGCGGATTCGACCGCAGAACCTCCGCTGCGCACCTTCACCATCCTGGATCCGGTCTCCGCCACCCGCACCACTTGCACGAAGGCTTCGATGAATTGCGCTACGACCACATTCCATCCGCGCCTGGTCCTTACCGAGGATGCCGGCACGGGTTCCAGCAGTAACGGTAATGTGACCCGGAAGAGCCTTGGCCAGCAGACGATGAACGATTTGCCGGTGGTGGGAACGCGCGAGACCGTATCGAATGCGTCGGGCTCGCGCGACAGCAGCAGCGCCGCCCCCACTCACACCGATGTCTGGTATTCCCCCGACCTGCACATGGATATCTCCGTAGTCCGCAGCACTCCGCAATTAGGGGACGTTACACTCCAGGTCACGAATCTTGTACGGGGAGAGCCCGATTCATCGTTGTTCTCGATCCCTTCCGGGTACGCAGTCCAGGGCAGCCGAACCCCATAGCCGGAAGCGTGCGGATCCCGAGTTTAAGATCCAGCACGTCCGGCACTGCCTCTGTGATGTCCTTTTCTAATCGCTCATCCATTTTAAGTCAGCCCTAAGTCGCCTCTTCCGTTCCCAATCGCGCTTCCTTCGGAGCCTGCTTTGCACAATGCTGGGGAGATCGGCACTCCGTGCTAACACAGGTCCGCCAGCATTGCTCAGTATGAATCGTTACAACCGTTAGGGGAGCAGTGACAAGGAGGCGACGGAGTCTTTTGAGCTTTCAGAAGCGAGGGAGAGGTCGAAATCCGCCGGAGCAGATTCCATGGCCGGCAGGAATGGGGCAGAGAGCCGGGGCTGGAGGCCATAGAGGGCAGCAATGTTGGCGTGAGGATTGCGCGCGATGTTTATAGCGGCAGTGGCCGTTTCTTCCGGTGTGGTTCCGAAGGCGCCATTGCTTCGCGCGTTGCTGAATAGAGTGGTGCAACTGGTGGAGGTTGGTGAATTGGAGTTAACGCAGGCGGACAGAATGTTTGCAAGGGTATGAATCTTGGTCTGCGGGACCCTCCTGGAAGCCAAAGCAGAGTTGGCGAATCCCGTGACCGTGCTGGCAAGGTCGGCGGCATTGTCGATGCCAGTTATACCGGCAAGCTTGGAGGAAGCAATCGCGTGGGTCGCGTCTGTGGCAATTCCGGCCATCGCATAAGCCGCTGCGACCGTTGTTACTGCGTTCACGAAGATGAAAGGAGGGTTCAGATTTCCGGTTTCCGGGCAAGTGCCGAGCGAAGCCATCAGGCCAATGGCAGAGTTCGGCCCGTCGTCGCCGCTATTGCCGCCTCGGGCATAAACATAGACCTGGTGGCCGGCGGTGCAGGTGTAGTCGTCGGCAATGGAGAAGCCGCCGTATTCGCTGCTGAGGACGTAATGACCGATGGAATCAGCCGGGTTCCCGGTAGCGGAGGTGAGCAGCGAGACCGATGAGTTGCCATAGGCGCCGGAGTTGACCTGAAGCACATAGACCCTGGCCCCGACGACAGCACGAGATTGGCCTCCATTGACGACGCCCTGGTACGGCCCAGGAGGAAATGCGGTAGAAGCAGAATAAGAGCTGTCGGAATCGGAGGACACAGCGTCTGCGGTATCGGCGGGGACGACAACCGCTCCTGATCCTCCGGAACCGCCGGAGCCGCCACTTCCCGCGGAGCCACCCGAAGTGCCGCCTGAGGTGCCACCTGAAGTGCCACCTGAAGTGGTGCCTGACGTACCACCTGACGTGCCACCAGAGGAGCCTCCAGACGATCCTCATGAAGTGCCTCCTGAAGTACCGCCTGATGTGCCACCTGACGTACCGCCTGACGTGCCCCCGGAACCGCCGCTGCCGCCCACGCCGATAAACTCACCCTGATTGGGCATACCGCAACTGCTCAGGAAAAAACTGGCGAGAATAACTAAGAAAGCGAGGTAGCCGAGGTGACGCATTGTATCCCTCTGCACGATTTCAACCCCTACTATAATAACCGATGCGCAAAGACGTCCCGCCGTTGCACAGAAATGACGAGAAACCGCTATTCGGCGTGGATGTCCTGTCACGGCGGAGGCGGCGGGTTCGAGTCCCGTCGTCCCGCCATTCTTTCTTGAAGAAATACCACTGGGCCAAATCCCAGATGTCTGCATTGTACTGTTGAACAGCCTACCGGTGTACATCGGTAATTTGAAGATACGAGCGGATTAGCGGATGATCGGCGGAATGCTTGTCCCCCACAAGACGCGCCGCTGGCCTCGACTTCCCGTTGACCTGCCCGTTCGAGTTGTGACTGCCAAAGGTTTCTCTACCACTGTAGTTCCAGGCCGAGGGACCGAGCTCAGCGAAGGCGGCATGGTTCTTTATGCTGGAATCCTGCTGAGCCCTGGTGATCTCCTTGAAGTTGAATTCGACACGCCCTCGCGCTCTCATCTGACTGCGATCGTGCGTTCCAAGAGTGGCTTCTGCTTTGGCTTGGAATTTCTTGCTCCGCTCCCCGATTAGGCCAGGTCAGTTCGACGCTAGGCTTTCCTTCGTGTGACTGCGTGTCTTTCGTGGTGAAGGCAGTCAGATTAAGCCACCATGTAAGGTTCTCTCCGTTGGCATTGTTGCGCGACTTCTTCTAGTATCTCCTTGCAGGGCGGCGAGGGAAGAGCATGTATTTTGAGCAGTTTTATCTGGGTTGTCTGGCGCACGCTTCCTACCTGCTGGCGTCTGGGGGCGAGGCGGTGGTGGTCGATCCTCAGCGTGACGTTGATCTCTACCTGAAAGCCGCGGAAGCGCAGGGCGTCGCGATTCGTCATATTTTCGAAACTCACCTGCACGCCGATTTTGTCTCCGGACATAAAGAGCTCGCGGCCCGAACCGGAGCGAAAATCTACATCGGAGCCCGCGCCGGGGCCCAGTATCCCCACGTGCCCGTGGCTGATGGGTTTGAGTTGGCCGTGGGCGCGCTCCGCATCCGCGTGCTGGAAACTCCGGGGCATACGCCGGAGAGCATCTGCCTGGTGATCGTCGACGGGGAGAAATCTTCTGCTCTAAATCCCTGGGCGGTTCTGACCGGGGACACTTTGTTTCTCGGCGATGTGGGGCGTCCGGACTTGTCCCGCGAGTACACTCCCCCGCAGCTGGCGGGAATGCTTTTCGACAGTTTGCACGATAAACTCATGCGCCTGCCTGACCACGTGCTGGTCTATCCGGCGCATGGCGCGGGCTCGCTTTGTGGACGGAACATGCGCGCCGAGCGCTCCTCGACAATTGCCACCGAGCGGCTGACCAACTATGCGTTGCAGATTCCCAGCAAAGATGAGTTCATTGCGCAGTTGACGGAGCATCTTCCGGCGCGCCCGGAATACTTTTTGCAGGACGCGGAGATCAATCGCACGGGTGCTCCGGCACTGTCTGACTTGCCTGACCTGCGACGCATCGCGCCGGCGGAACTTGATCGCATGCTGCGGGAAGGCGAGATCGCTCTGGATGTGCGTGCCAGCGACGACTTTGCCGCGGGGCATGTGCCGGGGTCCGTGAACATCGCGCTCTCTGGCCAGTTTGCTTCGTGGGCGGGGACGGTGCTGGGGCTGAAGGCTCATCCCGTGCTCATCGCGGGGTCTGAGGAGCAGCTTGCGGAGGCGCGGGTGAGGCTGGCGCGCGTGGGCATCGAGGATCTGGATGGATATCTGGATGGCGGTGTGACTGCCTGGAAGGTGGCGGGGTTTCCTCTGGCCGTTCTGTCGCAGATTTCTGCGACTGAGTTGGACCAGGAATTGAGTAGCCGCGGGCTGAGCGTGCTCGACGTTCGGCGCGAGCCGGAGTGGGAAGCTGGACACATTGCCGGGGCGGCTTGGTGGCCGCTCGACAACTTCAAGGTCTCGCCCCCAGAGATCGATCGCGACGCGCCGATCGCTGTTCATTGCAAGGGAGGCTATCGCAGCGCGATTGCCTGCAGTCTTTTGCTGCGGGCGGGCTTCAAGAATGTCAGCAACGTATCCGGGGGCTTCGATGCCTGGCAGCAGGCGAACCTGCCATTCGTCAGCGAGAAGCCGGGGGGGGCCTGAGCTACTGATTTTGTGAGAAGTGTTCCTGCAGGAACATTTTGTAAGTACTGAAATGTACGTACACGGCACAAGTGACGGAGCTGCAAGCAGTTAGGGACGGTTCCGTATCTGAGAGGGGCGAAGCTCCAAAGTAGTGGCGAAACGCCTTGGGAGGCCGCTTGCGGCGCTTGTTGCATAGGTCCCTTCGCTTCGCTCAGGGCAGGCTCTTCGCTTCGCTCAGGATGACAATAGAAGAATGCGAAGCTTATTCAGAGTTGCCTAGAGCTTACTTCACAATGAAAACTGACAAACTGGCCAAGACTTATCGCGTAGAGAACGGCAAACACTTTCGTTTGAAGGACTTCGATCCCGCGGACTGCGGCCACTGGAGTTCCAAGGACCATGCTGCGCAGGCTCTGCAAGAGGGGATCGAGCGCACGGCGGAGCTGCAGGACAAGCTCTACGCGCAGAACCAGTGGGCCGTTCTGCTGATTTTCCAGGCGATGGATGCGGCGGGCAAAGACGGGATCATCAAGCACGTGATGACAGGCGTGAATCCTCAGGGCTGCCAGGTGTTTTCGTTCAAAGCTCCCTCAGATCCCGAACTGCAGCACGATTTTCTGTGGCGCACAACTTTCAGGCTGCCGGAACGCGGACACCTGGGAATTTTTAACCGGTCGTATTACGAAGAAGTGTTGGTGGTGCGGATCCATCCCGAGATTCTGAAAGGTCAGAGGAATCCGCCTTCTCTGGTGACGAAAAACGTTTGGGAAGAACGTTTTGAGGATATCCGCCATTTTGAGCAGCACATGGCGCGCAACGGAACGGTGATCCGCAAATTCTTTCTGCACGTGTCGAAGAAAGAGCAAAAGCGGCGTTTTCTGGCGCGCCTCGAAGAACCGGAGAAGAACTGGAAGTTTTCGGCGGCTGATATTCGCGAACGAGCGTACTGGGATGATTACCAGAAGGCCTACGAAGAGATGATCTGCAACACGGCTACCGAACAGGCTCCTTGGTACATTGTTCCAGCTGATAATAAGTGGTTTACACGGTTGGTGGTCTCGGCTGTCGTGGTGGAGACTCTGGAGAAGCTGGACCTCTGCTATCCCAAAGTGGACGCCGGCAAACGACAGGAGCTGGAAGCGGCGAAGAAGCTGTTGCTGAAAAAATAAGGGCGCTCTCCGACCTGCAGTCATATCGGGACGCTGCGATGAGTCTGCTCTTTGCAGGAGACGCAGGCGGTGTTTAGAAATTAGAATGCAGTGGCACACAATGAAGGGTAGGGCTGTCGTCACGAAGGGGAGCGCGGGAGTTGTGCGCTGGAATCAAGTGCAGAGGTCCTTAGCTTCGCGCCAGATGACAAGGATTTTTGATGGATGGCAGGTAACTTCGGGGGAGACATCAAAATGGCCGATCGAGACGTGCGTCATGGGGAGAAACAGGGAAGTATTGAAGCAAACGTAGTTCTTTTTTGCGCCCTTCTATTATTGTTCGCCCTTGCCGCCTCTGCGCAAACCAAGCCGGAGCATAAGGCCAAAGATTCGAGGCCCGCGTCAACAGCGGCGGCCGATGCTACGGGCCAGACTTCCCGCGCGTCCGGTTCGGACTCCACCACCCCGCCTGAGGAGAAGCCCTTCAAGGGAATGAAATACCGCTTGATCGGTCCGTTCCGGGGCGGGCGTTCGCTGACGGCGGCAGGAGTTCCGGGCGATCCGACCACATATTACTTCGGCGCCACGGGCGGTGGGGTTTGGAAGTCGACCGACGGCGCGATGACGTGGTTTCCGGTGTTTGACAAAGAAGGAACTGCTGCGATTGGCAGCCTGGCGGTGGCGAATTCGAATCCGAATGTGCTCTATGTGGGCACGGGCGAGGCTTGCCTTCGCGGCAACATCTCTCACGGCGACGGTGTCTACAAAACGCTGGACGGGGGCAAGACCTGGAAGAATGTCGGGCTGCGGGATTCCCGAGCTGTCGGCAAGATCATCATCAATCCGTCGAATCCTGACATCGCATTCGTTGCCGCTCTGGGACATCAATATGGCCCGAATCCGGAGCGTGGCATCTTCCGCACTACCGATGGCGGCAAGACCTGGGAGAAGGTGCTTTATAAGGACGAAAATACAGGCGGCGTGGACATCGCTTTCGACCCACACAATCCCAACATCCTTTTTGCAGCGCTATGGCAAGCGCGCCGGACTCCGTGGAGCCTCACGAGCGGCGGGCCGGGCAGCGGGCTGTACCGCTCGAACGACGGCGGAACGACCTGGAAGCACCTGGAAGAACACGGCTTGCCAAAGGGGCCGTATGGAAAGATCGGCGTGGCGGTGGGAGCCAGCTCTGATCGAGTCTACGCGTTGATTGAGGCCCACAACCCGGACGGTGGACTTTACCGCTCCGATGACGCGGGTGAGACCTGGCAGCTCGTCAATCCCAGCCACAGCCTGTGGCAGCGGCCCTGGTACTACATGCACGTGATCGCCGACCCGAGAGACGAGAATACTCTCTACATCATGAACGTGGATTCGTATAAGTCCACCGACGGTGGGCACTTGTTCAACAAAGTTAAAGTTCCGCATGGAGATAATCACGGGCTGTGGATTGATCCGCGGGATACGCGGCGGATGATCGCCTCGAATGACGGCGGGGTGACGGTCACGCTGGATGGCGGCAAGAACTGGACGCCGCAGGATAACCAGCCGACGGCGCAGTTCTATCACGTGATCACCGACTCGGCCACTCCTTATCGCGTGTACGGGTCGCAGCAGGATAGCGGCACGGTGGCCATTGCCAGCCGCAGCGATTCGGGATCGATCGACCGGTCTGATTGGTATGACGTGGGCGGCGGGGAAGCGGGCTACATTGCGCCGTATCCGCCTGATCCCAATGTGGTGTACGCGGCTGACTATCAGGGCAACATAACGCGCTTTGACAAGCGCACCGGACAGATCAAGTCGATCACCGAGCAGCCTGAGCTTTCCGACGGAAACGGCGCGGCCGGGCTGGAACATCGTTTTCAGTGGACGGCGCCGGTGGTGATTTCACCGCACGACCCCAACACGCTTTACCACGGTGGGGAACGAGTGTTTAAAACGACCGACGGCGGAGTGCACTGGCAGGCGATCAGTCCGGACCTGACGCGCAATGACAAAACGAAACAGCAACCTTCCGGCGGAATCACGCTAGACGATACCGGCACGGAATATTACGACACCGTCTTCGTAGTGGCGGAATCTCCGCTAACGGCGGGCCTGATCTGGGCTGGCACGGATGACGGCTTGATCCAGATTACGCGCGATGCGGGCAAGACCTGGACGAACGTTACGCCTAAGGAAATGCCGGAATGGAGCCGGATCAGCCAGATCGATCCTTCGCCGCATGACGCGGGCGTGGCGTACGTGGCCGTGGATCGCCACCAGAACGACGAGCTGCGTCCGTATATTTACAAGACTTCTGACTACGGCAAGAACTGGACCAAGATCACCAGCGGGATTCCGGATACGGCGTTCGTGCGGGCGGTTCGCGAGGACCCCAAGAAACGCGGGCTGCTCTATGCGGGCACGGAAACGGGCGTCTACGTGTCCTTCGACGACGGGGCCAACTGGCGTTCGCTGAAACTGAATCTTCCGACCACGCCGATTCACGATCTGATCGTGAAGGACAATGACTTGATCGTGGCGACCCACGGGCGGGCCTTCTGGATTCTCGATGACCTGACGCCGCTGCGGCAATACGATGAGAAGGTGGCGGAGAAAGACGTCCTTCTGTATGCGCCGGCTGTAGCCTATCGCATGCAGGCCGGAGCGGGTGGGGAGCGTCATCCCTCAAAGAGAACCGGGCAAAATCCGCCTGCGGGCGCTGTGATTTACTACTGGCTGAAGGATGCGCCCAAGCCGGATGGCGGGACGAAGAGCGCGATCCAGCTGGAAATCCTCGACAGCGCGGGCAACGTGATCCGCAAGTATTCAAGTGCGGAAGTGGCGCCGCTAGAGGAGCCGCTTGATCCTGACGAGAAGAAGCCTGAGAAAGAACTGAAGGCGGAGTCTGGCTTGAACCGCTTTGTGTGGGATCTACGCTATGACGAGGCGCATCATGTTCCGGGCTATTATCTTTGGGAATATGGCAGCGGGGCGCGTGGGCCAGTAGCTGCGCCCGGCCACTATCAAATTCGGCTCACGGCGGGCGGACAGAGCCAGACTGTGCCGCTGGAAGTGAAACTTGATCCTCGGGTGACGGTCAGCCAGGCTGACCTGGAACAGCAGGTGAGCGTGCTGTTGGGGATTCGCCAGAACCTGAATAAAGTTTTCGACACGGTCAACCAGATTCAGGACGTGCGCTCGCAGCTGGCCGGACTGAGGCGGCGTCTGCCGGAAAGTGCAGCCGGGAAAACCATTGCAGCGTCGGCGGACGATCTGGAGAAGAAGCTGGTGGCGCTGCGCGATCAGCTCATCAATCTGACCATTAGTGCGAACGAGGATTCGCTGGCTTATCCTCCGCAACTGGACGCCAAGCTGGCGTATCTGGCCATGGATATCGGAACGGCTGATTCGGCGCCTACCGAGGCCGAGCAGAAGCAATTCGAGAAGCTGAACCGGCTGACGGCGGACGTGCTGGCTTCCTGGGCAAACCTGGAGCATGGGGATCTGGCTGCGTTTCAGAAACTGACTGCGGAAGGCAGCTTGTCGACGGTGGTGGTTCCTCCGGCGGGACGCATGCCCGAGGCGGAGGGAGCGGAGGCGCACTGAGGGTCGCGATTCGTCCCAGACGAGCTGTTCTAGCAGGGGGGTGAAGAGAAATGGAATACAGAATCGTCACACCTGTCGAGCTTAAGCATTTGAAACAGCTTACCGTTCTGGAAGCGACTGGCGATGGACCTCTGACGTTCGAGGTAGTACTTTACGATCCGAGATCGGGCAGAAGTGTGACGGCGATTTTTACAGGCGTGGGTGAATTGAGCGTTACAAGATTGTCCAGGGGGGCGCTGATCGGGCCCCTCAAGGTTCTAGACATGAGGGACAGGCAGTTGGAAAATATCAAGTACAAGGTAATGGATTTCGAAGAAGAGCACATGTCCTTTTTCTGCGTGACTTTTTCGATGAGCGACCAATAATCCCTGTTCTCTGCCGAACGGCGCCTGCCCGTTACCCCTATTACCTCCGTGCTATTTCGATGGCACGGAGGTGCCTTGTTCGTCTCCCGGAGCGTTGCTATTGTGCCGATAGAGTCTGATGTTCCTCCCCAAGTACCAGCCGATCTCGAATTGGGGGTATTTATGCGGCTCATGCATCTTTGCTACGCAGCGGTGGGATTTGCGGTGGCGCGCTGGATTTTCCGGCGTCAGGCCCTGCCGGTAGCGGATCCGGTCACACGGTTTCGGACTTCGGGCCTTTTGTAGAGTAGTCGTGGATCGGGCGTGCGCCCGTTGCGTTTTCTATTTCGTCTCGCGCGCCCGGCCACGCCTCTTGGTGCAAACGGAGTAGTTACCAAGGTTTGCTGCAACCTCCCGCCGTTTTTCCTTTTCTTACTACAATCAGCTGAGGGACGATTTTCGTTGAGGCGATCGAGCGCAGCGCTCGATGCTCTCTGGAGCGGAATGCGATCCCTGGTTGGGCCGCCCTGCGGCGAGATAATTTCTCGAGCTTTGAATTCCAGTGTTGGGGACTTACGCAAATCGACGGATGCTGGCCAGCTTTGTGGTTGGGCTGTCTCTGCTCGCCCCCGCTTTGGTCGCGGGCCAGGAGCTGGACGACAGTGATACACCGCTGGGCGACGTGGCCCGCAGCTTCCGGAAGAAGACGCCTTCCGCGCAACAAGAGATCATCGACAACGACAATCTGTCGAAGGTGATGGACGACGTGGACAGCCGCCGGGTTTCGCGGTCTTCTTTTCTGTATTCGGTCGACGTGCTGGGCAAGACTTTTCAGGTGTCGGCCCCAGACGTTACATGCAGTCTTTCTTTCACTGCCAACATTAAATCGTTGCTCTCCAGTGCCTATGTGCAAATGGATTTGCCGGCGGACGAATTGCTCAAGCTCAGCGGTCCGGCAGCGATTCACGGCGACTCGCTGGAAGTTTCGGTTTTCAACGGCACGAATTGGCATGTGAGCGAAGTGGCCGTGGCTCTGACCGTGGTGAGACGTGCGGAGTTCCCTGAGGCGGCGTTGCATGATCGTCCGGGGCATGATCAGCCTGGGAACGATGGGCTGGCGAAGCTGATCCCGGCGGCTGCTATCGAGCCTGTACAGGAGCGGGATAATCGGTCGGACAATCGTACTGAGAAGCGTTCCGACATGGCTGTTCTGTACCGCATGAGGGCCGCTGCGGCTCCGTTTGTTGTGACGGTGTTTGCCGCGCCACTCAATGTCGAGATAGGACCTGACCAGGAATGGCATTGGGCCATTGTGCAGGCCAAGGGCTATCCTCCGCAGCAGCATGCTTCCGAACAAGGGGCGACAACTGGAGCCACGACGCAGATACAGTCAGACACGGTGCCGCCGATTTCTCCCGCAGCGCAAGGCACGCCGGCTTCTGCAGCACCGCTTCAAGCAAATCCGGGCCAAAGCTTTTCCACGACCAGCCAGGATGCTCCCGCTCGCTGATCCGAACCGAACCTACGATTCGGCGCTCTCATGGGCACGTGCTAGACTGTGGCCATCTCATAAATCCTGGGGCAGCAGGACCCGAGGGAGGACCCCAGGGGCTAAAGCCGAGTGACGGGGTGGCTTGAACGGCACGGTTGAAGTTATGCCCTTCCGGAACCCACCCCTTCCCGAAAGCACCCCTTTCCGGGGAACCACTCGTGCCCTTCCCGAGCCCAGTTATGAGAAGGCTTCTAGCCGAAACTAGCCATTGAGGGGCGCTCATGAAATTTGGCGTCATCATTTTTCCCGGTTCCAATTGCGAACACGATGCCTATTGGACGATTCAGCACGTCTGCAAAGAGCCCGCGACGTTCCTGTGGCACGAGTCGCATGATCTGGAGAACTGCGATGCGGTGATTGTTCCTGGAGGTTTCGCCTACGGGGACTATCTCCGCACCGGCGCGATCGCCAAGTTTTCTCCGGTGATGGAGGCGGTTCGTAAATTTGCCGCGGCGGGCGGGTTGGTGCTCGGCCTCTGCAACGGCTTCCAGATTCTTTGTGAAGCGGGGCTTTTGCCGGGAGCGCTGCTGCGCAACGTCGGCCTGAAATATGTTTGCAAGCCGGTGCAAGTGCGAGTGGAAAATACAGACACTGCCTTCACCAACGCCTGCAGCCCGGGCGAAGTGCTGACCATCCCAATCGGTCACATGGAAGGGAACTATTTCTGCGATGTGGCCACCCTGGACGAACTGCGCCGGGACCATCGCATTGTCTTCCGGTATTCCAGCCCAAATGGCGAGATCACCGCTGCGGCCAATCCCAATGGATCGCTGGATAATATTGCGGGCATTTGCAGTCCCGGAGGCAATGTAGTGGGCATGATGCCGCATCCGGAACGGTCCGCGGAGCCCGAGCTCGGATGTACGGATGGCGTGAAGATTTTTCAGTCTATGGTGGTGGCGCTGGCGGCGAAGTGAAGAAGTGTGGCCGCCCGATGAAGAATGCGGCCCGGCAGTTTCCCTTGGCTTGTATCCGTGGGTTCTGGTTTGAAAATTATTGTTCGCGGAGCACGTTTGCGGGATCGATGTGCAAGGCGCGTCTCACGGGACCGACAACCGCTAGCGATCCGGTGAGCAGCACAGTGAAGGCAACTGCAGCAAGCACGACTGGATCCTGGCAGAGGTAGGGATTGAAGGGGGTGTCCGGTTTCAGGGGAGGGTGTCCGTGAATGAACAGGGAGGGATGGCGCCGAGAGCAGCGGATTGCGAAGCTGATGGCGAGCGGCATTGCTCCAGCGCGGGCAAAAAAGGGCACCCTGATAAAACTCAGGATGCCCATGACATTCATTTCCGGCGCTTTGGAAGTTGAGC
>VFSW01008494.1_pt1 | contig 14738 bp, 21 predicted proteins | sample 5358111 | NCBI WGS metagenome assembly VFSW01 (sample SAMN11554181, study PRJNA540505) | mine drainage metagenome | isolation source: sediment from site ElyBrook_90M | place: USA: Ely Copper Mine, Vershire, VT | collected 2017 | reverse complement strand
GCGCGATTAACAACCTGCCGCCAAAGTTGGACAAGTATCTGACGCAGATGAAGCTCTACATCAAGTGGCTGGAGCTTCGTCACGGTTGGTTGGGAGTGTTCTCGATCTACAAGCCCTTCCAGCCGGTGTTCGTGCCGTTGAACATTGAGTTCTCCGACCGTGAGCTAGACGAGAACGAGCAGATCTGCTTGAACCACGCGCGGCACGAAGGGCTGTTGAAATGAGTGCGGCATTTGTGCAGTGGGACACATACTTCATCACTGCCGCCGATACTATTGTGCGGCACTTGCCCTTGACATTGCTGTGGGGTGTAGAGCCGCCGTTAGTGCTGCAACGCAATGGCTTTCCCTGTTCGCGTATCCACATGAACGAATCGAGACGTGTTGTTGCGTACACGAGTGTCGGCACAGACGACCTTCGTAGCATCGTAGAAGTTATTCAAAAAGTAGAGGGGATGTAAGCCGTGTCGATGCCGAAGCAGAAGCCGGGGAAATCGAAGCAGGACTACGAGACGCCGAAGGATCTGTTGGACGCGATCAAAGCATATCTGCGGATCATAGCGTTCGAATTCGACTTCGCGTGTTCGGAGAAGAACAAGAAGGCGCGAGACGGCTGGACCGAAGAAGATGACAGCTTGTCCAAGCATCCCGTGCAGTGGGCTTTCCAGTGCCGGGGAAAGCGTCAATGGGGTTGGTTGAATCCGCCGTTCAACAGAATCACACCGTGGGCGCATATGTGTCGGCGGGCAATGCGGCTTGGTGCGAAGATCGCATTCCTTGTTCCGGCCAGCGTGGGCAGCAATTGGTATCGGGACCACATTCACAACCGCTACGGCGTGAAGGTGTTGTTCCTGAACGGCCGACCGAGCTTCGATGGCAAGGCGGGTTTTCCGAAAGACTGCATGATCGTGTTGTTCAATAAAGAGCAAGGCGACTTCTCAATCGACGTTTGGACATGGAAGGAGAGCAAATGAGTAAGAAAGGCGAGCAGGGTTCAGCGACGTTGCACCTGACGATCACATATAACCATGTTCGTGTGCTGGATGTGATCGAGTCCGCGAAAGAAGTCGTAGAAAAAGCGTGCGAGCAGGGTGCAACAGAAGGGTTTTTGGAACTGCACTCAACTGGCCGCATTGACGTGGGGGATCTCCGATGAAGAGCAGCAAGAAAACTTCGGGCTTGGAAGATCTGTTCGGTGAGAACAAGGCGGGCACGACGGCCAAACAGCGCGTCATTTGGGCGAGCTTCGGGGAAGTCGGCACGCTCAAGACATCATTCGGCCTGACGGCGCCGGGGCCAATACTCCTACAGTCGCTGGATCGCGGCACGGAAGGCGTGGTCGATGTCTATCTGAAGAAGTTGGAAGAAGAAGGGCGTGAGAAAGACATCTACGTCGTGCCCTACGACTCCAACACGCACAACGCTACGCAGGAGAGTGCCGAAGAAACCGCTAGCAAGATCGAAGCGGACTTTGAGCAGGCGATTGAGAACGCCGTGCGGACGATCATCTGGGACAAGGAGACACAGATCTACGAGATTTTCAAGTATGCGGTGTTGGGTGCGCCGACCGATGCACCGGCCGCTTACTACCCACTGTTCCAGCGTTACCGGTCCCTGATCAACAAGGCCAAGGACGCAGACATCAACTTCTGCGTGATTCAAGGCATGAAGGACCGATGGGGCCAGACGATGAAGGCATCGGGCAAGATGGGCGCGAACAAGACCAGTGATCGTCAACGGCGCGGGATGCCCGAGATTGACGAACTGATGCACATCAACATCGAGCATGTGCTGGTGGATGGCGAGTTCTACATGAACATCGGCAAGAGCCGGGGGCCGGGTGGACGGGAAATTCAGAACACCACGATCCCGTACTGCGAGTTCCCGACGTTCGCGCAGATGGTGTTTCCGGACACGGAAGAGAGTGATTGGCTGTGACCGTCACCAAAGCGATCTGCCCGGCGTCACCAGACGGCAAGCACACGTTCGTTCGTGGCTGCTGTATTGACTGTGATCTCAAGCAAGACACAATCGGGGATCGCCTTCGGGCAGCAGCAGAAAGGATGCGCGATGCTGCTCGTTGATCCACAGGGACCGAAGGGCGCATTTCTGGTTGAGTCCTTGAAAGCCGCTGGACTTCCAGCCAAGGAATACTGGTTGGATGCTGGCGATCTGGCGTTCATCGGCCTGGGCGAAGGCGGTGAGTCGTTGAACATCGGGATCGAGTTCAAACGGCTCGACAGCAGTAGTACGGACTTGACGCAATCGTTACGTTCAGGCCGTCTATCCGGCGAACAACTGCCCAAGTTACTTGGCCCGAATGGTGCATATGATCGAGCGTGGCTGCTGATCGAAGGTCAATGGCGGCACGATCCACGCACCGGACTCGTCACCGTCTACAAAGGCAAGCATCGCGGATGGCAACCAATCCCCGGCAAGATGCTCACGCAGGAACTTCGTGAACGGTTGCTCACGCTAGAACTGTGCGGTGGCTTGCATGTGGCCTTCACTCCTACCCGTGCTGAAACCGTCGCTTTCATCACTGCTCTATATCGTTGGTGGACTGATCGGGATCTGGATCAGCATGCTAGCCATCTGGCTGTACATGATGCACCAACTTTCCGACCGGTCAGTGATGTCGCTGCTGCCCTTATGCGGTGGCCGGGAGTTGGTTACAAAACCGCTTCAGCTGCCGAAGTGGCTTTTGGGTCTGTTCGCACTGCGGCGAATGCAAAAACAGAGCGGTGGGCAGATCTTGATCTCCGTGGACGGAAAGCAAAAAAGTTCGGCAAAGCGAAGGCGGAAAAACTCGTAACGTGGTTGAAGGGGGAGCATAGATGAAGAAGGGACGAATCATCACAGGACCGGGCGGCGACGACCCGGAGCCGCCGAATGACAATGGACCGGAAATGCCGGAGCTTCCGCCACTCCCGGCTGTCAAGCTGTTCGTGCTCGATTGGTTCGATGCGCGAGTGAACACGATCCAGCGCAAGGACGTTCACGCGCATGTGTGCAATTTCACGGAGTCGGGCGGCGTGAACTTCGTGGTGTTCAAGAAGCTGCCGATGGATGAAGCCATGGACTCCATGCGGCACGGTGGACCGCCTTACAAGGGGCGGTATGTCGGGTGTTTTCCGAACTACGTGTTCATCGAAGAGATCGAAATTCCTGAAGGGAAGGTGAGCTAATGGGAGCGACGAGAGCCGAAGTTTACGCCGCTATTGACAGCGAGCGTGACTATCAGCGGGGACGAGCGGAAGAAGTGAGCGGCATCGGTTCCGGTGAGCACAGGCATTCCGTCGAAGAGTTTGTGCTATACATGGAAGACTACATGCACGAACTTCGCAACCAGTTGTCGCGGACGTGGACACCGAGTGGAAATGCGGCCGATGCTCCTGCATCATTGCACACACTTCGTAAAGTTATTGCACTTGGTGTAGCTGCATTAGAGCAGCACGGCGCCCCGAAGAGAGCTTAATCATGGAGACGACGCCACGCGCTACCGTTGACTTTGAAACACGTTCGGCCTGTTCACTGCGTAACAGTGGCGTGTGGCGTTACTCGCTCCATCCGTCCACACAAGTGCTCTGTCTGGCGTTCCGGCTCCCCTATTGGGAGTCGGGGCGCACGGGCCTTTGGCATCCCGCGTTCCCGAAGTTAGGGATCAAGGAGATCGAGAAGACTGGCGACGTGCAAGAGTTGATCGATTGGATCGAAGAAGGGGGCATCGTTGAAGCTCACAATGTGTGGTTTGAGTTTTGTATTTGGCGTAACCGGCTCGTTCCGAAGCATGGCTTTCCAGCTGTGCGGGATAATCAGTGGCGTTGTTCAGCGGCGAAGGCTTCGAGTCATTCGCTACCGCGTTCGTTGGACGACGCCTTGCATGCCTTGACTTCATCCGTAGCGGCACGGTTGTTGGGAGAGCCCGATGACAGCACGCACCTGAACAAAACGATCTCGAAGGACAAAGAAGGCGTGTTGGTGATGCGGAAGGTGAGCAAGCCGCGCCCGCCACGCAAAGCGGAGATTGAGCTTGCGGAACGTCATGGACTGCGGCCCCGGCGCTACTACTGGCATGAGAGTAAGGCACTCTACAAACGGCTGTGGGAATACTGCCGTCAGGACGTGCTGGCCGAAGAAGCGCTCAGCGAGCAGATCCCGGATCTGTCGGACGACGAAGAGCGGATGTTTCTGATGGACCGCATGATCAATGCGCGGGGGTTCCAGCTGGACACGGATGCTGTCAGCACGGCACTCGCGTTGATCGCCGGGGAAGAGAAGATCCTGAATGGCGAACTGGCGAAGCTCACCGGGGGTAAGGTGAAGAAGGCCACACAACGCGCGCAGATGATCAAGTGGCTAGCAAGTGAAGGCGTGCATTTGCCAGATACGAAAGCACAGACGATCACTGAAGCTCTTGAAGATGACGAGCAGCAGAACATTGCTTGGCAGATGTCCGGTGTGAGTATGACGGACAGCGCCAAACGTGGGCTCCAGCTGATGAAAGAGCTTGGCCGGTCGAGCACAGCGAAGTACGTGAAGATGCAGCAGTGGATGGATGAAACCGGCCGGGTGCGTGGTGGATTGCTCTATCACGGTGCGAGCACCGGTCGTTGGTCCGGTCAGGGAGTTCAACCGCACAACTTCGTTAGGGGGAGCGTTGGAGACATCGAAGGGCTTTGGGGAGTTCTCAAATCTCGTGACCGAAGCGCAATCGCAAACTTCCCGGTGGATCCGGTCAAAGCGCCCGGCAAAACCGTTGGCTCCGTCATGGATGCGCTTGCGAATGCGCTCCGGGGCGCGATCATTTCGTCACCAGCTACACAACTATTTGTTGCGGATTACGCGAGCATTGAAGCGCGTGTGCTCTTGTGGATCGCAGACGACAAAGCCGGACTGGACATCTTCAGGTCGGGCCGTGACATCTACTGTGAAATGGCAACAGAAATCTATGGGCGTCCCATCACCAAAGCCGACAAGGACGAACGACAAGTCGGCAAGGCTGCAATCTTGGGACTCGGCTACCAAATGGGTTGGTCGAAATTCCAAGCCACAGCAGCCAAGGCAGGGAGCATCCTAGATGATGGGTTCGCACAGCGAGTTGTCGAAGCGTATCGTGCGAAGTTCTGGCGCGTGAAACAGCTGTGGAGTGATCAGGAAGAAGCCGCCAAGCAGGCTGTGAAGCATCCCGGCAAGCAGTGTTGGGCGGGTAAGATTCGTTGGAAGGTCGAAGGACGTTTCCTGTATTGCATCCTGCCGAGTGGGCGCCGGTTGGCCTATCCGGACCCGGAGATTCGGGAACGCGATACCCCGTGGGGCGAGAAGAAAGCGGCCCTGACCTACAAGGGCATCAATCAACTGTCCCACAAGTGGGAACGTCAAACGTCCTACGGTGGCATGCTTGTTGAAAACATCGTGCAAGCTGCGAGCCGGGACTTGATGGCATGTGCTATGCAGCGGATCGAGCGCACGGGGATCTACAACGTGGTGCTCACCGTGCATGACGAAATCATCGCTGAAAGTACTGGTGGTGAGATCAAGCAGTTCGAAGCCCTGATGGCCGAATGTCCAGATTGGGCAAAGGATTGCCCGGTGGCGGTTGAAGGTTGGGCGGGACCGAGATACAAGAAATGACTGGCCGACTCTGTGAATGTGGGAAATTCGATACGGGCGTTCCGGTGTGTGCCAAACCGGGATGCGTTAGAACAAACATGGAACGTATAGACGTTTCTGAAGCGGCTTGGATGGCATATCGTTTGCTAGGTTACTTCCTAAAGGAGAACGCGCATGACAGCTGTGACAACGACCGAAACACGGACGGTGAAGCTCCAGCCATCGACGCGAGCCCGACTGCTGATCAAGCTGAAGGCCGCACAGAAGGAGAAAATCGCACGGGACATCGCGAATCAGAAATACGAGAAGTTGAAGGGGGAGATTCGCGCTATCCGTGAGTCAACCGGCGAAGAGTCGCTGGAATTCGACGGCTACGGTATGAGCAACGTCGAAGGCTTCACCATGAAGTACGACGAGAAGAAGATGTTGCTGCACGGGCTGTCGGTCGAAGAGATCGAAGGCTTCAAGGTGAAGACGCCGAAGAAGCCATACGAGAAGATCACCTTCCCGGCTGAGAAGGTTGCCCGGCGTCTACTGAGCAGGGGGCACGATGAGTGAACAACGATTCAAGGCGTGGGTGACGGAAACCAAGGAAGCGCTGAATGTCTCACTCCAAAGCGGTGATGGTACACCAAACGCTGTTCTGTTTTTCACGCTAGGAAGGGCTGTGGTGTTCGCGCTGCTCACCATCGCTATCGCCATTCACGAAGCAGCCGAGAAGAAGGGGAAGTGATGAACGAGATCAACGACTGTCGCGGCGTCCGTATCCATGTCGGTGATACCATCGTCTATCCGGGGCGCCGGGGTTCGAACCTGTGGCTGTCATCGGGTGTGGTGGTTCCCCCGGTGTACGAATCACAGCAGTCGATCCACGTCCGGCGTAACGACACCGGGCGTATCGTGGAAGTGATGAATACGCAGCGGGTTGCTGTGGTTGCGTCCGGTCTGTAGTCATGGCAATGACTCATATCGAATGTGATCGTTGCCGGGGCGCTGTGCCTGTAGAAATTACCAAATGTGAAACGTCCTTTATTCGGGCTCGTCTTCCCGAGAACTGGCGATACACAATGGTTGCTGGACAGGGAATGAAAATGCTTTGCCCGGCTTGTTTCACGGCTCTTCAGGAACAGCTTTCGGAGTTCTTGAAATAGGACATCGGCGTCACTATTTGGGGACGGGGGCTTGTGCTCTCGTCCCCGTCGTCCGTTAGAGGTAAAATAGGCAGACCCGCCCACAACAAGGAGCCTGCATGAGCCGCTATGTCGCAGGGAAAGAACCGCCGTGTCCCGGTAACAGTCCGAAGTGCCGAAAAGTTCTCAGTGATCGTGGATCTCGCGTGTGTGCTGAGTGTTACATCTACTCCCGTCGCCCGGCGGAACGTTCGACCTTGCCGCCGCAAGAAGCGGTCGCAGCGGATCGTCAACGCAATGCGGAACGTGGCGAACTGACTTCCCTGAAGGCGAAGTATCAGTCCGCGTTGCAGGAGATCGATGACATTCGCACTGAGCTAAGCAACGCGCGGTTGATCACGTCGCATGATATTGATCCCGTCGAGATCACACCGACGTTCGGCGGCAAGAACGACAATGAAGCCGCTGTCTGCTTTGCCATTGGTGATTGGCACAGTGAAGAGATCGTCAATCCCGCTACAATGAACAACAAGAACGAACACACCATTGAGATTCACCAGAAGCGACAAGAGCGGTTCTGGCAGAAAGCCTTGGGGTTGTTTCGATTGATCGAAGCAGGCGTGAAGGTGCCTACCATCGTGTTGGCACTGCTTGGTGACTTCATCACCAATGACATTCACGACGCCGATAGCGCGGAGAACAATGCGCTGTTGCCCATCGACGCCATTATGATGGTCGAGAACGAGATCGCCGGTGGGGTTAATTTCTTGCTGGAACATACGGACTCACAGATCATCATCGACACGCACAGCGGCAATCACGCCCGCACCACCCGCAAAGTGCGGATTGCGAGTGAACGGGGGCATTCCCTTGAGCACTATATGTACGCGCATCTGGCGCGGCTTTTCGCCACAGAACCCCGCGTCACCTTCCGCGTCAACGAAGGCTACCATTCCTTTCTCAACATCTACGACGTTCGTGTTCGACTGCATCACGGTCATGCCGTCAATTATCAAGGCGGTGTGGGCGGCATTACGATCCCCGTCAACAAGGCCATCGCGCAGTGGAACAAGGAGACGACAGTAGATCTCGATGTTTTCGGGCATTTCCATCAAGCGTTCGATGGCGGCAATTTCATCTGCAATGGATCGATGATCGGCTACAACGCCTTCGCCAAGTTCATCAAGGCGGGCTACGAAGTCCCGAAGCAGATGATGTTTGTGATCGATAAGAAGCACGGACGGACCTGCACTTGGCCCGTGTATGTGCAAAAGAAGGAGAAGTAGATGAGCATTCCGTATGACGACCATTTGTCCGTTGACTTCGGTTTGGGGGTCAACGACGCCAACGCCGACTACAAGAAACTGCATGGGATCGACATTCCGTATGACCCCGGCATGATCTCCGTGCATTCGCAGCGATGCGGGTGGGATTACTACGATGGTGGATTGCCGTGGGAGACAAGCAAGATCAAGCACCTGAACGAGTATCGGGACGAATACGGGTTGCCCCATGTGGATCCGCCGCCGATCCCGCCGTTCACTCCGGCGCCACGGTTCTGGAAGGCGAACATGTGTGGCACGCGAGTGCCGGGGCTTCCGCCTGTGCCGGGTGGAGCCGCCGACCCATCACTCGTGCTGTCGTGGTTCTACGACCGCTACAACGACAGTGATCGGGCGCGCATTCGAGCCGCATGGAAAGCCAAGGGGCTGACGCACGTTCTGCTGTCGTGGCCGGATAGCCGGTCTGGCAATTCACAGATCCAAGCCGCTGTGAGCGCCGTGCAGTTCAAGGCGATTTGTGTTGAATTGATTCGTGACGGCTTCTTTCCGTGCGTGATGCTGTCGTCCAAGGATTACGACCCACGCGACGTTGACGCCATCATGGCCGGGCTCGAATCCCTGTTCGTACAGACCGTTGGTATCGTGCCGATGTTCTGCGTGGGTTGGGAATTGTCGCTGTGGTTGTCACCGACCCAAGTGCAGCAGCTGATCGACCGGATCTCGCCGCGCGTGAAGACGCAAGCGGGCACCCTGCTCTACGTCCACTTTCAGGAAGGCTACCCGAGCTTCCAGGAGCCGGGCGGAGCGGTAGCGGACTTCTGGAACCCCAATGTGGGGAAACTTGACGGCCTGCTCTACCAGAAGTTGATCAATCAGAACGATGCGCAGTTTCTGGACTCACTGAACGACTGCTTGCAGCGGTTCGGGGGCGGTTTCAACATGGTGAAGGGGTTCGATTTTGTGGGGCTGGAACTCTCAGCCATGACGCAATTCAATGGCTCGTGCAGCGAAGCCGAAGGCGACCGCATCGGCACACTCGCCATCAACGCACCGAAGGTCAACGGCGTCGGTGTGTCGGGCAGTGGCAATGGTCTACAGTAAACACTCGTAGAAGGGTGAAAGGTTGTCATGCTGATCGATGGCATCGACATCTCTGTGACTGACGAAGAACTGGAAGATTCTTTCTTTTGGAAGGGGGCGCGATGTCTCGTAGCGACGAATTCGACCGACCATTCAATACCGATCCGCAGAAAAGCGCGCAGCCGTGTGGGTGTGACGAAGGTGCAAACTACGTGTGTGAAACGCATCACACACATGTGACACGGGCGCTTGCAACTGCGAAAAGCATTGTAGCGAACCTGACGCCCATGAAGGGCAGTGCGCAGTGGCGAAAGGAACGGCCGCTGTATAGTGGCGTCATTGCCTACTTCCCCGATGCTCTGATGGAAGTGGCCTACGTGAGCTTCAAGGGTAATCAGCAGCACAACCCCGGCCAACCGCTGCATTGGGCGAAGGAGAAAAGTGCGGATCATCTGGACGCTTGCGCTCGTCACATGGCCGATCATTCAAAGAATCCGGTTGACACTGATCAAGCGCTACATTTAGCCAAGAACGCATGGCGGGCGCTTGCGGAGCTTCAAATGTATCTAGACAAGGAGAAGGCATGAAGATTGGATTTGACGTTGACGGCGTGCTGGCAGACTTCAACCGTTCGTTCATCGAGCGTGTAATTGCCGTGACCGGCAAAGACCTGTTCCCGCTTCGGCCGTTCGATATTCCGACATGGGATTACCCGCAGCACTACGGCTACACAGACGCCGAGTGTTCGGCTGTGTGGGAGAACATCAAAGCGGACGCAACGTTCTGGTATCAGCTGTTTCCGTATGATGGCGTGCCGGAGTTCTTGTCAAAGCTCCACAGCGGCAACCATGACATCTACTTCATCACGTCGCGCCCCGGTATTCAGGCCAAGGCGCAAACGGAGAATTGGATCGAATTTCATAACTTCGGTTTGAAGACGGAAGCGTTCAGCTATCCTACCGTTCTGATCTCTAGCGATAAAGGCCGGTGTGCCGTGGCGCTCAAGTTGGATCTCTACATTGATGACCGTACGGAGAATTGCCTTGACGTGAATCACTCGTCACCAGCAACGAAGGTGGTCATGCTGGCTCGTCCGTGGAATACCGCACAGCAGGGGATCCTGCGAGTCGAAACGCTCGACCAGTTTGCCACTTTCATCGATCCCTTCTAACTGCTACAGTAGAGGCATGGCTTGGCTGCTGTGCCTCTACCTTCTTGCCCCAAGTTACTTCCTGCGGGTTGATGTCTCCCCACGCATTCAGGGCAGTAACATGTACGGCCAAGCGCAGAAGCCCCTAACAATCACGGTGAAGGTTCGTTCGGAATGCCGACAGATCGGTTTTTCTATCGCCGGGGACTCGAAGAGTTTCGTGGTGCAACGGGATGCGCCCGACGATGGCCGGACGTTGCGGGAAGAATTTAGGGTTGTTCGGGGCAGCTACAATATCGCCGTAGCCTGTCTGGGTGGGAACGGCGGGATCCTGCAACTCGTGGATGCAGGATCCGCCCAAGTGCTATAGGAAGCGCTCGATCAGCCGGTCGAGCTTGCTGTCCACGCTTTTCACATCGCCCTTCACTTCGTTCAAGTTCTTGTCGATGTTATCGAACCGCACCTTATCGACTTCTTCGTGCGCGGTGATGCGCTTATCGTTGGCAATGGTCTTTCCCACCAGCCAACCGCCTGTCGGAACCACGACGGCCGACAGTCCAGTAGCAATCCACGTTGACCAGTCCATGACTAGTATCCTTCCGCAAGCGGCGAATTCGAACGGAACGCACGCGACCGATGACGAGCGTGCGACAGCTTACCCAAAGCAACTTCAGGCGCAACGCTTTTCGAGATATCGACGGCCCCCGGAACTTTGTAGCCAAGCTTTTCATCAAGCAACTTCCGTGCTTCTGCGATCACGTCGGTGTTCGCGGTTGCCAAATTCACGCTCTGCGTGTTGCCGGGCCGACGATGGAACTCTTCGACCGCACGATTCATAAATTCCGGCGACATCGGCTCACGGGCGCCGATACCAGTTTCGTACGGTGACGGGTTCTGCGCGTGGAGTTCGGCCAGCGCTTCTTCGACGCTTGGCTGTCGTCGTTGGCTGTTTCCCACGCCCACCACGTCATCAGCCAGACCATACGCGGGGTTGGTCGCTTCATTACGGCTACCCACTTCAGCAGCTTTGTCTCGCCAATACTTTCGTTCGGAGTTGTCCATATTTCCAAATGGTGAATTCTGACCTTTCCGAATGGTGTTCCCTGCCTGCCCACGCACAGCAGGACGATACGGCCGATGCGCTTCCACGTCCTGACCGGGATGCGTGCCTTGTTCGACTCGCCCATACTTGTTCGACGCTGCACCAGTGTCCGGATCGATCTTCAGATCGCCGCCGTACGGGGCGCCGGATCGCTGTGCAGCTTGAGCGCGGGACATGCCGCCCGCTTCCATGTCTCGTGCCGCTCCCACACTCGCACGTACGCCCTGTGCAGCCAGTTCATCGGCTGTCAAGGGCACATCCGGTGGAGTCAGCGTGCGGTTGATGGCCGCGCCAATATCCGTCTCCCCGAGCGCTCGAAGGGACGCCGGGATATCCATGCGCTCAAGCGCCGCGCCGCCGCGTTGAAAGGCTCCACCGAGCCCCCGAAGCGCCGGGGGAACAGCCACTTCAGCTGCTGCCGCCACGGGATGACCAAAAATGGCAGTTGGCCCGGCATACTTGCCCGCGGCCTTTGCAGCACGCGACTCCCCGATGGCAGTCATTCCCCTGCCGGTTGCGGAAAGTCCCTTCCCAGCCAACTGGGGCCCGTAGCGCAAGGCTCCTACGAGAGCATCGGGCGCAGCGACGCCGCCAAGGGCTTCAGCAACCGCTTCGCCGCCCTGTTCGGGGTTGAGTGCCCAATTGTTAAAGGTGTCGGACGCGCCAGAAGCCGCTTCGCTTGCAAGATCCTTGCCAAGTTCCGGCAGGCTCCGGATGGTGTCCGGCAGGTTGTGTGCGATGTCCCATTCAGCCTGAACGCCTTCAGGGATTGACGCGAGCCCACCAAGGACAGCACTCGCACCGCCCTTCAGCGCCCCATAGCCGCCCCTGACAACCGCCGTGGGGCTCATCAGCCCGTGCATGCCACGTCCGAAGTTTTCGAAAAATTGATCCGCCGAAACAGGACCAAACCCCGGAACGTTCATGACCTTGCTGGCTTCACGATCAGCAACGGTGTCCATCGCTGCGACGTTGCCGGTACGTTCCAGCATCTTCGCAAACGGATCGATCCGCTTCAGCGTTCCCTTCGCTTCTTCCAGTAGTCGATCCTGCTCTGCACGACCGCCATCCGGGGCAACGTAAGGAGCCGCGCCCTTTTCAACAGGCGATTCATCTGTCGGCGCAGCCAGCGACGACGGCACTGTACCGAATGGAGCCGATTCATCTGTAGACCAGTCGTGTGGTTTGCGTTTCAGATCCGCGTTACCGTAGGACGGTGAACTACCCGCCGACGCCGCAATGAGATCAGCGAGAGACGCCATTGGCTACTCCTTCTTCGGCGCTCGCGCCGGACGTATCGAGCGTGTTAATCGTATCTTCCATCATCTTCGCCATGCCGTGCAGGCGCCGGACGGTCTGATAGGGGGTTTCATGTCCCCACTTGCTCTGATGCTCACGGAACAGCGGCGTGATCGTCGCCAAGCCACGCACACCGGGCAGCTGGCCCGCCATCTGTTCGATGTTGCCGAAACTGGCCGACTGCGCAAGCTCACTGAACGGCGTGGGAATGCCCCAATCGTACTTCGCTCGTTCGGCCCGCGCTTTCGCCATATCCATGGCGCTGCCGTATTTCGGAGCGCCCGAGCCCGTCAGAAAGGACATGAAACTGGTCGAGCCTTCCGGACCCTGCGATTCGTCCTGATCAACCTGCGCGTTGATGCCCTGATACAACTTCTCGGCCTGCTGAAGCGCTTCGAGCGTCTTCGAATGCGCGTCGAGCAGCTGGTTTCGCGCACGCTGCACCAGTGCAGGCATTGGCGTTGTAGTGAAGCTCACTCCACCGTTAGCGTTGATGGTTGGCTTGACGGATCCGCCCGGCCCGGCCATCCCTTTCATTCCACCCTGCCCACCGCCCGTCGCAGACTCAAGCAGCTTCTGCGTGTTCGCGTTCTGGTTGTTCTGTTCCGCGATCTTGCCCGCGTTGATTTCCTTCTGCACGGCGAGATCTCCCGCCGCCTTGGCATTCGGCACAGCCAGCACATTCGCCAACGCATCGTTCCGCTGTTGCGTAGCATCCGGCGAGTTATACCGCACGTCTGCCTGATATGCCTTCTGCTGATCGGCAATCTGTTTCCGTGCAACCGTGCCGGTCCATGGATCATTTTCGTCGCCGCCGAGATCTGCTTCGGTCGCGCCGGTCTGAAACGTCGCACTCCGCTTAGAGAGATTCTTGGCGATCTCGTCCTGAAGCATGGCGTGATTCGCTTCGGCGTCCACAAGGGGATCCATGCCATCCGGAGCACGAAGTTTCTTAGACGACAGACCAGCGAGCGCCTGAAGAACGTCTGTAATAGCCATGATTAGATCCCCGTTGCTTTCGCTTTCTTATTAGCCAGATCGTACAACGCATCAAGTGATGTCGAACGCATGCCACCCGGCGAATAGGCTGTCGAATTGGTGCCCCGAAAGGACGTGCCGACTTTGGCGTTTCGTTCGGACAGCGCCTGCATGAGTCCCTTCAGTCCCATTGGATCAGGGATGGTAGCCTGTGCCGCCTGCCCCATATGCACGGCCTGCCCGAGCACGTCCCCATTCGCCACGTCCTGATCGTTCTGTTGCCGGTAGTAGTCGCGGGCGCTATCAACGCCAGCCGTTTCTAAATTCCACGGATCAGTAAATGGCTTCTTTGGCATCAACGCCGCGCCTTTTTGCGCGGAGATCGGTACTGACCGCAGATACCCTTTTTCAGATGGAGCTTCGTTCGGCTCCGAGTAGGGATCAATCGAGTAACTAGTAGAGCGTTTGACCATTGATCGCTCCCATAATCCCCTGAAGGATCTGCTGACGCTGAGCCGCCTGCTGCAAGCTCTTCGTGTATTGCAGCTGCGCTTGCGACTCCGCGTATTGAATATCCTGACCACGCTGCGTGATATCTTGTCCGCGATGCGTGGACGCATAGTCCATGTTCTGCCCGCGCCGCTGGATATCCTGTCCCCGGCCCGCCACATTGGCGCCGAGATTCGCTTTGTCGATATCCATCTCATTGTTCAGATGCGTGACGGCCTGCTGACGAATGGTGTCACCGAGTTCACCCTGCCCAACGGCCTGTGAGCCTCCAACCCATACCATGTATTCAACTTGAACACGGCCGCTTCAGCCGCACTCTGATCCGGCTTGCTGATCTGGGGGATTGGCTGATCGCCGCCGCCAAAGTTGTTGAACGTACCGCCGCCGTCGTCAATTCCCCCGCCACCAATCCGGGGTGGCAGACCGGCTGCTGATCCAAGCCCTGACAAGCCCGAACCAGACGACGATGACGTATCAGCCGGACCCCTCATCGCGTCGTACGTGGCTTTGGCGGTCTTGCCGAGTGCTTCGCCTTTTTGGATCGTATGCGCCCGCTGAGCGTCGTACCACTGCGGTGAGTACTGTGAGTACTTC
>VFSW01008493.1_pt1 | contig 14738 bp, 13 predicted proteins | sample 5358111 | NCBI WGS metagenome assembly VFSW01 (sample SAMN11554181, study PRJNA540505) | mine drainage metagenome | isolation source: sediment from site ElyBrook_90M | place: USA: Ely Copper Mine, Vershire, VT | collected 2017 | reverse complement strand
CCAAGGACAAGCTGAAGCAAAGCGGGCTCAGCCTTTCCGGCGGGCAGCAGCAGCGCCTGTGCATCGCGCGCGCGGTTGCGGTCAGGCCCGAAGTGCTGCTGCTGGACGAGCCGACCTCGGCGCTCGACCCCATCTCCACCGCGAAGATCGAGGAATTGCTGAACGAACTCAAGGCCGACTACACCATCGCCATCGTCACCCACAACATGCAGCAGGCGGCGCGCGTGTCCGACTATACCGCCTACATGTACCTGGGCGAACTGATCGAGTTCGACATCACCGACAAGATTTTCATCAATCCCGGCAAGAAGGAGACCGAGGACTACATCACCGGTCGTTTCGGTTAAAACGACCTTACGCCTGGGCGGCGCCGCGCACGCTTTCGGCCAGCATTGCCGCCAAGGCTTCCACCTTGGCGCCATCCTCGCCCTCGACCATGACCCGCAACACCGGCTCGGTGCCCGAGGGCCGCAACAGCACCCGCCCGCCTTTGCCAAGTTCGTGCTCGGCCGCTACCTTGGCCCTGCCGATCGCCGCGTTCGCCTCCCAGCGGAAATCCCTGCCAATCGCGACGTTCACCAGCTTCTGCGGATACAGCGTCAGCCCGCGGCACAATTCGGCCAGGGTCGCATCGCTCTCGCGCATGGCCGTCAGTACCTGCAGCGCCGACACCAGGGCATCGCCAGTGGTGTGCTTGTCCAGGCAGATGATGTGGCCGGAGTTCTCGCCGCCCAGCTGCCAGCCTTTCTCCTGCAGCAGTTCGAGCACGTAGCGATCTCCCACTCTGGCGCGGGCGAAAGCGATGCCCGCGTCCCCCAGTGCGCGTTCGAGCGCCAGATTGCTCATCAGCGTGCCGACCACGCCGGGCACCGCGCCCTGCCCGGCGCGCATGCGCGCGATCACGTACAGGAGCTGGTCGCCGTCGTAGGTACTGCCGCGCTCGTCCACCATCAGCACGCGGTCACCGTCCCCGTCCACGGCAATGCCCAGATTGGCCTTATGCTGATTCACCGCCAACTGCAGCGATTGCGGACTGGTGGCGCCCACCGAGTCGTTGATATTGAAGCCGTCCGGGTCGATCCCTATTGCGACCACGTCGGCGCCGAGCTCGTGAAACACGTGCGGCCCGATGTGATAGGCCGCGCCGTTGGCGCAATCGACCACGATTTTCAAGCCGCGCAGGTCCAGCCTGTTGGGGAAGGTGCTCTTGCAGAATTCGATGTAGCGGCCGGCGGCGTCGTCGATACGCCGCGCCTTGCCCAGCTGCGCCGAAGCCCGGCAGCGCACCGGCTGCTCTAACTGCGCTTCGATCTCGGCCTCCACCGCATCGGGCAGCTTGTTGCCGTCGCCGGAGAAGAACTTGATGCCGTTGTCGGGGTATGGATTGTGCGAGGCGCTGATCACCACCCCGGCCTGCAGCCGCAGCGCGCGCGTGAGATAGGCCACGGCCGGCGTCGGCATCGGGCCCGACAGCATCACGTCGACGCCCGCCGCGGCAAACCCCGCCTCCAGCGAGGCCTCGAGCATGTAGCCGGAGATGCGCGTGTCCTTGCCGATCAGGACCGCCGGCCGCAGTCCAGGGGACAGCTGCCCGCGGCGCACCAGCACCTCGCCCGCGGCAAAACCCAAGCGCACCATGAAATCCGGCGTGATCGGCGGCTCGCCCACCAGCCCACGGATGCCATCCGTTCCGAAATATTTTCTGGTCATTTTCTGGTCATCGATTTTGTGCCACCGCCGCGAGCACCGAAAGCGCATCGCGGGTAGCCGCGACGTCGTGCACGCGCAATATTGTGGCGCCATTTTGCGCCGCAATCAGTGCCGCGGCAATGCTCGCAGCCAGACGGTCGCCGGCGGGTTTGCCGGTGAGCTTGCCGAGCGAGGACTTGCGCGACCAGCCCGCGAGCACCGGTACCCCGAGAGCAGCCAATTCGCGCAGGTGGCGCAGCAATTCGAGGTTATGTTCCAGCGTCTTGCCGAAACCGAAGCCCGGGTCGATAACCACGCGCTCCAGCGCGATTCCCGCCGCGCGCACGCTGTCGATGCGCTCCTGCAGAAAAGCCTTCACCTCCGCCACGACGTCGGTGTAGCTCGGATGTTCCTGCATGGTGCCGGGGCTGCCCTGCATGTGCATCAGGCACACGGCGGCATCGGCGGCCGCCACCACCCCGAGCGTGCCGGGAGCGCGCAAGGCGTTGATGTCGTTGATCATGGCCGCACCCTCGGCCAGCACGACGCGCATCACCTCGGGCTTGACCGTATCCACCGACAGCGGCAGGTCGCGCAATCCCTGCAGCACCGGTAGCAAGCGCCGCAGTTCTTCCTCCGCGCTCACCATCGCGGCCGCACCCGGCCGGCTGGATTCCGCGCCGAGGTCGATCAGATCTGCGCCTTCTTCAACCAGCTTGTGCGCCTGCGCGATGGCGGCGGCGGGGTCGAGAAAGCGCCCGCCGTCTGAAAACGAATCCGGAGTGACGTTGACCACGCCCATGATGAGCGGCCGGTCCAGCGGCAGCACAAAGCGCCCGCACCGCAGCAGGCGGCCGGGCGAAGAACGAGATTCAGCGGGCGGAGAGAATGGCGGCACGGCGGTGATATCAGCCCTCACCCCGCGCTGCTTATTGCCTCACGCAACTAAGTCGCCAGAGGCGCCGCAGCGCCGGTGGTGCCGTCTTTCTGCGGCGGTGGCGGCGGCGTGGTCCCGGACTGCTTCGGCTTGGGCTCGCGCGGCGGCTTGCCTTCCATGATGTCGGTCAACTGGTCGGAGTCCAGGGTTTCCCACTCGAGCAAGGCCTTGGTCATGGCCTCGACCTTGTCCTTGTTCTCCTCGATCAGGCGCCGCGCCAGCGCATACTGCTCGTCGATGATGCGGCGGATTTCCTGATCGACCTTCTGCATGGTGACCTCGGAAACGTTCTTGTGCGTGGTGACCGAGCGGCCGAGGAACACTTCGCCCTCGTTTTCGCCGTAGACCATGGGGCCCAAAGCGTCCGACATGCCCCATTGCGTCACCATGCGCCGCGCCATCTCGGTGGCGCGTTCAAAATCGTTCGACGCGCCGGTGGTCATCTGGTGCATGAATATCTCTTCGGCGATGCGCCCGCCGAACAGCACTGCGATCGTCGACAGCAGGCGCTCGCGATCCATGCTGTAGCGGTCTTCCACCGGCAACTGCATGGTCACGCCGAGCGCGCGCCCGCGCGGGATGATGGTGACCTTGTGCACCGGATCGGTCTTGGGCAGCAGCTTCGCCACCACCGTGTGGCCGGACTCGTGATAGGCAGTGTTACGCCGTTCCTCTTCCGGCATGACCATGGAGCGCCGTTCCGCGCCCATGATTATTTTGTCCTTGGCGCGCTCGAAGTCGTCCATGTCGACCAGCCGCTTGCTCTGCCGTGCCGCAAACAGCGCCGCTTCGTTCACCAGGTTGGCGAGATCGGCGCCCGACATGCCCGGTGTGCCGCGCGCGATAATGTCGGCCTTGACGTCAGGCGCCATCGGCACCTTGCGCATGTGCACCAGCAAGATCATCTCGCGACCGCGGATGTCGGGCAGAGGCACCACCACCTGGCGGTCGAAGCGACCCGGGCGCATCAGTGCCGGGTCGAGCACATCGGGCCGGTTGGTGGCGGCGATGACGATCACGCCGGCCGTCGCCTCGAATCCATCCATCTCGACCAGCAGTTGGTTCAGCGTCTGCTCGCGCTCGTCGTTGCCCCCGCCCAGGCCGGCGCCGCGCTGGCGGCCGACCGCGTCGATTTCGTCGATGAAAACAATGCAGGGCGCATGTTTTTTCGCCTGTTCGAACATGTCGCGCACGCGCGCCGCGCCCACGCCGACGAACATTTCGACAAAGTCGGAGCCTGAAATCGAGAAAAACGGCACCTTGGCTTCACCGGCGATGGCCCGTGCCAGCAGCGTCTTGCCGGTGCCCGGGTTGCCGACCATCAGCACACCCTTGGGGATGCGCCCGCCGAGCTTCTGGAACTTGCTTGGGTCGCGCAGGAAATCGACCAGTTCCGACACTTCCTCCTTGGCCTCTTCGCAGCCGGCCACGTCGGCGAAAGTGACGGTATTGGTCGATTCGTCCAGCATGCGCGCGCGCGATTTTCCAAACGAAAAGGCGCCGCCGCGGCCGCCGCCCTGCATCTGGCGCATGAAGAACACCCACACGCCGATCAGCAGCAGCATCGGAAACCAGGACACGAAGATGTTCATCAGCAGCGACGGTTCTTCCTCCGGCTTCGCCTTGACCTTGACACCGTATTTCAACAAATCGGAAATGAGCCAGATGTCGCCGGGGGAATAGCTGGTAATGGACTTGCCGTCGGTCGTCTTGGCCTTGAGGTTGCGGCCCTCGATGACCACCTCGGCGATGTTGCCGGCCTTGACCTCGTTGTAGAACTGGGAATAGTCCATCATCGCCTGGGTCGTATGGCGCGTGTTGAACTGGTTGAATACGGTCATCAGCACCATGCCGATCACCAGCCAGATCACGAGATTCTTAAACATGTTGTTCATTGGGTTCCTATGTAGCTATTGCTGCTCATGCGCCATTTTACAGGGTTACCAGAAACAGGGGTTGGCCCTCGTCACGGCGGGGCTTTGCGCCCTTCCCTGAGCGTTAGCCCTTCAGCCCTTTCCCGAGCAAGTACATTTCGCTCGAGCGCCCGCGCGAGGCTTCGGGTTTGCGCGACCCCACTGTGGCAAAAGCCTTGCGCATCACCCGCAGAAATTCGGTGAAACCGGCGCCCTGGAACACCTTGACCAGCAGCGAGCCGCCCGGCTTCAGGCATTGCCGCGCAAATTCCAGCGCCAATTCGGCCAGATGCATGGCCCGCGCCTGGTCGCTCACCGCAATGCCTGAGATATTGGGGGCGAGGTCGGAAATTACAAGGTCTGCCTTGCTCCGACCCAAGGCGAGCAGCAGCGCATCCAGCACCTCCTGCTCGCGGAAATCGCCCTGTATGAAGTGAACGCCCGGCAGCGGCTCCATCGGCAGAATATCCACCGCCACCACGCGGCCCCGGGCGCCCAGTTTCGCCACCGCCACCTGCGACCAGCTCCCGGGCGCCGCGCCCAGATCGACCACCAAGCGCCCGGGCGCGAGCAGCCGGTCCTTCTTGTCCAATTCCAGCAGCTTATAGGCAGCGCGCGAACGATAGCCCTCGGCCTTGGCCTTTTGCACATAGGGATCGTTGACGTGCTCGCGCATCCACGCTTTGCTGGTCTTGCTGCGGCTCATCGTCTGGTCAGCCTGTTACAATTCGGTTTTGCCATTGCATTCATTATGAAAACCCTCTCTCCCGCCGAGCGCAAATTGCTCAAAGCACGGGCACACGCGCTCAGTCCCGTGGTCACGGTGGGAAACGAACGCCTCTCGCTTGCGGTGCTCAAGGAAATCGAAACCAGCCTCAAGGCGCACGACCTGATCAAGATCCGCGTGGCCGGCGACGACCGTGAAGCCCGTGCAGCCTTGCTAGGCGAGATCTGCGGCCGCACCGGCGCCTCTCCGGTGCAGCACATCGGCAAGATCCTGGTCGTATACCGTGAAAATCCGGAACCGGCCGCGCCCGCTGCGAAGAAACGCCCGGCGCGCAAGCAGCCAAGGCGTACGAAACAGAGCTACCAGGGCCATTGAGCCAGCGAACGCTGGCGCTTGCCGCTATTCGTAGCGCACGTCGATAATTTCGAATTCGCGCACGCCCCCGGGTGCCTGCACCTCGACCACATCGCCGGCATATTTTCCAATCAGCGCCCGTGCGATGGGCGAGCCGATGGAAATCTTGCCGTGCTTGATGTCGGCTTCGTCGTCGCCGACGATCTGGTAGGTCACCTTGTCGCCGCTCGCCTGCTCCTGCAGATCCACCGTGGCGGCGAACACGCAGCGACCGTCGGCGTCGAGCAGCTTCGGATCGATCACCTGCGCATTGGCAAGCTTGCCCTCCACCTCGGCGATGCGCCCTTCGATGAAACTCTGCCTCTCTTTGGCCGCGTCGTACTCGGCGTTCTCGGAAAGATCGCCGTGCGAGCGCGCCTCGGCGATCGCAGCGATCACGTTGTGCCGGTCGACCGTCTTAAGGCGCTGCAGTTCGGCGCGCAACGCCTCGGCGCCCTTGATCGTAAGGGGGGTCTTGCTCATGTTCGCGAATCCTTGTTAAGAGGGTTTTGAACAAGGGAGCGACTCCCCCTCGCAAATCCCCCAAGTCAGAGGAAACTCTGATTGCATCTGTCCCGCAGTCAGACCTTCCCTAATTTAGCTTTTGGTGCAGACTCTGCAAAGCGTAGGGAACCAGGCCCTGTATATGGCGCATGCCGGTGCAGGCGGCGCGAGCCCCGGCAATCGTAGTGTAATACGTGACGCGGCCTTGCAGTGCACCGTTGCGTATCGACCAGGAGTCCTGCACCGCGCTACGCTTCTCGTCCACGGTATTCACGATCAGGCTGACCTCGCCGTTTTTGATCATGTCCAGGATGTGCGGCCGGCCTTCGCCCACCTTGTTGACCATCGCCGCCTTGATGCCATTGTCATTTAGAGCCTGCGCGGTGCCGCGCGTGGCAATCAGGCTGAAACCCAGATCGAGCAATTCCCGCCCTATTTGCACCGCTGCGTTCTTGTCGCTGTTCCGCACGCTGATGAAAGCCTTGCCCGTCTTGGGCAGCTTCACCCCGGCGGCGAGCTGCGACTTGACGAAGGCTTCGCCGAAAGACTCACCCACGCCCATGACCTCGCCGGTGGATTTCATCTCCGGCCCGAGGATGGTGTCGACGCCGGGGAACTTGATGAACGGAAACACCGCCTCCTTCACCGAGTAATAGGGCGGAACCACTTCCCGCATCACGCCCTGCGCGTCCAGGCTCTTGCCGACCATGCAACGCGCCGCAATCTTGGCCAGCGGCAGACCGGTCGCCTTGGAAACGAAAGGCACGGTGCGCGAAGCGCGCGGATTGACTTCGAGCACGAATACCGTGCCGCTCTGGATCGCGAACTGCACATTCATCAGACCGACCACGTTCAGCGCCATGGCCATCTGCACCGTCTGCACCCGCAGTTCCTGCTGCAACTCGGCGGAAAGCGAGTACGGCGGCAGCGAACAGGCCGAATCCCCCGAGTGCACGCCCGCCTGCTCGATGTGCTCCATGATGCCGCCGATCAGCACGCGCTCGCCGTCGCAGATGGCATCCACGTCGACTTCGATGGCATCGTTGAGGAAGCGGTCGAGCAGCACCGGCGAGTCGTTCGAGACCTTCACCGCCTCGCGCATGTAGCGCTCGAGGTCGCGCTGTTCGTGCACGATCTCCATCGCGCGGCCGCCGAGCACGTAGCTCGGCCGCACCACCAGCGGATAGCCGATTTCCTGCGCCAAGCTGAGCGCGTCGGCCTCGTTGCGGGCGGTCCGGTTGGGCGGCTGTCTCAGGCCCAGATCGTGCAGCAGTTTCTGGAAGCGCTCGCGGTCCTCGGCCACGTCGATCATGTCCGGGCTGGTGCCGATGATCGGCACCCCGTTCGCCTCCAGGTCGCGCGCGAGCTTCAGCGGCGTCTGCCCGCCGTACTGCACCACCACGCCGTAAGGTTTTTCCTTGTCCACGATCTCGAGCACGTCCTCCAGCGTGAGCGGCTCGAAGTAGAGGCGGTCGGAGGTGTCGTAATCGGTCGATACGGTCTCCGGATTGCAGTTGACCATGATGGTCTCGTAGCCGTCCTCGCGCAGCGCGAGCGCGGCGTGTACGCAACAGTAGTCGAACTCGATCCCCTGGCCGATGCGGTTGGGGCCGCCCCCCAGCACCATGATTTTCTTTCGCGCCGTGGGGTCGGCTTCGCACTCGTCCTCGTAAGTGGAGTACATGTAAGCGGTATTGGTCGCGAATTCCGCGGCACAAGTATCGACACGCTTGTACACCGGCCGCACCTTGAGCGCATAGCGGTGCTCGCGCACCTGGCGCTCGCTCGCGGCAAGCAGCGTAGCCAGGCGCCGGTCGGAAAAGCCGTTGCGCTTGAGGGTGACGAGCGCCCGCACGTCGAGGTGTTCCAGGCGCTTTCCCTTCAATTCCGCTTCCTGCCTCACCAAGTCCTCGATCTGCGCGAGGAACCAGGGATCGATGTGCGTGTCGCCCTGAATCTGCTCGAACGAGAGGCCGCAGCGGAAGGCGTCGGCCACGTACCAGATGCGCTCCGGACCGGGGTCGCCGAGTTCGGTCTCGAGCACATCCAGATCCGTGGTCTTTTCGTCCAGGCCGTCGGCGCCGGTCTCCAGGCCGCGCAGGGCCTTCTGCAAGGACTCCTGGAAGGTACGGCCGATGGCCATCACCTCGCCCACCGATTTCATCTGCGTGGTAAGACGGCTGTTCGCCTGCGGAAACTTCTCGAAAGCGAAACGCGGGATCTTGGTGACGACGTAATCGATGCTGGGCTCGAACGACGCCGGCGTCGCGCCGCCGGTAATTTCGTTCCTGAGTTCGTCCAGGGTGTAGCCCACGGCGAGCTTGGCCGCGACCTTGGCAATCGGAAAGCCGGTCGCCTTGGAAGCGAGCGCACTTGATCTCGACACGCGCGGATTCATCTCGATCACCACCATCTTGCCGTCGGCCGGATTGATGGCGAACTGCACGTTCGAGCCGCCGGTCTCCACACCGATCTCGCGTAGCACCGCGATCGAGGCGTTGCGCATGATCTGATATTCCTTGTCGGTCAGCGTCTGCGCCGGCGCAACGGTGATCGAGTCGCCCGTGTGCACGCCCATGGGATCGAGATTCTCGATCGAGCAGATGATGATGCAGTTGTCGGCCTTGTCGCGCACCACCTCCATCTCGAACTCTTTCCAGCCGATCACCGATTCCTCGATCAGCAGTTCCTTGGTCGGGGACGCGTCCAGACCGCGCTCGCAAATCGCGACGAACTCCTCGCGGTTGTACGCTATCCCGCCGCCGGAGCCGCCCAGCGTAAACGAGGGCCGGATCACCACCGGATAGCCGATCGCCGCCTGCACCTGCAGCGCCTCCTCCATGCTGTGCGCGAGCATGGAGCGCGGGCAGTCCAGGCCGATGGACTTCATCGCCTGCTTGAATTTTTCGCGGTCCTCGGCCTTGTCGATGGCCTCGCGCGAGGCGCCGATCATTTCGACGCCGTATTTTTCCAGCACGCCATGCTTGGCCAGGTCGAGCGCGCAGTTGAGACCGGTCTGCCCGCCCATGGTCGGGAGCAGCGCGTCCGGCCGCTCCTTGGCGATGATGGACTCGACCATCTGCCATTGGACCGGCTCGATATAGGTGACGTCGGCCATCTCCGGGTCGGTCATGATGGTCGCCGGATTGGAGTTGACCAGGATGACTTTGTAGCCCTCCTCGCGCAAGGCCTTGCAGGCTTGCGCACCGGAATAGTCGAACTCGCAAGCCTGGCCGATGATGATCGGGCCGGCGCCGATGATCAGGATGCTGCGGATGTCGGTGCGTTTTGGCATTACAGACCGACCGCCAAGGACGCGCTGGACGTCAAGGAAAAGCGGAACGATGCAATACGTTTGCGTCCTTCGCGGGTCATGCTTTCTTGTCTTCCATCAATTTCACGAAGCGGTCGAACAGGTAAGCGATGTCGTGCGGGCCGGGGCTCGCCTCGGGGTGGCCCTGGAAACAGAACGCGGGCCGGTCGGTGCGCGCCATGCCCTGCAGGCTGCCGTCGAACAGCGAAACATGGGTCGGCCGCAGATTGGGCGGGAGTGTCGCCGGATCGACGGCAAAGCCGTGGTTCTGGCTGGTAATCACCACCTGCCCCGTGTCGAGGTCCTTCACCGGGTGATTGGCGCCGTGGTGGCCGAATTTCATCTTTATGGTCTTCGCGCCCGAGGCGAGCCCGAGCAACTGGTGCCCCAGGCAGATGCCGAATGTGGGCATTCCGGCCGCGACGATTTCGCGTATCGCCTCGATGGCGTAATCACAGGGTTCGGGATCGCCCGGGCCGTTCGAGAGGAACACGCCGTCGGGCTTGGCCGCCAGCACCGCCTTGGCCGGCGCCTCGGCCGGGTACACCGTCACCTTGCAGCCGCGCTCGCACAGAAGGCGCAGGATATTGCGTTTGATGCCGTAATCGTAGGCGGCAACATGGAAACGATGGTTCTCGAGTTTGCGATAACCCTTGCCCAGCGCCCATGCGCCTTCGTTCCACTCGTAAGGCTCGCGCGCGGACACCACCTTGGCCAGGTCCATGCCGGCGAGCCCAGGAAACGCGCGCGCCGCGGCAACGGCGCGGGCCAGGTCCGTTTCGCCCAAGCTTGCGCCTTGAGCGGCGGCCAGCAGGCATCCGGACTGCGCCCCGTTGGTGCGCACAAGGCGCGTGAGCTTGCGCGTGTCGATGCCGGCAAGGGCGACGATTTTGTTGGCGTTGAGATAGTCCGACAGGCTTTGCTCGCTGCGGAAATTCGACAGGCGCAAGGGCAGATCGCGGATGACCAGGCCGGCGGCATACACCTGAGTTGATTCCTGGTCTTCCCGGTTGACGCCGGTGTTGCCGATATGCGGATAGGTCAGCATGACGATCTGACGGCAATAGGATGGGTCGGTAAGGATCTCCTGGTAGCCGGTCATGGCGGTGTTGAACACCACCTCGCCGGCCGAGCTGCCTGCCGCGCCGACACCGATGCCGCCAAATACCGTTCCGTCTGCGAGCGCAAGGATAGCGGGCGGGAACGGCGAATACACGGCTAACTCCAGGATTTATATATAGAAACGGGACAGGAACAGCAGCTGTTCCGTCCCGTCTAACTGGCAGATTATAACCCGTAACCCGCGCTCGCGCCAAACGCTGGGTCGTTGCTGGTTGCTCGTTGCCCGAACCACGAGCAACGAATCACGAACCACGGTCCTACCTGAGTCCGAGCACGTCCTGCATATCGTAAAGGCCCGGGCTTTTGCCGCCGAGGAAGCGCGCCGCCCGCAGTGCGCCCGCGGCATAGGTCATGCGGCTTTGCGAGCGCACAGTAACCTCGACGCGCTCGCCGCTGCCGACGAACATTACGGTGTGCTCGCCGACGATGTCGCCACCACGGATGGCGTGAAAACCGATGCTCTTCGCATCGCGCTCGCCGGTGTCGCCCTCGCGCCCGTGCACAGCACAGGCTTTAAGGTCGCGGCCCAGCGCCGCGGCGACTACCTCGCCCAGCTTGAGCGCGGTGCCCGAGGGCGCATCGACCTTGTGCCGGTGATGCGCTTCGATGATCTCCACGTCGTATGCGTCGCCCAGGATTTTCGCTGCGACCTCGGCCAATTTGAACACGGCGTTGACGCCGACGGCCATATTCGGTGCGAATACGATGGCGATCCGCCGCGCCGCATCGGCAATGCGCTGTTTGCCCTCGGCGCTGAAACCCGTAGTGCCGATCACCATGTTCGTGCCCGCCTTCACGCAGGCATCCAGATGCAGCAGACTGCCCTCCGGCCGGGTGAAGTCGATCAGGCAGTCGGACGCGGCGATGCCGGTGGCATAGTCGGCACTGACGACGACCCCGCAGGGGCTGCCCAGTGCCTCGCCCGCGTCCTTGTCGAGCTGCGGGCTGGCGGCGATTTCCAGCGCCGCGGCGAGCTTCAGATCGGCGCTGGCCAAAACCAGCTCGATCAGCGTGCGCCCCATGCGCCCGGAACTGCCGGCAATAGCGATCTTCATGGTGTTCTTGTCAGGACCGGTCTCTTGAGGTCAAAACTTATCCTTGAGCCGTTGCCACCAGCTTTTTTCCTGCGGCTGGTCCTGCGCCGGCGCAGCTGGCGCTGCGCCTGGCTGGCCCGCAGTGGACGCGGGCTTGGCTGAGTCGGGCGCCGGTTTGGGCCGCGTGTCCGGACCTGGCGCCGCCTGCGTTTCGGGTGTCTTGATCCCGGCAGTGTCCGCGTTGGGGGCCGGGATCACGTCGCCTTCGATGCGCTTGAGCTTGCCGTCCTCAAAATAAACCGCAATCCTACGGTGCTCAAGCACGTTGGAATTGACCTTCTGCCGCCGGTACACATAATCCCAGCGGTCGGCATGGAAGATATCGGTGAGCAGCGGCGTGCCCAGGACGAAACGTACCTGCTCCTTGGTCATGCCGGGCTTAAGTTGTGATACTTCCTCCTGGGAAACGAAATTGCCCTGCTGAATTTCCATCCGGTAAGGTTTTAGGTCCAGCATGGGCACCCCGGCGGAGCCGCAGGAAGCGAGGAATAGTACGGCTATTGTGGCCAGTGCGCGCAAAAACATGGAAAACATGGGTTGATTTCGTTCTCAGAAAGCATAAACCGCTATATCATAACCCATCCGCAGCCCTCGTCGATCAACGCATGAGCAAACCTGAAGATCTCAAGACCATCGGCCTCAAGGCAACGGCGCCCCGGCTGAAAATTCTCAATCTGTTCGAAACCAGCAAAGTCCGGCACCTGTCCGCCGAGGACGTGTACAAACTGCTGGTGGCGGACGGACTGGACACCGGCCTGGCCACGGTGTACCGGGTGCTGACCCAGTTCGAGCACGCCGGCTTGCTGCAGCGGCATCATTTCGAGTCCGGCCGCGCCGTGTTCGAACTCAACGCGGGCAGCCATCACGATCATCTGGTGTGCATGCAGTGCGGCCGGGTCGAGGAGTTCTACGACGCCGAGATCGAAAAACGCCAGAACAAGATCGCCAAGCAACGCGGCTTCGTCATCACCGAGCATTCGCTGCACCTGTACGCCGATTGCACCAAGACCGATTGCCCGCATAAAGCGTGACCAGGGTGACCGGGAGCGAAGCCGAATTCCCCGCGGATTTGCTGCTCTGGCGCCACGCCGACGCCGAGGACGGCATGCCCGACTCCGGGCGCGCCCTCACCAAGAAAGGGCTGAAGCAGGCAAAGCAGGTAGCGCAATGGCTCAAACCGCGGCTGCCCGGCGACTGCCTGATTCTGGCGAGCCCGGCCAAGCGCGCCCAGCAAACCGCCGCCGCGCTCGATCTCCCCTACACCACCGAGCAAGCCATCGGTGTGCACGCGAGTATCGCCGATATCATCGCCGCGGCCAGCGCGCCGCGGCACAAAGGCGCGGTCCTCGTCGTCGGCCACCAACCGACGCTGGGGCGGCTCGCCGCCCGGCTGCTTGCGGGCGACGAGGCGGACTGGACCATCAGGAAGGGCGCACTCTGGTGGTTTTCCAACCGCGCCGGCGAACTCATCCTGCGCGCGGTCGTCAGTCCGGAGTTGCTCTAGATCGCCGGATGTTGACGCCGCTCAAGCCGCCCTGGCCGCGGCATCGCGCAGCGGTTTCATTTCCAGGCGCAGTCCGATGGCTTTCCACTCGTCCGCTTCGTCCGCAAGCGCCGCCGCGATCAAGGGACGCTGCTCCAGCAGATCGGCCGGCAGCAGCAGGCGAAAGCCGCTCTCGGTCAGTTCGCATTCAAGCCGCGGCAGATCGAGGTCCGTCCGGCTGCGGCAAAACAGGCTCGCCAGGCGCAGGCAAAACACAAGGTCCCAGTCGCCGGGTACCGGGCTCAGATCCTGCAGCTTGGCCAGCTTGCCGCGATGGGCTAGCGCCAGCTGCGCGAGTTGGGCCTGCTCCATGCGCGAGAACCCGGGCATGTCGGCATTGGCGATGACATAAGCGGAGTGCTTGTGATAGCCGTTGTGGGCGATGGAAATGCCGATCTCGTGCAAGGCGGCGGCCCAGGCGAGCATCTGTTCCGCGTGCGGGTCGGCCCCGGTTTCGCGCAGACGGCGATACAGTTTTTGCACCAGCTCGGCGACGCGCTGCGCCTGCGCGGTATCGACGTGGTAGCGGCGCATGAACTGGCGCACGGTAACCTCGCGCATGTCGTGCTTCTGCACCCGGCCGAGCAGGTCGTACAGCACCCCCTGGCGCAGCGCGGCGTCGGACACGCCCACGTGCTCGATGCCCAACTCGGCAAACGCCGCGCACATGATCGCCAGGCCGCCCGGCAGTATGGACGCGCGATCCTCGCGCAGGCCGGGCAGCGCCAGGCGCCCGATCTCGCCCGCCTTGAGTAGAGCGCTTCTTAACTTGTCCAGACCGGACGCCGAGATGCCGTGCTCGCTCCAGCCGTTGGCTTCCAGGATGGCGGCAATCGAGCGCGCGGTGCCCGACGAAGCGACGGCCTCGGCCCAACCGTGGCGGGTGTATTGCTTGACGATGGTCTGCAACTCGCTTCTGGCCGCGAGTTCGGCTTGCTTGAACGCGGATTTCTCGATGATGCCGTCGGCGAAATATTTCAGACTGTAGCTGACGCAGCCCATATACAGGCTGTCCATGAGTTCCGGCTGCACGCCGATGCCGATGATGAACTCGGTCGAACCGCCGCCGATGTCCATCACCAGGCGCTTGTCCCGGCCCAGCGGCAGGCTGTGCGCAACGCCCAGGTAAATCAGCCGCGCTTCTTCGCGCCCGGCGATGATTTCGATCGGAAAACCCAGCGCTTCCTTGGCCTCGGCCAGGAACTGGCGCGAATTCTTGGCCACGCGCAGCGCATTGGTGCCGACCACGCGCACCGCCTCAGCGGGAAAACCGCGCAGCCGGTCGGAGAAGCGCCGCAGCGCGTCCAGCGCGCGCACCTGGGTGGCGCGGTCGATGCGCTTGTCGCGCGTCAGCCCCGCGCCCAGGCGCACCGGCTCGCGCAAGCCGTCGAGCAGATAGATCTGATCGTCGACGACGCGGCCGATCTGCAGATGAAAGCTGTTGGAGCCCAGGTCGACCGCGGCAAGCGTCTCATATTGCATGGCGCGATTACCTTAGCACTT
>VFSW01008492.1_pt1 | contig 14739 bp, 12 predicted proteins | sample 5358111 | NCBI WGS metagenome assembly VFSW01 (sample SAMN11554181, study PRJNA540505) | mine drainage metagenome | isolation source: sediment from site ElyBrook_90M | place: USA: Ely Copper Mine, Vershire, VT | collected 2017 | reverse complement strand
TTCAAGCCGCTTCACGATCTCAACCCCCACCGTCTGGCGTGGATCGGAAAGTGGGTGTCGCTCTCGAACAAGCGGGTGCTGGACGTGGGGTGCGGCGGCGGAATCCTGAGCGAATCCATGGCCCGTCTGGGCGCACGGGTTCATGGCATCGATCTGGCCGAGAAGCCCCTGGGCGTCGCCCGGCTCCATGCGCTGGAACACGATGTCGCACTTACCTACGAAGCCATCGCGGTGGAAACCCTGGCCCAACGGGAGGCCCGATCTTATGACGTGGTCACCTGCATGGAAATGCTCGAACATGTGCCTGACCCGGCCAGTGTCATACGGAGCTGTGCCCAACTGGTCAAACCCGGGGGGTTCGTCTTTTTTTCCACCCTCAACCGCAACCTCAAATCCTACCTCTTCGCCATTCTGGGCGCCGAGTACCTGCTGCGCTTGCTGCCGCGTGGAACTCACGAGTACGGACGGTTCATCAAACCTTCCGAACTATCGCGTTGGGCGCGCCAGGCCGGTCTGGAAGTCCGGGAAATCGAAGGTGTTCACTATCATCCGATGACTCGTCAGTACCGTTTGGGATCCGGCCCTGATGTCAACTACTTGATGTGTTGTCAAGCGTCCCTCTGATCCAGGGGGTTCTGTTCGATCTGGATGGAACCCTGGTGGATTCGGCCCCGGATCTGGGCGGTGCACTCAATGAACTGTGCCTGCGCTATCAGCGCACGCCCCTGAGTCCGGCGCATTATCGCCGCTATGTCTCGCAGGGCGCGCGCGGCCTCCTGCAGGCGGGATTCGACATTCAACCCGGAGACCTCTTCTACGAAGAATTACGGGATGAATTCCTGGCCTTGTACGAAGCCCGACTCGCCCGGGAAAGCCGCCTCTTCGACCCTATTCCCGCCCTCCTCCAGACGCTGGAAAAACGGCACGTGCCCTGGGGCATCGTCACCAACAAGGTCGCACGTTTCACTCAACCGCTGACCAACCAGTTGGGCCTGTTCCCCAGTCATGGCTGTCTCATCAGCGGAGATACCTGCGCGCATCCCAAACCCTGGCCCGACCCTCTGTTCGCGGCAGCTCGTCGGCTCCAACTGGAGCCTGCACACCTCATCTATGTCGGAGACGATGAACGCGACATGAACGCGGCTCAGGCGGCAGGCATGGGCGGGGTGATTGCCGGCTGGGGATACCTGGCTCCGGGGTCTTGCCCCATCGAAGAATGGCCTGCCTGCGCCCATCTCCAGCACCCCGCAGAAGTGCTGGACCTGCTCCCACCCATTGATTCCTCTCGTCGAGCATAGCCCATGACCGTCCCCTCACCCTCCCCGGAACTGCTGGCTCCTTGCGGTTCTCTCACCATGCTGCAGACCGCCCTCGATTTTGGCGCGGATGCCGTCTACGCAGGCCAACCCCGTTACAGCCTACGCGTCCGCAACAACGACTTTGGCAAGGAAGAGAATCTGGCAGAGGGCATTCGTCGAGTCCACCGCGCGGGAAAAAAATTCTATCTGGTCAGCAATCTGATTCCGCACAACGCCAAGATCCGCACCTTCATCGCCGATATGACCCCGGTCATCGCCCTGCAACCCGATGCGCTGATCATGTCCGACCCCGGTCTGATGCTGATGGTCCGCGAACATTGGCCCGAGCAACCCATCCATCTGTCGGTCCAGGCCAACACCGTCAATTACGCCAGCGTCCGTTTCTGGGCCTCCGTGGGGATCCAGCGCATCATCCTGTCCCGCGAACTATCCCTGGATGAAATCGCCGAGATCCGCCAGGCGTGCCCGGACATGGAACTGGAGGTCTTCATTCATGGGGCCCTGTGCATCGCTTACTCCGGACGCTGCCTGCTGTCGGGCTATTTCAACCACCGCGACCCCAATCAGGGCACCTGTACCAATTCCTGCCGCTGGAATTATTCCCTGAAACCGGGAGAATCCGAAACGCCGGAACAGGCCTGCCAGCCCTCCGTTGCCCCCCGGGAATTTTATCTCGAAGAAGCCGAACGCCCCGGTCAACTCATGCCCATCGAAGAAGACGAGCATGGGACCTATATTCTCAACTCCAAGGATCTTCGTGCTCTGGAACATGTGGCCAAGTTGACGGCGATCGGCGTGAATTCCTTCAAAATCGAGGGACGCACGAAATCCCCCTACTATGTCGCCCGCACCTGCCAGACCTACCGTCAGGCCATCGATGATGCGGTGGCGGGACGCGATCTCGACCCCGGCCTTCTGCGTCAACTGGAAGGTCTGGCCAATCGGGGCTACACAGCGGGGTTCTATGAACGGCACCCCGACCAGACCCACCAGAACTACCTGCGCGGCCATTCGGAGTCCGAACGCAGTCTGTATGTAGGAGACGTGATCGGTTACGAAGAGGACGGATGGGCACGAATCACGGTCCGCAACCGTTTTTCCGTCGGCGATCGTCTGGAAATCATCCACCCTTCCGGTAATCTCGATATCCCCGTCACCGAATTACATTCCTCCGAACGCAGGCCTCAGACAGTCGCACCCGGGAGCGGACATACGGTCTGCCTTCCCCTCCCTGCCGGCTACGAAGGAGCCTTTTTGGCTCGCTACCTGGAAGAAGGGGTTTCCCCCGCGGGAAACGATCCAGGTCCTTCCTGAGGATCCTGCGGAATTTCCCGATTTTCAAGCCAATTACCTTGAATCAGGCGGCGCCTGGGTCAACAATGCGTTGACCCCTTGCAAATCGCTGTCTTCCAGATGCCCGCCCAAGGCCGACAAACGCAGACGGTTGATGAGCACGTCGACCCTGGCCTGTAACCAGGCCAGGCGGGTGGAAGCGGCCTCGCTTTGGGCATTGAGCAGATCCAGAGTGCTCCGATCACCCACCTGTTGCCCCAAATGGGTGGAGTTGACCCGGTCGTCACTGGCCGTCATGGCATGCGCCAGGGCTTCCGCCCTTTGCGTCCCGGTAGTGACGCCCAGCCAGGCTTCCCGGGTACTGAGCAGGACCAGTTGGTGGACCTGCTCCGCTTGTGCCTGTACCTGACGGACCAAATAGAGTTTTTCGTCCTGATGGGCACTGCGCATCCCCCCGCTGTACAACGGAATGGTCACCTGCACGCCCACCAGAGAGGTACGCAGGGTATTGCTGGCAGAACCGTAGTTGCCACTTCCAGTCAAATGGTCGCTGTCCACTTCTCCGACCAGATCCACCGAGGAGGAAGACAACGCGCCATACCGTTTGGCCTCCTGGCGGGCAATCTCGACCTGCAGAGATTTTTCCTGCCATTGCAGGTTATGATTGGAAGCATCCGCGAGCCACTCATCCAGCGAGGCGCCCGCCGTGGGTAACGCACCGCTGTAGGGAACCGCCAGGATCAATTCTTCCGGATTCATGCCGGTCATGTCACCCAGGGCCTGTTGTTTCATCTGCAAATTCGCCTCGGCGGCCAATACCTGTGCTTTCATGGCTTCCCGCCGCGCCAGGGCTTCATGGGTATCCGTCACCGGCACATCGCCCAGTTCAAATTTGCGCTGAACCTCGGCCAGGGCTCGTTCCACGGCCAAAGCTTGCTGACGTGCAACGCGCAGGGTCTCCTGCGCCAAAACCACCTCGAAATACCGCTGCACGGTTCTCAGGATCAGGTCCTGACGTGCATTGGCCCATTCCAGTTCCGCAACCTGACTTTTGAGGTCCAGTTCCCGTCCCTGTGCCAGTCGATCCCCACTGATCAGCGGCTGACGACCCTGTACGGACCAGCGCTGCAATAATCCCCCATTGATGGAAGTGTTGAAGTTGGCATTATTGGTGGCAGGGAAAAATCCGGGCGCACTGAATTGGGCGCCCTGGATCTGACTTTGACTGGACATCCGGCCCTCTGTCCCGCTGGCTTGCAAAGTGGGATGCCAAAGTGCGCTGGCCTGGTCTTTTTGGGTTGCCCCCGCCTGATGTCCCGCCGCCGCCGCCTGATACGCCAGATCATGTTGCTGAGCCGCCTGCCACACATTGAGAAGATCATTGGCCTCGCTCCAGGGAGGGAACAATACCCCCCATAGAACCAGCCATGATCGTCCCAGGAATCGCTGCCGGATCGTAGGGTTCATGGGATCAGCACCCGGCCCGGATACCCAGTTTGCGAAGTAGGGTTTCCATCAGGCACCATCGGGTAACCCCGCTTTGTAGCAGGTTGACCCCCACGAAAGCGGTGAAAGCCAACCACCAGGGACTCTGGTAGAAGGGGCTGGCAGGACTGCCCAGCGCCAGTGAAAGAAGAATGAATGTGCCTGCAATGATACGAACGATGCGCCAGCTGGTCATGATCCGGGTCCCTCCTTGGATGGGTTTGAGTGTTGAGAATGATAAGCGGTGTAATACAGCATGGGGATCACCACCAAAGTCAAAACAGTGGACACCAAAATGCCGAAAATCAGGGAGATGGCCAGCCCGTTGAAAATGGGATCATCCAGAATGAAAAAAGCCCCCATCATGGCAGCCAGCCCAGTCAGAATGATGGGTTGGGCACGAGTGATGGCAGAACGCACGACGGCTTCCTTGAAAGGAATGCCCTGAGCCACCTGAACATTGATAAAGTCCACCAGCAAGATGGAATTACGCACGATGATCCCGGCCAGGGCAATCATTCCGATCATGCTGGTGGCGGTAAACTGGGCGCCCAACAAGGCATGCCCCGGCATGACACCGATGAGGGTCAACGGAATCGGGGCCATGATGATGAGAGGGGTCAAATAGGAACCAAACTGTGCCACCACCAGCAGATAGATCAAGATGAGTCCCACCCCGTAGGCCAGGCCCATGTCACGGAACGTTTCGTAAGTCACCTGCCATTCCCCGTCCCATTTCAGAACGTAATTTCGATAGCCCTCTGCGGGAGGATGAATGAACTCGTCTCTCAATTTTCCGCCGCCTGGAGTCGGTATCTGCACGATACGCGAACGCATGTCAAACAGGCCATAAAGTGGACTGTCCACCTTCCCTGCCATGTCTCCGACCACATAATCGACCGGTAACAGGTCTTTATGGTAAATCGGCTGTTCACGCACCGTGTCCACCCGACTGACCAACTCGCGCAGCGGAATGATTTGTCCCTCGGCCCCTCGCACCCCCAGAGAAAGCAGGGTATCCAGACTACCCTGTCGATCCGGCGAAAGTTGCAGCCAGACGGCTGCGGGATACTTGCTCCGGTCGTGCAGCCAGGTCACGGCCTCGCCCGAAAGGGCCGTCTGCAGCGTAACGGCTATGGTCTGTTGGGAAACTCCAAGGAGTGCGGCCTTGTTACGATTGACCTGGAGCAGGATCCTGGGCGCCGACACGATGCTGCTGTCGCCCACGTCGACGATTCCCGGCGTCGTGGAAAACACCTGCCGCACGGCCTTGGTCACGGTCAGACGTCCCTCTGCCGTCGGCCCATAGATTTCAGCCACGATCGGTGAAAGAACCGGAGGGCCGGGCGGCACTTCGGCAATCTTGACATTGGCCCCAAAGCGCCGACCAATGGCCTGCAACGCAGGACGAAGGCGGGTTGCAATGGCATGGCTCTGTTCCCTGCGGCGGGACTTGTCCACCAGATTGACCTGGAGATCGCCCAGTTCGCTGGATGCCCTCAGATAATACTGGCGCACCAGCCCATTGAAATTGATGGGGGCCGCCGTCCCCACGTAGGCCTGATAGTTCGTTACCTCGGGAACCGTGGTCAAATAAGCACCCAACTCGTGGATCACGGCAGCAGTTTCCTCGAGAGGCGTTCCCGCCGGCATATCCACGATCACCTGAAACTCCGATTTGTTGTCGAAGGGGAGCATTTTGAGCCGCACCAGTCCCGCCACCGGGAGTATCAGAGACAAGGCGATCAGAACCACGATTCCCAGTCCTGCCCGGCGACGGTTACGCTGCCCTTCAAGATCGTCCAGCAACGGCGTGAATATCCGCCGGAACCAGGGGGCCAGAAGTTTGGCCAACCCCTGCGGGTGGGGGTCCTGAACCGCCCGGATGGCCGGATCGGGTTCCGTCGGATGTCCGCTCCGAACCTGTCCTTCTTTCATCCAGATCCGCGCCAACCAGGGCGTGACCATGAAGGCAATGGACAAGGACAGGACCATGCCCATGCTGGCATTGATGGGAATGGGGGACATGTAGGGTCCCATCAACCCGGTCACGAATGCCATGGGCAGGAGCGCTGCAATCACGGTCAGTGTGGCCAGAATGGTGGGCCCGCCCACTTCATCCACCGCGCCGGGAATCAGTTCGCGCAGCGTTTTGCCTGGAAACAGGTGCTGGTGGCGATGAATGTTTTCCACAACCACGATGGCATCATCCACCAGAATCCCGATAGAGAAGATCAGAGCAAAGAGTGAAACCCGATTGAGGGTAAATCCCCAGGCCCAGGAGGCAAAGAGGGTGACGGTCAAGGTCAGGATCACCGCGCATCCCACGATCGCGGCCTCCCGTCGCCCCAATGCCAGAAAAACCAGCGCAACGACGGACGCCGTGGCAAAAAGCAGTTTGTGGATCAGTTTCTCCGCCTTGTCGTTGGCTGTTTCGCCATAGTTGCGAGTCTCGACCACCACCACATCGGCCGGAACAACCGTATTCTTGAGACGATCCACTTGATTCATGAGGGCATGGGCCACGCTGATGGCATTTTCCCCCGGTTTCTTGGTCACCGCCAGGGTGACTGCCGGATAGTCCACGGAGCCCTGTTTCCCCGCCTGACCGAACCACACATAGCGGTTGGGCGTTTGGGGTCCATCTTCGACCTGCGCTACTTCCTTCAGGTAGACGGGGCGATGATCGGTTACCCCCACGATCAGGTTCCCGACGTCCTGAGCATCGCTCAGGTAGTCGCCACTTTCCACCGCAATGGCGTGGTTTCCCACCAGCAAGTCCCCCACCGGCAACCCCTGATTGGCAGACTGTACGGCAGCGCGTACCTGCTCCAGGGTGATATGACTGCCCATCAATCGCGCAGGGTCCAGATTGATGCGCAGGGCACGCCCTGGCCCTCCCACCGTAAACACCGCGCGCGTTCCGGGTACCCGTTTGAGATCTCCTTCCATGCTCTGGGCGACCCGCTCCAGCGCGTAGGCGCCGACCTGCGGGTTTTTACTGTAGAGCGTCAGGGTAAGGATAGGCACGTCGTCGATCCCTTTGGGTTTGATGAGGGGCGACAAAACACCTAAATTTCGCGGGAGCCAGTCCGCATGGGAATTCACGGCATCGTAGAGTCGCACCAACGCCTCGGTGCGCGGCACCCCCACCTTGAACTGGACGGTCATGACCGCCAATCCGGGACGAGACAGGGAAAACACATGATCGAGGCCCTGAATCTGTCCCAGGACCTGTTCGGCCGGTGCTGCCACCATTTGTTCCACATCCCGGGCAGAAGCCCCCGGAAAAGGAATCAGGACGTTGGCCATGGTGACATTGATCTGGGGTTCTTCTTCGCGCGGGGTCACCAGAATCGCAAAAACGCCCAGCAGAAAGCCGACCAGCGCCAGCAATGGGGTAATCTGCGCCGTTTGAAAAAAGCGGGCGATACGCCCGGAGATGCCGAGTGAGGATTTCATCGTTCCTTCACCGTCCCTGTGTCAGAGCCCGTTGCGCATCAGGAACGACTGGCTCGCCGGGAGAGACCCCACTCAGGATTTCCACCTGCTGACCCAGGACACGACCCAGACGAACCTGCCTTAACAAGGGATGCCCCTCTCGGTCGCGCACATACACTCCTGTCATCTCGGCACGATGGACCACCGCGCCGAGGGGAACCCAGAGCGCCCCGTGCGTTGAATCCCCGCTCGGAAACCAGGCCCGCACAAAGGTCCCCGGCCGCCCCAGAGGATGGCTTGCGTCACCCGGCAAACCCAGACGAACCTGAACCGTATGACTGACCGGATCTGCCGTGGGCAATACGGTAACGTAGGTCGGGACGATCCACTGCCCCTTCATGCCCGTACCCCCCAGTTCCAACCGGCTCTGTACGGTGGTGGATGAAGAGACAAGCGCACTTTCCGGGACCTGAACCGTGACACGCAGGCGGGAAGGGTCATAAAGAGACACCAGAGCCCGCCCCGGTTGCGCCATGTCCCCGAGATTCACAGGGACTTCTGCCACAATGCCATCAAAAGGCGCGCGCAAGACGTAGTAACCCGCCTGGGTACGCAGTGCCGACGATTCGGCCAATTGTGCCTCCGTCTGGGCTTTTGTGGTTTTGAAACGGGCTTCTGCCCGATCCAGTGCAGCCTGGCTGATGTAGCCCTTGGCAAACAGTTGGTCCTGGCGTTCATACTCACGGGTCGCCATTTCCAGCGTGGCCCGGATCGCCCGCTCCTGAGCCACCTTGGCCACGACATTCTGGTCCATCGCCTGTCCATCCAGACGAATCAGAACCTGATTCTTCCTGACCCGCTCACCAGGATGCACCACCACGGCCACCACCCGCCCGGAAACCTCGGCAGCGATCACCGTCTGACGCTCGGCTTCAATCACGCCATCGTAACTCGTCATGCCACGGAGTGCTTCCGTTTCCCTCGTTTCCTGAGCCTGCAGGGAGACGGTACGAAGAGAAAGCCCCATCAGCATGACCCCAAAGATCCGGAAAAACCTTCGATTGGACCCGTCATCCTTTTTCATTACGGTTCTTGCCATGGTGCACTGTCCTCTTTATTGGCAGTCCTTGCCTCTTCTTGATTATTTACAAATCAATATTATGTAACTTTATATATCGTTTTATGATAGAGTGTCAAGACATTCCTGAAAACATCCTTTGGAGATCCCCGAAATGGACCCATGTGAGGGCATAACGCCGCATGATTTCAAGCAGATGTATGCTTCGGCCGATCGGGCATGCAGTTTTCTCAAAGTGCTGGCCAACCCGGATCGTCTCGTCCTGCTCTGCCGTTTGGCCGAGGGCGAATGTTGTGTCAGCGAATTGGAGTCTGCTCTGGACATTCATCAACCCACCTTGTCACAACAACTGGGCATCTTGCGGGAAGAGGGTCTGGTTGCCACCCGACGGGAAGGGAAGCATATTTTCTACCGAGTGATCAGCCCGGAATCGGTGGCCATCATCAAGGCATTGCAAACCCAATTCTGCAAACCGCGCGAAACCGCCCCTGACTGAAAGAACCGTCCGGAATTCACCTTCCGGACGGGCTTGGCATCTCCCGATCAAACCAGTGAAGGGTACGATGCAATCCCACCACCCCGCCCACAATGATCAGGGTGGGGGCTTGCAGGGGTTCGGCTCGCACCTGCGCCGGCAAGGTTTCCAGCGTGCCCGTCATGACCCGCTGATGCCGGGTGGTTCCCTGCTGAATGATCGCGGCCGGGGTCATCGGGGAAAGGCCGTGACCGATCAGTTCCCGGCATAAAATCTCCAGGCCGTGCAACCCCATATACACCACCAGCGTTTGCTGGGGACGCGCCAGGTTTTCCCAGTCCAGATCCATGGTCCCGTCCTTGAGATGGCCCGTCACGAAAATACAGGATTGGGCGTGATCCCGATGCGTCAGAGGGATGCCGGCATAAGCCGCGATACCGGAAGCCGCTGTGATGCCGGGAACCACTTCGAAGGGAATTCCATGTGCAGCGAGGGTTTCGATTTCCTCCCCCCCTCGCCCAAAGATGAAGGGGTCCCCCCCCTTGAGCCTCAGTACCTTTTTACCTTCCAGCGCCAAACGCACCAGGAGTTCGTTGATCCCTTCCTGCGGCACGGCATGGTGACCGCGTTGCTTTCCCACATAGAGGCACGTCACCTCGGGAGGAAGCAGGGCCATGACCCCCGGAGAGACCAGGTTGTCATGGACCACGACATCCGCCTGATTCATGAGACGCAACGCCTTGACGGTGAGCAAGTCGGGATCCCCTGGTCCCGCCCCCACCAGAAACACTTTTCCCGGGAGGATGGAATCCTGACGCGGCCCGGTAAAACGCCGGCGATCTCGTTGTTCCCACCACTCCCCGGCCAGAGCCCGTGCTTCTTCGACAGTGGCTGCCCGTTCCAGGGCGAACAGGGCGACTGCCGCCGTCTCCACCACAGCCGCCTCCCCGTAGTCACTCTCCTCCTCCCCCGTCCATACCCGGTACAAACGGGCGCAATCCATTTCGTCGTCGCGCAGATGCCGTTTCTCGAAGCGGGCTGGCCAGACTTCCTGCTGCGCCATGCCCTGTCTGGACCAATAAAGTTGGGTCGTGCCATCCGGATTGACTTCGGCCTCCCCTCCTTCCCCCTTGAACACGAATAAACAGGGATCTTCCAGCAACCGGGCCGCCTGCTGGTGAATCGCGTCATAGCCCGGATGAAAGATCCCGATCAGGGAGACGGGCGCATTCAACGGATTACTCATGCGCGCCACGGTATGAATGGGCGAGCGTAGCCCCAGCACCTGCTTCAGTTTGAGTAACTTCATGATCTGGGGAGAAAAACTTGCCACGGAGACAAAGGCGAAACCGGTCCTTGCCAGGGAGTCCACCGCCTCGTCCAGCGAGTATGACTGGGGAATTCCCAGGGCCTTCAAAGCGTCAGCGACAGAACGGCGTTCGGTCCCAACCTGCGCCAGACCATGCATCAACACCCGGATGCCGCGCCCGGCCAGAAGCAACGCTGACAGGACATACCAGGGCAATTGACGTCGTTTTCCGGCATAACTGGCCCAATCCAGGTCCACTGGCACCCTGGGCCCCGGAGGCAGGGAATGTCGCAGCGCCCGGACCATGCCGGCCACTTCCTCTGCCGTTTCCTCCTTGAGACGAACCAGCGAAAGAAACGCCCCGATCTGTTCCGGACGCACCGAGCCCGCCAGAATCAGGCCGAGGGCTTCCTCGGCTTCTGCTTCGGTCAAACTGCGGGCACCGCGCTGCCCCTTGCCCAGCACCCGTATAAACTTCGTAAAAGGATGTTCCATGACCCATGGTACCAAAGATTCAAACCCGCGCGTGTCCCTCGAGGGAAACCAGGCTCACTTCTTTCTGAGGAAAAAAGTGTACTCGCCCCCCTCTTGTAGCGCAGAGATCAACTCGTGACCGGTTTGTCTGGAAAAAGCCTGCATGTCTCCCATCGAACCGCTATCGGTGGAAATGATTCTGAGTACCTGCCCCGGCGCCATATCCGCCAGGGATTTTTTTGTTTTCAGGATCGGCAGGGGACAACCCATTCCCCGGACATCCAGTTCCTTGTCCACTTGCATGGCACTTTCTCCATTTCGTCATCCGTCCCGACTGGCGCTCCGCCGAGGCACCTCAGGAAACGGATTTTATTTGACCTCGGGTTTCGCCGAGAAAAGATTCAAAGGCGGCACGCGCCGGACTGGCCGGTCGTCCCTTCAGGGAGATCTTGCTGAGCGAACGTTGCAGTTCTCCCTGCGACCAGGGAATGCAGGCCAACTCCCCCCGTTCGAGATGGTGGGCCGCCATGATCGCGGGAACAATGGCAACCCCCACGCCTGCGACGACCATCTGAACGGCTGCCTGGTTGCTTTGCACGACAACCTGTCGCGCAGGAACGATCCCCAGATGCGTCAGAATTTCCGCCACCACCCGTGCCGTGCCCGATCCTTCTTCTCGAAGAATCCAGCGGCATTGCCCAAGATGCGCCCGTTCCACTCCCGGTTTCGTCACCAGAAGCAGGGGCTCATTGTCCCACAATTCGCAATTCAGGCGCTCCTCATCCACTGGCCCTTCCACCAGTGCCACCTCCACCAGGCCTTCCAGTACCTGATGTACCATGGTTTCCGTGTTCCCACTGCTCACCCGAATGTCGATTTGTGGATAGCGTTCCAGAAAAAGAGCCAGATCCCGTCCCAGCCAGTAGGTGGCAATGGTCGTGCTGGCACCGATATGCAAACAACCCTTGCGTAATCCGCGTCGCTCCTCGATATCCTGCAACGCGGCCTGTTCCAGGGCAAAGATGGACCGGGCATGAGAAAACAGGGACACCCCCGCCTCCGTCAGCTTGACCTGCCGCGACGTTCGTTCCAGCAGCGCGATGCCCAGGACCTCCTCGAGGCTGCCGACCGCCTTGGAGATGGCTGGCTGAGTAAGGTACAGACATTCTGCCGCGCCCGTAAAACTACCGGTACGGGCAACTTCTGCAAATGCTCTCAAATGATGGAAGTTCAGTTTCATGGACAAAAGTATCGCTGCACACTCGATGAGTAAGGACCATTCCCTGGAGAATCAAGGGCAATGAACGCCTATCCTCGGCCCCCAAAGGAGGCCGGTTCGGGTAGGTTCAACCCCGTAAGCCAACACTTCCACCCCTTCCCGCATCACGTCTCGCAGTAACCGACCATAGGCAGGATCGATGGCATCTGCAGGATGTACGACGTGAATATCCGGGCGCTGGACGCAGAACAGCAATACCCCACGCGCGCCCCCATGCACCACACAATCCCTCAATTCCTTCAGATGCTTCAAGGCACGCTGACTGACGGCATCCGGAAACAATCCAACCCCCGATTCGAGGCTGGTGGTCACGCTCTTGACTTCGAGATAACAGGCAGGAGCGTTCTGATCGTCAAGCAGCCAATCGATCCGGCTACGTTGTTGCCCGTAGGGAACCTCCGGACGATGGCGGGCATAGCCTGATACTTCCCCGATTGCGCCTCGTCCCAAGGCTTCTCCCACCAACGCATTGGCCCGATGCGTATTCACCCCCACCCAAACCTTGCCAACCTGAATCTGCTCGAGGGTATAGGGGCAACGACGGGTGGTGTCGCGCGCGCGACTCAGACGTGCGCCCTGCCCCGCCTCCAGGCATCCCAACAGGCTGCCTGTATTGGGGACATGGGCCGTAACGACTTCTCCGTCTCCGAGTTCGACATCCGCCAGAAAACGCTGATAGCGCCGCAACAGGCGCCCCTCACTCAGAGATTCCGCGTAATCCATGAATCAGGGCAAATCGAACAACAGGAACTCCGTTTGTCCCGGAGTCCCGATGGCGATCCTTTCGCGCCGGGCAATGCGCAGTCCGTCGCCCTCCCGCAAGGGATGCCCGTCCACGATCAAATCGCCAGCCGCCACTTGCAAATAGCCCTTGCGCCCCGGAGCAAAATCGTACATCAGGGTGTCATCCGCCCCCAGGATCGAGGCATACATCCGGACATCCTGATGAATCGTCAGAGACCCGTCGCGCCCGTCTGGAGACGCAATGAGGCAGAGCCGCCCGCGCCGTTCTTCGGGCAGGAAATTCTTCTGTTCATATTCAGGAGTAAGCCCCCGCCGGTCGGGCAAAATCCATATCTGCAACAGATGGACGGGATCAGACTCCGATGGATTGAATTCGCTGTGGGTGATGCCACTGCCTGCGCTCATCCTCTGCACCTCTCCGGCCTTGATCACCGACCCGTTCCCCATGCTGTCCCGGTGTTCCAGACTGCCTTCGAGGAGGTAGGTAATGATTTCCATATCCTGATGAGGGTGCGTGCCAAAACCACTGTTCGGCGCAATCCGGTCATCATTCAGGACCCGCAGGACACTGTAATGCATGTGCGCCGGATCATGGTAATCCGCGAAGGAAAATGAGTGCCAGGATTCCAGCCAGCCTTGATGGGCATATCCCCTGTCTTTGGAACGACGCAGTGCCAACATGAGTCATCTCCCCGAAAACGGGATCCGGTGCGCGGATCCCATGGACGGAAGATAGGGACAATGGAAGCCGGAATCAAGCCCCCCCTGCCCGTCGAGGAATCAGGTCATCCAGCCACTCCACCCAGTGCCGGACAGGAATCGCTTCATCCTTGGCCAGATGCATCTGACATCCGATGTTGGCGCTCAGGATGACCTCCGGTTTTCCGGCCTTGAGCGCCGCCAGTTTGTTTTTCTTGAGTTGCCCGGATAACTCGGGTTGGAGTATGGAATAAGTGCCAGCCGAACCACAACAAAGATGCGCATCCTCCACGGCAGTGAGTTCCGCCCCCGCTGCCCGTAACAACTGTTCGACGCCCCCACGCAGACGCAATCCGTGCTGAAGTGAACAGGGGGCATGAAAGGCAACACGCCCTTTGGACCGATCGGAGTCGATGCCAAGGCTTTTCAAGGTCAATCGTTGTTCGTCCAGAGTGACGCCGATCTCCCTGATCAGTACTTCGGAAATATCCTGGGCCAACTCGGTCACCCGGCTGGCTCTTTCCCGATACGCGGGGTCATGGCGCAGGGCATGCCCATATTCACGCACTTCGGCTCCGCAGCCCGAAGCCGTACTGACGATGGCTTCAGCCCCTTGTTCCACGAGAGGCCACCAGGCATCGATATTGCGACGCATGGCCTCCAGCGCTTTCTCTTCATCGCCCAGATGATGGGCCAGAGCGCCGCAACATCCCGCACCGGGCGCCACCACCCCGGAAATACCCAATCGATCCAGCAGGCGCTGTGCCGCGCCCTGAGTGGCCGGAGTCAGGGCGGGTTGGACGCAACCGGCCAGAAAAACCACGCGTCTGTCGTGGCGGACGGAAGGGATCCAGCCGGCGCCCTGGCGGGCAGGAATGGCGGAACCCCATCGCTCGGGAAGCAGAGGACGCACCATGCGTCCCATATTCAACAAGGTTTGAAAGAGCACCGGTCGGGGCAGTACAGTCTTGAGCAAAGTACGAACCACACGTTGCCCCAGGGGACGCGGCACGGTTTTTTCCACCCATTGACGCCCTTCTTCCAGCAGATGGGCATACTCCACGCCGGAGGGGCAGGTCGTCTCGCAGGAACGACAGGTCAGACAGCGGTCGAGATGAAGGCGGGTTTCCTTCCCCTCTGCCT
>VFSW01008491.1_pt1 | contig 14741 bp, 15 predicted proteins | sample 5358111 | NCBI WGS metagenome assembly VFSW01 (sample SAMN11554181, study PRJNA540505) | mine drainage metagenome | isolation source: sediment from site ElyBrook_90M | place: USA: Ely Copper Mine, Vershire, VT | collected 2017 | reverse complement strand
GCTTGACCGCAAAAATGGACATCTCGAACAGAAAAATCAGCGGGAGTGCCAAGCCGGTCATGGTGAACACGTCGGGTGGCGTGAGAATCGCCGCGACGATAAAGCAGCCGACCCAGGCGTAGCGGCGGTATTTTTTCAACCCGGCCGCCGTGACGATACCAACACGGCCCAGCAAGGTGAGCAGCACCGGCAGTTCGAAACAAAGGCCAAAGGCGAAAATCAGCTTCATTACCAAATTCAGATAATCTGACACGCGGGGCAGCACGTCGATTTGGAAATTCTGGTTCGCGGGGCTGGTTTGGAAACTCAGAAAGAATTTCCAAGCGTTTGGGAAAATCACGTAATAAGCCAGTGCGCCGCCTGCGAAAAACAGGATCGGTGTCGCGAACAAGAAGGGCAGCAACGCGCGTTTTTCGCTGCGATACAGGCCCGGTGCGATGAACATCCAGATTTGGGTCGCGATAATCGGAAACGAGAAGAAGGCGGCGGAGAAAATCGCAACCTTCACATAGGTGAAAAACGCCTCATACAGCGCTGTATAGACAAGCTCAGGCTTCTGGCCGCGCTCTATGAGAATATGCACCAGCGGCTGCGCCAGAAAATAATAGACATCCTTGGCAAAATAATAGGAGATCAGAAACGCCACCAAAAAGGCGGCCGCCGACCAGAGCAGGCGTTTGCGCAATTCGGCCAAATGGTCGAGCAAAGGCATTTCCCGGTCGTTGATCGGGTCTTCCGGCTTGCCGTCGGGTTCGGTGGGATCGATATCCATGAAAGTGTCTTACCAGATTCGCGTGCCAGGGGGTATGAAGGCCGGGATCGGCCGGTTGCGCGCGGCATCGGGTGGAATGAAAGAAGGCGCATCGGGGGGCAAGGCGGCATCGCTATCATAGCCGGTATAGCTGTTGCCGAAGGCGGCGGCATCGCCGATCGACGGGGTTTCTTCGCCGGTGGTGGGGTCAAAAGCGTGGCGCAAATCACCAACCGGGTCGATATGGCGCTCAATGGCGCTGCTCAGATCAAAATTGCGCAGGCTGCGCAACTCTGATCCCACATCAGCCAAATCCGCCTCGCGCATCAAGTCCTGCACATGGCCTTGGAATTCGCCCGCCAAGCCGCGCATTTTGCGCAAGGCCGCGGTTGCGGTGCGAATTGCCACCGGCAAATCTTTCGGGCCGATGACCAGCAGAGCCACCACCAGAATTACGCCAATCTCTGACCAGGAAAATCCGAACATTCTCGCTCACTGTTGTCGCGGCGCGCCCAAGCGGCACCGCCCGGTCGCGTGTCCGCTTAATCGGTCGCTGCTCTAGCAGTCTGATCGGCGGGGTCAAGGATTGCGAGCGGCTCGGGCGTCGGCTCAGTCGGCGGCTCGGCCGGTTTGGGCGGATCGGGCTCGATCAGCAAATCACTCCGCTTGGGCAGATCGCGCAGGTCACGCAGGCCATAGGTTGCCAGAAAATGCGGCGTGGTTCCCCACAAAGTTGGCCGACCCGGCACTTCTTTATGGCCGCGCGGGGCGACCAGATCGGCTTGCAGCAGTGCGTCCAGCGTGTTCTGCGACAGGCTCGCGCCACGGATCGTCTCGATTTCGGTTCGCGTGACCGGTTGATGATAGGCAATGATGGCTAAGGTTTCGAGCGCCACGCGCGGCAGGCGGCGCGGTACCTCGATAATTTTGCGCAAGGCGCCCGCGAGGTCTGGCGCGGTGCGAAACATCAGCCCCTGGCCGATGGTTATAAGGTCCACCCCAGCGCCTTGATAACGGCTACGCACCGCCTCAATCGTCGCGTCGAGATCAGCGCCATCGGGCAGCAAGGTGGCCAGGGTGCGCAGCGGTACCGGCTCGCGTGCGGCAAAAATAGCGGCTTCCAGCAGCCGTTCGGCGGTGCTGAGCGGTGGGCTGGCTTCAGTCATGGGCGCGAGACTCCTCGGCGCGGCGCAGGCGGATCGGCCCGAAGGGGGCTTCCTGCTGGAGTGAAATAGCACCGTTGCGGGCCAGTTCCAGCCCAGCCAGCAGCGTGCTCGACAAGGCGGCGCGCTGTGCCAACGGGTCGGGCGGCGCGGCCTCATCGGCGTTGGGCGGCAGAAATTGCTCGAGTGTGTGCCAATCTTGACTGATCGGCAGCATCCGGCTGAGCCGTTCCAGCGCTTGCTGAACCGACCAGAAACGCATCGGCTTGGGCTGATAGCCATGGCTCGATGACCCACGGCGGCGGGCAGCCAGATAGGCGGTGAGCAGCGATGGCAGATCAACTTTCAGCCCAGAACGATCAATTTCGGTGAAATCCTCCGGCGCGCCCCGCGCAAACACGTCATGATCCAACACAGGTCGACCGTTCAGCCAAGCCGCGAGACCGCGCATCGCCTCGAGTTCGCGCAGCCGCTCGGCGAGGTCTTCAGCGGCGCGTTCAGCCTCGACCGCCTCGATTTTATCGGCGGGTAATAGCAGGCGTGATTTCAGCCAGGCGAGCCAAGCGGCCATGACCAGCCAGTCAGCGGCAAGCTCCAGCCGGATGCGCCGGGCGTCTTCGATCACGGCCAGATATTGATCGACCAAGGCGGTTATCGAAATGCGCGCAAGATCAAATTTTTGCGCCCGTGCCAGATCGAGCAGCAAATCGAGCGGGCCTTCAAAACCATCGAGTGCCAGGATCAGCCGATGGGCGCTATCGGCCTTATTGGGTTCAGAATCGGACATGGGCGCCTGCCAGTCGCAACATGATGTTGCCGATGCCGGGAACCAGCCGGTTGAGCACCGCGCCAACCGGATCGAAATGAATGCCGATTTGACTGAGCGCCCATGGCAATACCAGCACGACGGCAAGAATTGTGAGAATTCCCGCCCGTTCAATTTGCGCGTAATAAAGAGCAAGGCGGGCGGGTAAAATCCCGGCAACGATGCGCCCGCCATCAAGCGGGGGCAGTGGGAGCAGATTGAACAGGCCGAGGAGCAGGTTAAACTGGATAAAATCAACAAAGAACGCACCGCTCAGCCCATGAGCGCCAAACGTCGCAAGACCAAACGCCCCAAGGAGTGCCAGCGCAAAATTGGTGGCGGGACCGGCGACCGCGACGATCGCCATGCCCTGGCGCGGATAGCGAAACCGGCTGGGATCGACCGGCACCGGCTTGGCCCAGCCAAACATAAAGTCAACCCGACCCAGCGTGAGCATCTGTCCGATATAGAGCATCAACGGAAGCAGCACCGAGCCAAACCGATCAATATGGCTGAGCGGGTTCAGTGATAATCGACCCGCCTGCGACGCCGTGCTGTCGCCAAGCGCACGGGCTACATAGCCATGGGCGAGTTCATGCAAAATAACGGCAATCACGAAGGCTAGAATAGCGAGGGCGATACCGAGGCCATGATCCTCGGTCATGTCCCGAATCGATCCCGGCTCATGGCATCGCGTCGGCGAGAACAGGGATCGGCGCAGCGGCAAAATCCGTAGCGAGCAGATCGGCCTGCCGGAATTTCATCTCAGCGGCCCTCGCGGCACTTAGCACGAACGCGGCTTCGAGCACCGTTTGGTTCAAGATCAGATCACCTGAGCAGAACAAGGCAAGATCGCAGCCCGCAGCCAGCGCATCGCGCGCCCGGCTGGCGGGATCGCCAGTCATGGCGCCCATTGCCAAATCATCGCTGACCAGAATGCCTTGGAAGCCAATGCGCCGACGAATGACTTCCTCGATCACCCGGGGGGACACGGTCGCCGGACGAACCGCATCCCAGGCTTCATAGACGATATGCGCGGTCATCGCCCAGGGCAGGCGGGCATTCGCCACGAAGGGTGCAAGGTCTTGGTCAAGCTGCTTGGTGGCAACGCGCGGGAGCGAGACATGACTATCGATGGTCGCACGGCCGTGGCCTGGGATATGTTTCATCACCGGTTGGACACCCTGACTGAGAATCCCGGCAGCGATATCGGCGCCAAGCACACCGACCGCGACTGGATCGGTGCTGATGGCCCGATCACCGATCACTTTGTCCGATCCAAGAACCGGCACATCAAGCACCGGGGCGGTGATAACGTCGATTCCGGCAGCCTGTGCCATCAGGCCCAACGCCATGCCGCGTTTGCGTGCCGTGCTGCGCGCTTCGGCGGGATCATGGGTCCAGAGCGCGCCGAGCGTGGCGGCCGGCGGTAAGGCGGGCCAATGCGGGGCTCCTAATCGCGCCACCCGTCCGCCCTCCTGGTCAAGCATCAGCACTGCATCGGCGGGAAGGGCGCGGCGCAGATCCGCGACCAATCCCTGGAGCTGGGCGGGGCTTTGAATATTGCGGGAGAACAGAATGATACCGGCGGGCGGCAGATGGGCGAACAAGCTGCGTTCGGCCTCGGTCAGCTCAGGCCCGGAGATTCCAACAATGGCGGCTTTCATGGCAAGGACCCAGACGTTGAATTGATTATGAATGCGGCTGATAGCATGGAACGCCACGGGCGTGTAATTTCGCACAAAACATGGCGGCCTCGGCAGGGGAGGAAAAATTCAGCCGGACCCGATAGTAGGTTTGGCCATGCACCTGTCCCGACACAATATGCGGCGTTAGGCTGCCGAGAATGGTCGGCACCCTGGCCACCAAGGTTTGCCAAGCCTGCATGGCCCCCGCGTGCGACGGGAGTGCGGCGAGCTGCACCGAGGCGGGGCCGTTGGACACTGGCTGCGGGGTTTTCGCTCCCGCTGCGGTGCTGGTTGGCGACGACGTTGTTGGGGCTGGATTGGTTGGCGTCGCGTTGATCGACGCGCTGGTGGGAGGTGCACTGGCGTGCGACGGCGGACCCGAGGGCTTGGTTTCCGTCGGCATCGCCCGCGCAGATACGGCTGGTGCGGCCAGGGCACGGGCTGGCGGCAAGGGCAGGGCCAGTGGCGTTGGCGATGTGCTGGACGTGTTTGATCCCGGGACGCCCATGGGCTTCGCGGCTTCCAGCGGTGCCAGATCCGGCGATGGCGGTTGCGGCGCGAGATGCGGTGGCGTGGGGGGGGCACCAGAGAGAATTGGCTCATTCGCACCAGGCACCTGCAAGCCACCGCGATTGGCCGGGATCGTGCGCATCGGCGTGGCGAGCGGTTTGACCACTGGCGGGGGGCCGAGCCCGGCATGCAATCCATTCCAGCCGATTGCCACCAGGATCACCCCAATGCCGAGCCCGCCAGCGATGAGAATGATCCGGCGCGTCGCGTCATCCATGCGCCGTTCGCGCAATTGCGGATGAGCGTACGGTGGAATTTCGAGATCGTCGTCATCCATAAGCGCCGATTCCCCGCCTGATCACAGCCTGTTGCGCTTCACCGCATTTCCTCGACCGGGGTAACGCCCATAACGGCCAGAGCGGAGCGAATGACCAACGCGGTCGCAGCGACCAGCGCAAGCCGAGCGCGGGTTTCGGCGTGTTGGTCCGAACGAATGAAGCGAAGCGACGTGTCATCGCGGCCCTTGTTCCAGAGTGCATGAAAATCGGACGCGACCTCATACACGAAAAATCCGATTCGGTGTGGCTCACGTGCGATCGCTGCGGCCTCCACCTGTCGGGGCCAAGCCGCGAGGCGGCGGATCAGTGCCAATTCTTCGGGGGCGGTGAGCGACGTCAGATTAGCTTGCGCCAAGCTCGCGTCATCAACCTCGCCAAGACCATCCATTGAAGCCGCAGCGCGCAGCACCGAGCGGCAGCGCGCATGCGCATATTGCACATAGAAAACCGGATTTTCCCGGGTCTGGGCAACGGCGGCATCCAGGTCAAAATCCATCTGCGCATCGGATTTACGCATCAACATAATAAAGCGCACCACGTCCGCGCCCACCGCATCGATCAGATCACGTAATTCGACGTAAGTGCCCGCCCGCTTGCTCATGCGCATCGGCACACCGTCCTTGAGCACTCGCACGATCTGGCACAGCACGATCTCGAAATCGGGTGCGCTATTGCCGCCTATCGCTTTCACCGCCGCCTGCATGCGCTTGGTGTAGCCACCATGATCGGCGCCGAGCACGTCGATCAGCAGGGCGAAATCACGGGCGATTTTATCGGCATGATAGGCGATGTCATTGAGAAAATATGTGTTGGAGCCATCGGATTTGCGCACCGGGCGGTCAACGTCATCGCCGAAATCGGTGCTGCGGAACAAGGTTTGTTCGCGCGGCTCCCAATCATCCGGGGTCTTGCCCTTAGGCGGCTCCAGCACGCCCTGATACAGCAAGCCGTGTTGTTCAAGCGTTGCGACCGCGCGCGTGACCCCGCCGGACCGGATCATCTCGGCTTCGCTGGTGACCACATCATGATGCACCCCCAGGGCCGCCAGATCGTCACGCACCAGCGCCATCATCGCGCTGATTGCCTCATCGCGCACGATATCGAGCCACAAAGCCGGATCGGCGATGCCGCGCTCGGCGCTGGCCAAGGCGGTGCCATGGATTTTGGCGAGCTGCGCGCCAAGCGGGATCAAATAATCGCCCGAATACTGTAAGCCGGTCGGCGTGGCGGCGGCGAAATCCGCTTCGGTCAAATCTGTACCAATCGCTTGCAAATAGCGCCAATAGACCGACCAGGCGAGCGCAATCACCTGCGCGCCGGCGTCATTGACGTAATATTCGCGGGTGACCGCAAACCCCGCTTTGGCGAGCAGATTGGCCAACGCATCGCCAACCACGGCACCCCGGCAATGGCCGACATGCAGCGGTCCGGTCGGGTTGGCCGAGACATACTCGACATTGGCGCGCGCTCCCCGGCCGAGGCGGCTGGCGCCATAGGAAACGCCGGTGCGCAGCATCCCCGGGAGTTGCTCCTGCCAAACCGCGTCATGCAACGAAATATTGATAAAACCCGGGCCAGCCGGTTCAGCCTTGGCGATCAGCTTGTGGGTGGCGAGCTCAGCGGCAAGGCTGGCGGCCAGTGCCCGTGGATTTTCGCCAAGCGGTTTTGCGCCGATCAAGGCGGCGTTGGTCGCCATATCGCCATGCGCGGCCTCGCGGGTGGGGGTCACTTCGATCCGCGCGAGCGCATCTTGGCCCAAGTCCGGATGCAGGCGGCGCATGGTGGCGAGCACAATCTCGCGCAGGTGGGTAAACAAATTGTCAGACATATCAACCTCAGGCAGCGGAATAGGGATCGATCAAGCGGCGATGCTCATCGAGGGCAAAACGATCAGTCATGCCCGCAATATAGTCGCGCACAATTTCGGCGGTCTCTTGGCTATGGGGCGGGCCAGCGCGATCACGCCAATCATCGCGCAGCAGGTCTGGCCGGTCGAGAAACAAAGTCGCCATGTCGCGGACCACGGTTTCAACCTTATGGGTCATCCGGTTGACCCGCCAATGGCGATACATGCGCGAATATAGAAAGCTGCGAATCGCTTGATTGGCGGCGATCAAAGGCGGGCCAAAGCCAATGACCGGCTGGTCAGCCTCCCGAATCGCGTTGGCGGACGACGGTGCCAAACGCGCGAGTCGCTGGTGGCTTTCGGCCAAGGCGCCGGTGACAAAAACGCCGATCATCTGGCGAACCATATGGGCGCGAATCCGGCGCGGATCGGTCGAAAGTCCGCGCGCCTCGGCCAAAACCGCCCCCACCACCGGCAGATCAATCAAATCATCCAGCGCGAACAGGCCAGCCCGCAACCCGTCATCAAGGTCATGCGCGTGATAGGCGATATCATCCGCGAGGGCAGCCACCTGCGCTTCGGCACCCGCTTGGTGGGTAAGATCAAGCGGATAGGCGGCGTCAAAGGCGGCAATATAAGCCGGGGGGCTGGGCAGCGGCCCGTTATGTTTGGCAATCCCTTCGAGCGATTCCCACGTCAGGTTCAGCCCATCAAACGATGGATACCGGCATTCCAGCAGCGTGATGCTGCGCAGGCTTTGGGCGTTATGATCGAACCCGCCATGGGCCGCGAGTGCCGCGTTCAGCCCGGCTTCGCCCGCGTGACCGAAGGGCGGATGGCCCAAATCATGGGCGAGGGCGAGTGTTTCGGTTAAATCCTCCTCCAGCCCCCGGCCGCGCGCGAGGCTCCGGGCAATCTGCGCCACCTCCAGGCTGTGGGTGAGGCGGGTGCGATAAAAATCGCCCTCATGGATCACGAAAACCTGGGTTTTATATTGCAGCTTGCGAAAGGCGGTGGAGTGCAGCACGCGGTCGCGATCGCGCTGGAACGGGCTGCGCGTGGCGCTCAACGGCTCCACGTGCTGGCGGCCGCGTGAGCGAGCAGGATCGGAAGCGTAAGGGGCGAGCGACATGCCAGGGGCTTACCGCGTCAGCCTCGGATATCCAAGCGGGGGACGCGATTACCAGAAAACTGGTGGAGCCAATCGGAATCGAACCGACGACCTCCTGAATGCCATTCAGGCGCTCTCCCAACTGAGCTATGGCCCCACACCGGTGCCGCGCGGTATAGGGCGGTGACGCGCGACCGACAAGCCCCCTCCGATCAGATTGCGTTATCCTGCTCTGCGCATGGTTGGGGGCTGCACAAAATTATCCGACATGATAAACCAACTCAATCGGCGCGCCGGGTTAGCACAGTGGTAGTGCAGCGGTTTTGTAAACCGAAGGTCGGGGGTTCAAATCCCTCACCCGGCACCAGCCGGACTCGGCTGGATCAGGAGCGAGCATGCGCGATTTTGATGAGCAGACCATTACCAATGCCGTGCAAACGAGCTTCGCTGGCACGCCGGATGCCAGGCTTCGCCAGATTATGAGCAGTTTGGTCGCGCATATGCATGGTTTTATCCGCGATGTAGAGCCGAGTTTCGAGGAGTTTCAGGCGGCGACCAAGTTTTTGACCGCAACCGGACAGATCAGCAATCAGCGGCGCCAAGAGTTCATTTTACTCGCCGATGTGCTGGGCGTCTCGATGCTCATTGACGCGATCAATCATCGGATGCCAGATGGGGCAACCGAAACCACCGTGCTGGGACCGTTTCATGTGGCCGATGCGCCATTATGCGCGAATGGTGCCGATATCAGTGCGGGTGTGGCGGGCGAATTATTATTTGTCGATGGTTCTGTGGTGGATCCCCAGGGGACGCCTCTCGCCGGTGCAGCGATTGATGTTTGGCAATCCGATGCCGAGGGGTTTTATGATGTACAGCGCCCTGAGCGTAGCTTGTCTGCGTTGCGCGCAAGGCTTTGCAGCGATGCGGCTGGTCGATTTTGGTTTCGCAGCATCGTGCCAGCAGCCTATCCAATCCCGGACGATGGACCGGTGGGCGCGATGCTCCGCGCCACCAATCGCCACCCTTGGCGGCCAGCCCATGTGCATTTCATGATTTCCGCGCCTGGGTACCAGATGCTGGTGACCCATGTGTTCGTGGCCGGAGATCAATATTTAGAAAGTGACGCGGTGTTTGGAGTTAAAACATCGCTGATTGCTGATTTTGTCGCAATGCCGCCTGGCGCACTTCCCGATGGCTCGGAAAGTGCGCAGCCATGGCGGCAATTATCGTACCAATTTGGACTGAAACCCGCCTCGACTTAATTGCCGCCAGTCGCGGTGCCGTCCGGTGTGGCTTGATCGACGGCGTTGGGGAGATGTTGGCTGAGCAATTGCGCAGCATCGGCGGTATTGATACCGAATTTCTGCGCCACTTGCTCGATGATCGGATTGCCGAGCGCTTGTTGCACCTGATCGGCGGAGATGGGCAGATTTTGGCCGTTACCAACCCACGATGCGGCATGCGCGCCAAGGCCGCTTTGCTCAAATTGTTGGACCAACCCGGAAACGCCGGAAATGCCATTTTGCTGCAAAATATTCATCACTTGGCCCTGCACGCCCGATTGCGGCGCATTGCCGCCTAGCATGCCGCTCGCCATGCCCGCGATATCATCGAATAATCCCATTTTTTCCTCCTGTTGTGCCAGCGCACACCAATGCACGCCGACCGAATCAATCTGTTACTGATAACAGATAAATCCGGTCGGACGTCAAACGAAACTTTTACGTCAGGATTAGTTCTTGGCCTTGTGCAAACCGTCCGACAAAGCGGATTTTTCGCACACATAGGCGCCATGCTTGGTTTTGCCGAAATATTTCGACCCGGCGACATGGAACGCCTTGCTGCCGGTCGCATGCCACGCAACGCCACCCATGCCACAAGCGGCCTTGGCTTCGGTTTCGGACTTGTAGCCGGTCAGGTGGCCCTTCGAGGTCGATTTTTTTGAAGCCGATTTTTTTGACATGTGGCTTTTAGCCATATGTTTTTTGGACATAGTGCTCGATGTCGTCGTGCTGTTCGTGGTCTTTTTCTTATGAGCCTGGGCTGTGCCAGCCATGCCCATGACGGCAATCAGCGCCAGCGTCGGCGCGATCATTTTTGCCCATGATCCGATTTTCATTTGTAACTCCAACAAAATTATAGCAGCCCTTCCCTGAGTGGCCGCCGGGATGGTTCGCGGCTCGCGCGATTGCGCATAACTTTGTTACTGACGGGCCGTGGCGAAATCATGGCAGATCCGCATCGATCTGGCGTCGCGGTCGATGGGCTGCACGGCGCGTGGTTTTCGCGCTATCACCAACAAATGACCGACACGCTTCGCCTCGCCATCGCCCAGCTCGACCTTCATGTAGGTGCTATTGATCATAATATCGCCCGAATACGCGCAGCCCGCGCCGAAGGGCAGCGCCTGGGCGCGGATTTGGTGGTAACGCCGGAATTGGGCATCGCGGGCTATCCGCCGGAGGATTAGGTGCTGAAGCCAGCCTTCGTTGCGGCGTGCGAGGCGGCGGCGCAGCGCCTTGCCGAAGAGACGGCGGATGGCGGGCCTGGATTGATCGTGGGGCTGCCTTGGCGGGTCGATGGTGCCTTGCATAATGCTGCGTTCGTGCTGGATGGCGGGGCAATTATCGCGCGCCGCGCCAAGCATGAATTGCCCAATTATGGTGTTTTTGATGAGAAGCGAGTTTTTGCGCCTGGCCCCGCGCCTGGCCCGGTGCCGTTTCGCGGATTCCGGCTTGGCTTAATGATTTGCGAAGATTGGTGGTTTCCCGCCGTGCCGGAAACCTTGGCCGAGAGTGGAGCGGAATTGCTGCTGAGCATCAATGGCTCACCCTTTGAGGATCGCAAACAGGGCCAAAGGCTGCAACTGGCCCTTCGCCGCGTGGTGGAAACCGGCTTGCCATTCGTATTTGCCGCCCTCACCGGCGGGCAGGATGAGATTGTGTTTGATGGTGCTTCGTTCGTGCTGAATGCTGATCGTGCGCTTGCGCTGCAAATGCCGCATTTCGCGGAGGCCGTAACTCTAACCACGTGGCGGCGCGAGGCGCAGGGGTTGGTCGCGGCGCCCCATCCATTGCCGATCGAACCAGAGCGGCTGGAGCTGATCTATCGAGCGATGGCGCTGGGTTTGGCCGATTATGTCAATAAAAACAAATTCCCCGGCGTTATTCTGGGCCTCTCCGGTGGGATCGATAGCGCGCTCTCGGCGGCGGTAGCGGTGGATGCGTTGGGCGCGACGCGGGTGCGGGCGGTGATGCTGCCGAGCCGCTATACCAGTCCAGAGAGCCTCGAGGATGCGGCGTCCTGCGCGCAAATGCTAGGTATTCGCTATGAGACCATTCCGATCGAAGGGGTGACGACGGCCATCGGCGGTGCGTTGGCGCCGCATTTCGCTGGGCGCGCCGCCGACAGCACGGAGGAAAACATCCAATCGCGCACGCGTGGCCTGCTGCTCATGGCGTTGTCCAACAAATTTGGCGATATGGTGCTGACCACCGGCAATAAGTCCGAAATGTCAGTCGGCTACGCGACTTTGTATGGCGATATGTGCGGCGGATTTTCAGTGCTCAAGGATATTTACAAAACCACCGTATTTGCGCTCTCCGCATGGCGTAACGCGCAGCATCCGAGCGGTTTGCAGGGGCCAATGGGGCCGGTGATGCCTGAGCGGGTGATCACCAAACCGCCCTCGGCCGAATTGAAAGAGAACCAAACCGATCAGGATACGCTGCCGCCTTATGATCAGCTCGATGCGATATTAGCAGGCTTAGTGGAAGGCGAGGCCTCGATTGCCGATATGGTGGCGGCGGGCCATGACCGTGCAACGGTTATGCGGGTTTGGCGTATGGTTGACCGCGCGGAATATAAGCGCCGACAGGCACCACCCGGCGTCAAAATCACCGCACGGGCCTTTGGCCGCGATCGGCGTTACCCGATTACCAACGGTTTTACCGATCTGATTTGAGTTGAATGATCGGCCTGCGATGGCTGGGGGACCTGGATTCGAACCAAGGCTGTCCGGGTCAGAGCCGGAAGTTCTACCGCTAAACTATCCCCCATCGGGCATGGGGTCAGCTAGCATTGCGCCTGAGTGCTGGCAAGATCGGCCAGATTTTTCCTGCCTCTCCACTTATTCATCTGCTTATTCATGCCTGCGCTGCAAATGGTGCTTGCCCTGCCCCCCAACACCTTGCCAATATAGAAGATGATGGCGAGTGACTTAACCGTGCCGATTGATGCTGCTGCTGACCGTCCTGGTCCGGCATCCGTGCGGCGTGGTCGGCCACCGGCTTTCGCGGCAATCGATCTGGGCACCAATAATTGCCGAATGCTGGTTGGCGTGCCGAGCGGGCAGGGCTTTCATATTCTCGATAGTTTCAGTCGGGTGGTGCGGCTGGGTGAGGGGCTTTATCGCACCGGCTTGCTTGGCGATGCGGCGATGAGTCGGGCGATGGATGCTCTCGGGGTTTGCGCGGATCGGTTGGAGCGCTGGCAGGTTGATGATGTGCGCGCCATTGCAACCGAAGCGTGCCGTCAGGCGGAGAATGGTTCGCGTTTTATCAGCCAAGCCAGGGCTGATACCGGCTTGCCAATCGAGATCGTCTCGCCCCGCGAGGAGGTTGGGCTGGCGGTTGAGAGCTGTGCCTCGTTGATTTGCAACACCGAACGCCGGGCCTTGCTGTTTGATATTGGCGGCGGCTCGACCGAGGTGGCCTGGGTCCGGGTGCCGCCGCACCATGCGCCCTTATCGCAACGCCAGCCGCAAGTGATTGGATTTCATACGATTCCGGTGGGCGTAGTGACGCTAGCGGAACGCTGCGTCGGGTTTTGCGAGACTGAGCACGGGTTCAATGAGGTGGTGGACGAGGTGCAGGCATTGCTAGAGCCATTTGAGCGCACCCACCGGATTGGCCAGGAAATCCGCCAGGGCGGTGTGCGGTTGGTGGGAACCAGCGGCACGGTCACGACGGTTGCGGGCATTGCCATGAAGCTTGATCGGTATAAGCGCGGCGCGATCGACGGCGCTTTGCTGCCCCGCGCGGTTTTTATGGACGGCCTCTCGACCATTCGCTCGCTAGGTCGGGCCGGGTTGATGCAGCATCCATGCATTGGACCGGACCGGGTTGATTTTGTTCTCCCCGGCTGCGCGATTTTCGCGGCCATTGCCCGGCTTTGGCCGGCGCCAGACTTGGCGGTCGCAGATCGTGGTTTGCGCGAAGGGATGTTGCTGCGTCTCATCCGGGCCAGTCGGGCGCGGCCACAAAGCCGCCGGGCATGACCGATAATTTTGCACCACCCCCGCGCAGCAATGCTGTGCGGTTGAAATCTGCGCGCAAACACTCGCCCTCATCGCAGCGTTGGCTCGCCCGGCAACTGAACGATCCATACGTACAGGCAGCGCAAGCGCAGGGTTTGCGCTCCCGCGCCGCGTTCAAACTCATCGAGTTGGACCAAAAATTCGAGCTGCTGCGCGCGCGGCCGGGCGGGCGCGGCTTGCGGGTGGTGGATTTGGGCGCGGCCCCCGGCGGCTGGGCGCAGGTGGCGCTGAAACAGGGAGCAGCCGCCGTCTTGGGCATTGATTTACTCCCGATTGACCCGATGATCGGCGCACGGTTTTTGCAAGGCGATTTCCAAGACCCCGCGATTGAGGTGGCGCTCCTTGAGGCGCTGGGCGGCAAGGCGGATCTGGTCTTGTCGGACATGGCGCCGAACACCACCGGCCATGTCGCGACCGATCATTTACGCATCATGGCCCTGGCCGAGTTGGCGCTGGATTTTGCGCTCCGCACGCTGAACCCTGGCGGCGCGTTTGTCACAAAATTGTTCCAAGGCGGCGCGCAGGGCGAGATGCTGGCGGCCCTCAAGCAAAATTTCCGACTGGTGCGCCACGCCAAGCCGGCAGCGAGCCGCAAGGACAGCCGGGAACTGTATCTGGTCGCCACCGGATTCCGCGGCTGAGCAGTGCCGGGCGGCCCGATGGGCCAATGCAAAAGAATTAATTGATTTATTGTTTGGAAATAGATATTAAATCAGATAGTTAAGGCTTTCCACCTATTGTGGTGTTTGGGGTCGTCGATGAAAAATCTTTTGAATCAAGCCGCTTGCGCGATTAAGTTGCGGCTGATCCGCCGTCGGGCTGCCGTGGCGATCATGGTCGCGTTATCGGCACCGGTGCTGTTGGGCATGGCGGGGCTGGTGACGGACGTGACCTATTGGTATGGCTCACGTCAAGCGATGCAGCTTGCGGCAGATGCCGGAGCGATGGCTGCGGCGCGCTCGGGGCAGACGAGCCAGGCAACTTTGCAAACAATTGCGATCAATGCGGCCAATTTGTCGACCGATGGTAAATATAGTTTCAATGCCAATAATCTGGCGGTAACACTGACAAATGGCGGGGCGAGCTTCAAGACCCCCTCTGGAACCCAATCGGTGCCGTCGTCGTCAACCTCGTCAACGAGTTTCAGTACCGTGACAGTGGTGGCAAAAACGCCTGCGCCGATATTTTTCTCCGGCATTCTTGGTGTGCCGC
>VFSW01008490.1_pt1 | contig 14742 bp, 10 predicted proteins | sample 5358111 | NCBI WGS metagenome assembly VFSW01 (sample SAMN11554181, study PRJNA540505) | mine drainage metagenome | isolation source: sediment from site ElyBrook_90M | place: USA: Ely Copper Mine, Vershire, VT | collected 2017 | reverse complement strand
GCCGCCACGGCGAATGGGAGCGTCTGATCGAAATAATTCGCGAGATGGTCGGGATTCGCGAAGGACCCCACCGCACGGTCGCCCCACGGATTGCCGCTCCGCCAATCGTAGGGCACAAACAGCCACAGCGCCCGGCTGTTTGAATAGACTCGCTGGATCAGCGCGACCGACGCCGTAATCAACCCGGCGGCAAGCACCACTTGAGCCAGACGCTGACCGAGGCGCCGCTCCGCGTCCTCCCGCAACGGATAGGCCGTTACCAGAAGAAACAGGCCTGCATACCCGATCAACTTCAGCAGCGCGGGCTCGGTTAGAGCGGGCGAGATCGAAAGCGTGCGCCAGATGCCAATCGTGTGCTTCGCTTGGCTCTGCGCCGATTCATTCGATTGACGGTCCGACCGTCCCGAAGCGCTGAACGGAATCGGAGCGCCCGCCGCCACCTCATCCGCCGAGGGTAGCGCGACGATCGCATGAGGCCTCCGGTCGTTTTCCAGCCGGGTTTGATTATATGCCAGCGGATTATCCGGCCAGCCGGGCAGGCTTCGCTGATACAGTGCAAACGTCGCTGGCGAAATCACCCGTTCGAATCCTGGCGGCAGCGGAACCATCTCAAAGGCAATCAGGCCAATCAGCAAGGTGACCGGGAGTGCAAGCAAGCCGAGCCGGCGTGCGGCGGACCTATCGAGTTCCGCGATCTCGCCGCCACCCCTTAGTCTGCGCACCATCCACAGCGCCAAGAGCAGGAAGACCAGCGCTTCCATCGGAACGTACGCCCAAGGTTCCACCCCACCCACCGCCAGAGGCATGGCCAGCAGTATCGCGCCGACCCCCCAGACGATCGCTTGATCCAAGAGGCCGCTTACTCGCGCCGGCGATTGTTTTGCGAGCGAAGACTCGATGGTCGTCACTGACTGATGGGCGACGGCTCTTAAGGATGAACCGAAGGTTTGCGGGAGTAATAACTCGTGTACGGATTATAGAAGTAATAATCGGGACTCGCGGTATCGACCCGATTCAGCACCACACCGAAGATCTTCGCACCGACATAATGGAGTTTCGCGCAGGCCTGCCGGACGACGCGCTTCGGGGTCGGCGCCCCAACGATCATCAGGACGCCATCCGCCATGGTCGAGAGCGTGGCGGCGTCGCTGACCGGCATCACCGGCGGCGCGTCCACCACCACCCGATCGTATTGTTCGCACAGGCGCGCCAGCAGCTCCCGCATGGTTGCGGAACCGAGCAGCGCGGCGGGATTCGGACAATCCGAACCGGCGCTCAGAAAAAAGAACCCGGCCGTCGGTTGATGAATTACATCTTCGAGTTGCTTCTGCCCGGTCAGCACGTCCGACAGGCCCGAATGATTCGCGATGCCGAGTACTTCATGGCAGCGCGGCTTGCGCAGATCGCCATCGACCAGCAGCACTCGGCCACCGGTTTGGGCAAACGCCGCCGCCACGTTAAGCGCCGTAACGGTCTTGCCCTCCCCCTCCACCGCGCTCGTGATCACCACGCTCTTGGGCGCATGGCCGGCCTGCGAAAACAGCAGCGCGGTGCATATAGAATGGTACAGTTCGCCCGCCGGCGAGCGGCCGTCGGTCGATACCACCATCACGTCCTTCGCGTTCCTGCGCGCGATCGGGGTCTTGGCGGAATCGGCGACCTCTCCCTCAAGCAGCTTCTCCGGGTCGCGACCACCCAGCCGCCGGCCACCGTAGCCGCCATAGCCGTTGGACGTGAGCTCGAAAAAATCCGGCACCAGCGCCAGACTCGGCAAATGCAGCTCCCGTTCGATCTGCTCGGAGCTCTTCAGCCGATCGTCGAAAAACTCCAAAAAGAACGCGAGACCCACGCCGCCCGCCAACCCCAGAAAACCGCTCAGCATCAGACTGAGCAGCTTGCGCGGACTCGACGGCGACCGCGGAGTCTCGGCGCGGTCAACCACCGAAACATTCGACGACGGTGCGTCGGCCGAAACGTCCAGCTCCCTGACCCGCTCCAGCACGCTCTTGTAAAGATTGCGGCTCGCGTCCACCTCGCGCACCAGCACCGCGTCCTGCAGCGAGGCGTCGTTGAGTGCCAGCGCCTGCAATTTGACGTTCGCGATCTCCTGCTCGAGCATCGACTGGCGCGCACTCGCCGCGCTGTAATCCGATTCAACCCCCTTCGCCGCCCGATCGATCTCCTGCGCCAGTTGAGTCCGGCTCTGATAGAGCTTCGCCTTCAAATCGTCGAGCGGCCGATAATAGCCGGGATTGAACTGGTTGCTCATCGCCGCGTACTGCGCCGCGAGTTGCGCGACCTGTTGCTTGAGACTCTGGATAAGGGCGTTCTGCATCACCGCGGGCAGCGAGTCCGCCGCTCCGTGCTGAATCAGATCGTGCTGCGCTTCCTGCGCAATCCGGTCGGTCTCCACCTTGACGAGCGAATTGTTCAGATCGGTCAGATGCTCCTCGAGCATCTGACCCTTGCCCTTTTCGTCCAGCGAAAATGCAATCACTCCGTGATCGCGCCGGTAGGCGTTGAGCGCCGCTTCGGTTTTCTCGACCCGCTCCTTGAGTTCGGCCAGCTTGTTCTGAAGAAACTGCTCGGCGTTGCGCGCGGTGTCCGCCTTGAGCTCCATGCCACGCCGGATGTAGGCGTCGATATGCGTATCCACGATCCGCGCGGAAAGCTCCGGATCGGGCGTGCTGAACGCCACCTTCACCAGTTGCGTGCCGTACTCCGGCTCGATCCGCAGCCGCGCCAGATACGCATCGATCGCGGCGGGCGGAACGCCTTGCGTGTTGCGGCCGTCGCTTGACTTTATCGCAGGCGCGAACCACTGCCCGGTCCAATCGTGCGCCGCGGCCCACCATCCCGCGATCAGGCCCGGGTTGCGCGGCCGTCCGCCGAAGAGCGGATTGTCGGTGAGACTAAGCTCCGTAATCACCTTGGCCGCCAGGCTGCGGCTCTGCAGGATGTCGTACTGAGTCTTATAGAAATCGTGATCGCCCGAAACCTCGGGAGCGCTATCCGGGGTTTTCGTTTCCAGAAGCGGCGCGGTCTGCGCCTCCAGTAGGACCATTCCTTTGGCGGTGTAGAGCGGCGTGAGATTGAACACCACCAACGCCGTCAGCCCGAGCGCACCGAGAAAAAAGGCGGCGATGAGCCGCTGACGCTTACTGATGATCCTCCAATAGTCACGCAGATCGGGCGCGTCGGCGCCGGCCGCTTGGTAGCCTGACGGTAACGGTAGCATCGCCGGGCGCCCGCGCATTGGTGGATAGGGCGATATTTCCTGCAAAATTTCCTCTATGGCGGAGGCAGATACATGCCCGTTCCAAACTTGGTGAAAATCTCGTAGAGAGCATAAGGGACCGCGCCGACCATCGAGCGGCGCACGAACACTACATCGCCGGCCTGCACCGGGATGTCCGCTTCCGCGCCGCTCTTAACCTTGGAAAGATCGGCCACGAGCGAACGCCGGCTGCCGTCCGGATTGGTGCGCAGGACCTCCGCCGTCTGGCTGAACAGCGCCCCGCCCGCCGCCGATACCGCGCTCAGCGCCGTCATCCCGGGCACAATCCGAAACGCCCCCGGATTCGCGACCCAGCCGTCAACCATGACCTCGCCCGCCGCCGGCACGATAATCGTGTCGCCCGGTCGCACCGGAATGTCCAGTTTGCCCTCGCGCGCCGCGCTGGTCAGATCGACATCGATCGGGTCGCTTGCGCCCAGCAGCGATACCAATCGTGTCGACCCGTTCGCCTGGCTGTCGGGCGGATCGCCCGCGGTGGGTACGGGATCGATGCGATCGCGCCCCTCCGCCATCTCCCGTTTGGGCACGCTTTCCTCGGCGCCGACCGGCTCAACCCGGGCGGCGGTTTGCCCGGACGGTTGCGCGAGCGCCTTGGCCAACTCCAGCCGTTGGGCGTTGCTCGCCGCCGAGGCGGGAATGAAAAGCAGCCGTGAACTCGCCTCATTGGTCATGCCGCCGGCCCGGTCGACCATGTCGAGAATCGTGTCCGAGCGGCTGGTGATGCTGTACAGCCCCGGCTTTTGCACCATTCCGACCACTGCCACCTCGCGGCTGTAGTACTGAACCACGAAAACTTCGACTTGAGGGTCCTTCACCGGTTGCTCAAGCCGTTGATAGAGTGCTTGCCGCAGATCCTCTTCAGTCAGACCGCCAACCGGGACGACGCCCGCCAAAGGAACGTCGATCGTGTTATCCTGCGAGACCCGGATTTTGTATTTGTTCAGTTCCGGAACGTGCGCTACCGTTATCTCGATCACATCGCCCGGACCAATCGCCAGTTTATTTGCAAAGGCGTCTTCGCGGCGCCGCGCGCGCAGCGCATCCAACTTGCCATTATTGTCATTGCTCACACTGACCGGCGCGGGTTCGAGTGGTGCGGAAGATTGATTCGCCGAACCAGCGCTCTGGCTACAGGCGCTCACCCACCAACAAAGCAGCATTGCCGCGAACGCCCGGCCGCATATAGCCCACTCCGAGCGATCTCGCGCGTGCAGGAGCTGCTGGGGTACCCCGTTCCTCAATCGGGTCGCTCTCAGCGAATCAAACAGAGCAGGATGGCCTGTTCCGATCACCTTGTGGTCGTCCTGAATCATGCACCCCCCGGTGAATCGAGCACGTTGGCTTCGCCTGATTCAGGGGGAAACGCGCTTACTGTACATGTAGTAGGGTTTCAATACAAACAGAGAGAATCGAAGAAACTGCTCCGCGGCAACTGACGCTCCGGTAATCGGCCGACCGAACCCTCGGCGGGTGGCTGAAATCTGACTGCAACGGCTTTGACGGGCTCGAAGGCCCGCAGCCGCCTCTTGCGGATTTATTACAGCGCGGGACTGGCAGCCGGCGAGCTCGAGGAAAAGCCACCCGCGGCGCCATAGCCGCCCACTACGCCCGCCGCGACGCCGCCCGCCGCCAATACCACCAGCGAGGCGAACTCACCCGCCGAATAGCCGAACGGATCGCCCGCCAATGCGACCTCCGTACCCTCACTGGCCATGGCAATAGCCGGAGCCGTAGGGGACAGCTTCCAGTCGATCGTCAACCCCTTGGAATCGAGATTAGAGACAGCGGTACCACCTTTGAAACCCGTCTGCAGCGGGTTTAACACATAGTCGTAGGTGCCGGGATCGAGACCGTTAATCTGGTATTTCCCATTGGCTCCGGTGAGCACTTGTGAGGCCACGTTGCCGGTCGGTGTTTGCACCGTTATTTGAACGCCCGGAATCGGATTACCCTGAGCATCCGATACCGTTCCGACGATATCGGCGCAGAGCGCCAGCGACGCGTTCGCCAACACGAACAAAACTGTTATTGCCGTAACCGCTAATTTTCGCATGATGACGATACCTCCCCTCCGTGTGCTCAAAGGAACTTATATCACCGTGGTTCGTTCAAAGAAAAGCCGTAAAGCATTCCAAGCCTACATATTGTTTACCGGCCAACGACCTCCGCGAAAAAGAGCGACGTTCAATTATTCATGAAAAGCAGACAAGCTGCGTTTGACTAGTCTGCGGGCGACCGTTTGTCGCCAACTTTAGACCTACCGAAGGGGACTGCAGGGCAGGCTACCGCCGGTCTCACCTCAAGAATTGAGAGGCCGACGAGCTGAAAGCGCAATTTTGCTAACGACCGACAGTGCTGAGTGACGTAAATCCCCGGTCGGCGTTAATTTCCATCAATCCGGGCCAGGTCGCGCTTCCGGCCATAGTCGCCGACATCGCGACGCGAGTCGTACCCATCATCAAGGGCACAACGGCAACTCGTTCCACGTTCTTAAGATTTATCTCGAAGCCCCCCGAAATTCCCAAAAAGTCCGCTGACCACCCGTACCGTTTGCCCCGCCATCTGAGCCTTTCCCGTTCTCTCGAACGCCGACCACCGCTCAATGCAAGTTGGTTGCGAGCCACCGTTAGGTTGAGGTGTGAATTACGGGTACTACATATCGTGAACTCACGCAACCTAAGAGTAGAAGAAACTCGCTGTAGAACGATTCGAGCATTTCTTTTGGTCGGCTATTCTTTCATTAGGTATTCAACTCTTGGCTAATACTATCGCCACGATCTGCATTGTGAACGGGCCGCCACTAAGCTCAATGAGTCTTTCAGGTCATGGGGACGACCATGCTCGCAGGCAACACGGCCCGCGCTCCCGCACCCATCATGGAAAACAGAACGGCAACTCGTTCCTGGCCTGATAGATATCGCTCGAAGAGTCCCTCAAATTCCCGAAATGGTCCGTCGATCACCATGACACGTTGGTCCGGCACCAGCATGCGCCGGGGCAGTTCCAGCGGTCCGCCCGCACAGCGCTGCTTAAGATCACTGATGATCCACTCAGGGACAGCCGCCGGTTGTGCACCAAAGCGTGGAATGTCGCGGATACCTCGCGCGTAGCGCACCTGCCTGTACTCACGTTCGAGATTGAACCTGGCAAAGAGGTAGCATGGGAAAAGCGGACCAACCGATTCAACCATCCGGCCCCACCGGCGCACCCGCACTTTCATCAGAGGCGACAGCACGTCGGCAACGAGACGGCTCAGCTGGGCTTGGGCCCTGCGCTCCTCGTTGGCCTTGGTTCGTAGCAGGTACCATTGACTGCTCATCGCACTAACCCACCGCGGCTATTTCCGCCCGCTCTCGGCCGCGCCTCCAGGAAGCCTTTAGCCGAAGACCGAACTTTAATTAGAATCGTAATTCTAAATGGCCCCACGCTCACGGGGCTTTGCAGAGAAGAGCCTGGCACCTGGCCCAAACCCAAGATTTCCCCACCCGCACGCGCGGGGGATAAGCGTGCATCCAAGCATCGCACCAAGCCTGATGGACCACGCGCGAGCCTCTGCTGGTTTGCCGCTTAAGCGAGGTCTGGGTCGCCCTTAGGCGAGGAAGCTATTTTTTTGTGCGGGATAAGCTGGGGTTCGACAGCGAGATTCGCGTCCGATTTCTGAGCGAGAATCGTTCCCGCGGGAGCCTCTATCTCAATGATTACTTCAACGCGGGAGAGCAGCTGTGCATCCTGATTGATTCGCTTCTTCGCGTCAAAGTCGTTCAATGCGCATGGCGCGTTTCGAAATTTGAGCTCGTGCGTCCGAGCAAACGAACCGCCAGGATGGTGCATCATCAGCGTCGGAGCCACCAACGCCAAACCAAGAACCGCGATCGCGCAAGCTACGCCAACGAGCCTTGACACTCGATGCAGGGTTGAATGCCCCATCTGCCACCTCTAGCGGTCTGATACCTCAAGTGCTGTTTTAATACAAGCGGTCGCCATGATTTGGTAGTGTCCTAATTTGATTTGCCGCAACGCTGACCGCTTTGATACCGTCGCTGATCCGTGGCGACGAATCTTCCAGAAAAGCGGCTAACGATACCAGATTCCGCCAAACTTGATAAATTTAGGGAGATTCTTAGATTAGATCCAATGAACAAGCGCGATCTGCCAAATTTAGAGAGACACCTCGATCGCGCGCTCGTTGCAACTGAGTTGCTGAATGGAATCATGGACGACACGTTAGATCTGCTGAGTTGAATCAATCTCGCGCGAGGCGCATACTCCTCTCATGCCTAAGCGCTCAAGAACGGGCAGGCCGGATGTAAATGAAATGGCCGCCAACATGATTGACGCCATTGCGGGCGATCTGCCCGTTGACCGACCCGAAAGCCAGAAAAACCCCGCTGCGGTTGCGCTTGGGCGAATGGGAGGATTAAAGGGTGGCGTCGCTAGGGCGAGAAAACTTTCCGCCGTAGAGCGAAAGCGCATTGCATCGGCGGCGGCGAACGCTCGCTGGAGACCAAAGTAAGCTCTGTTTGCAAACGCTTGATTTTTCACGCATAAACATAACCGCGATGCCCCATCCGAGCAAACACGCTGGCCCGCCGCCCAACGAGAGCCGTCCTGTTGCTCCGACGCTTCCGACTCCGATTCCAGATTCGATACGAGAGACGCTCAATCTACGCGAAGAAAAAGATGAATTGCTGACCGGATTGGCGCGTGACGAAGGAGCGATACTGATGTGCGCCGTCGCGCCCTATCGTTCGATTCGGGTTTCTCCGGTCGATGAGGTGCAGGCCTCAATAGGGTTGCATGAAGAGTTCGCGTTCGAGGCCGTAATTGACGAAGTGCAGTCACTCGGACTGGCGGACAGAAAAATAATTTTACTGCTGAACACCTTCGGCGGCTTATTACATTCCTCATTCAAAGTTGCTCGCGCGCTGCGCACTTCGTTCAAGGAAATCGAGATTTACGTTCCCCATATCGCGGCCAGCGGGGGTACGTTGATCGCCCTGACCGGCGACAAGATTTTTATGGGCTGCATGAGCCAGTTAAGTCCCGTGGACCCTCAAGTCTATTATGACGGGCGCATGATCTCCGCCCTGCATGCTCGCGCTGCGTACAATCGTCTTTGCGAGGCTTTCGAGAAAACCACCAGGGACGAGGCTCCGTATCCGCAACGAGCCTTAGCGGATAAGCTCGATCCTCTCCTCATGGAAGAGTGGAACGGTTCAGTCGAAACGTCTCTTGAATATGCGACTCGCATTTTGAGTCTATCTAATTATAGTGATGTGCAGGCCCGAGCCATTGCCCATCGTCTGGTCTATCATTTTACCGAGCATGACGCTGATATTGATTATGATTTAGCTAAGTCCATCGGCCTCCGCGTCGAAAAATACGACAAGTCTGACAAAACGCGCATAATTTGGCGACATTTCCGGCGATGGCTGGGTATGTTTCTCTCGGAGGCGTCGCCGACGCACGTAGTCCGCTACGTTTTACCCATTGATAAAAGTAACGTGGAGAAAAACAATGGAACAGGAAAGGGAAAAGGACATTAAGCACTCTCGCTACTCCTCCATCTGGGACATACCGGCTAAGGATCTACCCAATAAGGCCGACGAGCTTTGGCCCTCTGGCTGCGAAAGTGAGGTAGCTATCAGCAATAGACCCAAACTTAAAAAGCGCATCCACGAAGTGACGGCTGCTTAATCCCCTATCGACCGCACCCAATGCCCAGCAGTTCTATCGTGGCTGCTGGGCATTTTTTTATCATTGACTTTGCTTGAGCACTCAAGCATAATGCTAGTATGAATACGTTGAATGGCGATGAGCAAAGTCGCGTGATTGCCGCTTTAGTCGAAGGCAATTCGATTCGCAGCGTAGAGCGAATGACTGGCATTCATCGCGATACGATCATGCGTCTGGCGGTTCGCGTAGGCGAAGGTTGCGACCGCTTGATGGATGAGATGATGCGCGACCTAACCTGCGCGAAGCTCCAGCTTGATGAGATTTGGGCTTATGTTGGGTGCAAGCAAAAGACGGCGCGAGCGCAAAACAAAACGGATGAGTTTGGCGATCTCTATACCTTCGTCGCGATTGACGCGGATACGAAGCTGGTTCCAGCCTTTCACGTCGGCAAACGTACTTGGAACGATACGCAGCTATTCGTGGACGATCTCAAAGCGCGGTTGGTGAATCGTCCGCAAATCTCTTCCGATGCGTTTCCAGCTTACTACGGCGCAATCATGCGCGCGTTTGAAGGCAAGGTGGATTATGCTCAAACGACGAAGGTATTTGCGTCGGAGTTGAATGCTGGACGAGGACGCTATTCGCCGCCAATTATGATGAAATGCGAGAAAGAGCCATTAATTGGGATCCCTAACGTCGATGACATTTCAACGTCATACGTCGAGCGTCAGAATTTGACCATGAGGATGTCGATGCGGCGGTTCACCCGGCTGACCAACGGATTCTCAAAGAAGCGGGCGAACCACGCTGCGTCCGTCTGTCTGCACTTCGCGCACTACAATCTGGTTCGGATTCACAAGACGTTGCGCATGACGCCCGCGATGGCACATGGAATTAGCGATCACATTTGGACAGTGGGCGAGCTATTAGAGCGAATTTCAAATTAGGACACTACCCATGATTTCAAGCGTTCGCGAACGCTACGTTCCAGCTGAGCCCTGGCTATGTACAAATTGGTCTCGGCGCGCCGCGAAAAACTAATCCGCGCCACGGGGCTAACGCGGCGCGGATCAAAATGGAGGACGCTCGCACCGGTGCAATTCGAGCAAAGATGGAACTCGGCCGCCACGCGCGCCGCTGGTCCGACACCAGAAATGCTGGCCGGCACGGCGCATTACGCGGCGGCCTCGGATCCAAAACCCATAACGCTTTCCGCGCCGCCCTCAAACCAGGTAGAGGGCGGCGGCGGAAAGCTGTTAACAGAGTCGAGAGGAATCAGTCGAAACTACAGATAATATGCCCCATGCCCCGGTCCAATTCGGTGCCGTCCACCTGTCCAGCCTCAAGGGTTCACTCCAGACCCTGGGTCAGTTTTGCACCGGCGGCTACATGGACGCCGCCCGCGATGACCGCGGCGGTCGCCGCGTGGCCTTCGTCGCTTTCGCAGCACGAGCAGCCTTTGGCGCGGCGTCGACGGCCTTTTTTTCTTGGGCGCTACCGATTGATCGTTCCTGCCGCTCTGATTGACCAACGCTTTCGGCGCGGATTCGGCATCAGTGTTCAAGTGAAAATCTCCTTCTCGGGCAAGGGCTTGGTCCCCCTGCCGTCGTGAACACTCATTGCTCTGTCGCCGCGATGTGCGTTGTTATTTCTGACCTCGGCATCCCCGGGAAAGTGCGCAAACTACGCGCGTGTATGGAGCACACCCCAGTATGTGTAGGACTCCCGGGTTGCATGGTGGCGCTTCTCTCTTGCCGGGGTCGCCTTCGAAGGACGCGAGCGCGCTTGAAGTGTGTGCATAAATCTCCCGTCTGGAACGATTGCAATGGCGCACAGTAATGGCGCGCACGGGAGCGTCGTCCCTTCATCCGCCAGACGTCGCAATGATTGTTAATCCTTTAGTACTCGGCATAAGCGCCACCCGTCGTGCACGCCCGTGAGCCTATGGGTGCCGCGATCCTCTACCACCAGATACTTGACCGTCTATACGATTTCTTGCCAAGGCCGCGGATTTTCGCGAGATTACCTCCGGCCATGTCCTGCGCCGCATTTTGACCTGCATTCGAGGGAGTTAGCCTTTGTTTAAACGTGTACTGATTGCCAACCGAGGCGAAATCGCTATACGCGTCGCGCGTGCCGCGTCCGCACTAGGCGTGGAATCGCTCAGCGTATATGCCCCGGTCGACGCGCTTTCTCTCCATACGCGCGTCGCTACCACGGCGCACGCACTCCGCGCCTCGCAGGAGAGCGATCCGGTACGCGCGTATCTCGACATCGAGGAATTGATCGAAGCCGCCAAGACTAATGGCTGCGATTGCGTGCATCCCGGCTACGGTTTTCTGTCGGAGAATCCCGGCTTCGCGGAACGATGTCTCAACGACAGACTTACCTTTATCGGCCCGCGCCCAGAGACGCTGAGGCTGTTTGGCGACAAAACCAAGGCCCGCGCCTTGGCGCGCTCGCTCGGCATCCCGATCGTTGCAGGCAGCCCGCACGCTGTAGCGAACGCCGACGAAGCGATCACCGTTGCCGCCGCGATCGGCTATCCGATCATGCTGAAGGCGGCCGCGGGCGGTGGTGGTCGCGGCATGCGCGCCGTCGCAGGCAGCGATGAGATGGCTGCGGCATTCACTCGGTGCCAGAGCGAGGCCCTCGCTGCGTTCGGCAATGATTCCGTGTTTGTCGAAAAGCTGATCGCGCGCCCCCGTCACATAGAGGTGCAAATTCTTGCTGACACCCACGGTAATATCGTTCACCTCTACGAGCGCGATTGTTCCGTCCAGCTTCGCAACCAAAAGGTGGTCGAGATTGCCCCAGCACCCGGACTGGAGACCAGTCTTCGGCAACGCCTCCTGGACGACGCGATCCGACTCGCCCGTGCGGCCAATTATGCGAATGCGGGTACAGTCGAATTTCTGGTCAGCCCGGAACGCGGCGAGCATTTTTTTATCGAGTGCAACCCGCGCATCCAGGTCGAACACACCGTCACCGAGCAGGTCATGGGCATCGACCTGGTCGAAGCGCAGTTTCGCGTCGCGGCCGGCGAGTCTCTCGGCGCTCTGGGGATCTCGAATCAAGCCGCGCTCGGAGCTCCACGCGGCTTTGCTGTGCAGGCGCGTATCGTCGCCAGCGGAACCGGCACGCTCACCGCATATAAGGAGCCGACCGGCCCGGGCGTGCGAGTCGATTCGTGCGGCTATCTTGGCTATGCGCCGCCACCGCAATTTGATCCGATGTTCGCCAAGCTCATCTGCGAATCGAACTCGACCCATTCGTTTACTTCAGCGCTCGACCATACTTCGCGCGCGCTCGACGAATTCCACATTGCCGGCCTGCCGACGAATCTCCGACAGCTGCGCGCGGTCCTCGCGCATCCGGCGGTACGCGCTGGCGATGCACGAACTACATTCTTCTCGGAGCATCCCGATCTCACCGCGTCGCCGAACGCAGTGGCGTCTTCGTCGGGCTCGCTGGCACTGCTCGAACAGCAGGCGACAGCGCTGCGCGGCGGCAAGAGCGCGCATGCTTTATCCAGCGCACAGCCTGCACCGACTGGCTTGACCGTGCCGGATGGCGAAGAAGGAATTGAAAGCCCGATGGCAGGTGCCGTCATCGAAGTTCCAGTAGAGTCCGGCGTGACTGTAGAAGCTGGTGCGACGCTGATGGTTATCAGCGCGATGAAGATGGAAACCGCCATCACCGCGTCCTGCGCCGGCGTGGTGACCGCACTGGAACCCCGCGAAATCGGGGTCATTGTCGCACTCGGCCAAGTCATCGCGACGATTGCTCCGTCGAACCACGCAAACGATGCCACGGCGCCGCGCAACTACGGTGACGATACCTGGGCCCCGATGCTGGCCGATGTACGAGCGTTACAAGCGTTAGCGCATAGCCGCTTCGCACCCGAGTCGAAGGACCCGGGCGTGGTTCGCCAGCGAAGTCGCGGCAAGCTGACTTGCCGCGAGCGTATTGCTTTGCTGCTCGATGCCGGCAGCTTTCGCGAGGTTGGCAGCCTGGCGGGCTTCGCGGATTATGACGGTGATGGTCGGGTGGCGGGCTTCACGCCGGCCAATAATGTCGGCGGCTGGGGCAAGATCGAGGGCCGGACTGCGGTGATCTGCGCTGACGATTTTACCTCGCGCGGCGGTCATGCCGACGGCGCAATCGCAGCCAAGAGCTTCCATCTGGATCAGCTGTCGCTCGATTTTCGCTGCCCATCGATCCGCCTGCTCGACGGTTCGTCAGGTGGCGGCAGTATCGCCGCGATGGTGCCGAGACAGCAGAAGGCGGGCGAGAGTGGCGCACAGGAAAGTTCCGGCACCATCGTCGCTGGCCGTCCCCGAGTGTCCGGCGAGGGTGGCTCCTTCCTCGTGAGCCATCTCGGCAGCACGACCTACGTCGCACAACTAAGCCAGGTGCCGGTGGTCAATGTGCTGCTCGGCAGCGTCGTGGGTATCGGCGCAGCGAAAGCCGTACTCGGTCATTTCTCGGTGATGGTGCGCGATATCGCCCAACTTTTCGTCGCCGGGCCGCCCGTGGTGAGCCACGCGATGGGCTACGAGATCACGAAGGAAGAGTTGGGCGGATGGCAGGTCCATTGCCGCAACGGTTCGGTCGACAATCTCGCCGAAACGGAGGAAGAGGCGGCCACGATGACCAAGCGTATCCTCTCCTACCTTCCCTCCAGCGTGTTCGAAGCACCTCCGGTACTGACACCAGACCCGACCGATCCCCCCGATCGTCGCGAGGAAGAGTTGTTCACCATCATTCCGCGCAAGCGAACGACGACCTTCGATATGCGCCGGGCGATCCGCTTGATGGCGGATCGCGGGTCGTTCTTCGAGATCGGACCGCTATGGGGTACCGATCAGATCGTCGGCTTCGTCCGCTTCAATGGCTATCCGATGGGCGTCGTCGCCTCGGATTGCCGGCACATCAATGGCGGCGCGATGACGGCCGACGGCTGCGACAAACTCAAACGCCATCTCGATCTCTGCGACCTGTTTCATCTTCCCGTGCTTAACCTGATCGACAATCCGGGCTTCGCGGTCGGCCTTGAGCATGAAATCGCCGGCACGATCCGCAAGGGCGCCGCATGGATGATCGCGTTCGCGCAGGTCACCATCCCCATCTTTACGGTCATCATGCGCCGTAGCTTCGGAGTCGCCGGCAACAACTTCGCGACCCCACGCAGCGGCGCGAGTGCGCGTGTCGTTTGGCCTGCTGCTGACGTCGGCGGGATCCCGCCTGAGGGTGGAATCGAGGCGGCATACAAACGCCAACTGGCCGAAGCCGCCGATCCGGCCGCGCTGCGGGCCGAGATCAATGCGCGCATCGAAAGCGCGCGTGGCCCGATCGGTCCGCTCAACAAGTTCCAGATAGAAGAGATGATCGACCCGCGCGACACCCGGCGATGGATATGCGAGTGGATCGAGAACGCCTATCGCATCGTCTCTCGACCCGCGTCACTGGTGCCGCGAATGATTCAATTCAGACCCTAGCAGCAACCGTGTTCAGAAACCGGCCCCGGGTGGGGGAGAAAGGGCAACATTGGAGGGAGCAAGCGCAGGTGTTTGCCAGTTAGTTTTGTGGTGAAGCATGGCATTGAGAATAACAAGGAATTTGCGCTTGCAGGCGATGAGCGCGGCTTGGCGTGCTCACCATTGGCACGCAGCAGATAGAAAGTTCTGATGGTAGGGCTGCGAACTCCCGCCACCGCCGCCATATACAGGACGCGCCGGACCTGTGCGCGTCCGCCCCAGCTACAA
>VFSW01008489.1_pt1 | contig 14742 bp, 11 predicted proteins | sample 5358111 | NCBI WGS metagenome assembly VFSW01 (sample SAMN11554181, study PRJNA540505) | mine drainage metagenome | isolation source: sediment from site ElyBrook_90M | place: USA: Ely Copper Mine, Vershire, VT | collected 2017 | reverse complement strand
GTGCGCATCGACACGCCGCAGGAGATCGAGTACTACGAGCACGGCGGCATCCTGCAGTATGTTCTGCGGCAACTGGCAACGAAGTAATATCGAACGAATGCCCATGAAACCGGTACCCCATCCTCGCCGCGTCTTTGGTTTTGCGGCCCGGGTGGGAGTAGCCGATGCGATCTTTCAGGCAGGCGCTACCCCTATCGACTTTCGCGTCAAAGTGTGAGGTGAACGAGCCTTTTTCAAGCTGTCTCGTGCTCAAGGCGTGGCCTCCCATCCCGGCGGCAAAAGCAAAGACGCCGTGCCCAGAGGGCTCCCAGGCGGGGCACTCAGTTTCATCCGCCCGTGGGTGGGCATGGCCGGTGGATGACTGTCACAAAACCTTCGAGAGTCGCCGTCCGAATGAGTTTTTCCGCAGCATGGAAGCCTTCGACCCGCGGAATGCAAGGCTCAGACACCAGAAAGTCCAAATGCGATAGCCCTGGTGCGAACCCGCGTATGTGCCCTGTTCCCGCCGTCGTGGCGTAGAATGAATCCGCCGCCGGAATATGGTTTCTGGCGAGGGAATTCCTCCTTCGCCCCTGGGCCTTTCCGCACAATTCGAATGCACCTTCAGGGATGGATCGACATGACCTCTTTGCTTCGCGCGCTTTCCTTGCTCTCTGTTGCCCTGCCGGCTCTGTTGGCGGGCGTTGTCGTTTCCGCCGCCGCCCAGGCGGTGTCTGAGATCGGCGGCCAGAAAATCGTCACCCTCACCCGCATCCCATCTTCCACCACAATGCCCGAGTTCACCAGCGTCACCCTTGCTCCCGGCCGCGGCATGGAGATCCTTCAGGTGACCGCCAACTTCCCCGGCAAGGGGAGCGTGGACGTGCTCGCCTCGCCCAGCCTCGCCGATGCCAAGAAAATGCTCGACGTGGACGACGACGAAAACGGCGATCTCGCTTACCGCCTCGGCGCCGCCTTCCTCGTCCCTTATCCCAACCGCATCCGCGGCAGACTCTCGGCCGACGGCAAAACCCTCACCACCCAGTGGAAGGGCCACACCCTCACTCTGCCCGCCAACAATATCGGCAGCCTGCCCACTGCCGAGCGCCACGCCATGCACGGCCTCCTCCTCAGGTCAAAAACCGACGACGTCAAGGTCGAGAACATTCCCGGCGGCCAGCAGGTTTCCGGCATCATCCACGCCGGCGATTTCGGCGGCCACTGGCTCTCCAAAACCGATCTCGTGGTCACCATCCGCCTCACCGCCGAGGCCATCGACGCCAGCATTGAAGCCCGCAACGTGGGCAGCGAAGACGAGCCTATCGCCCTCGGCTGGCATCCTTACATCAATCTCCCCTCCGGCGACCGCGCCCAGGTCCGCATCCGCATCCCCGCCGACAAGCTGGCCGAAATCGACGGCTACGACAACGTCTTCCCCACCGGCAAGCTCCTCCCCGTCGAAGGGACCCGCTTCGACCTCCGCGCTGCCGGCGGCGTTGCCCTTGGAAGCAACTTCTTCGACGACAACTGGAGCCACATCGACTGGCAGAATCATGCCGCCACCGTCCAGGTCATCGACCCCGCGGCCCACTTCGGCGTTGACCTCGCCGGCCTCTCCACGAACATCAAAACCATCCAGATGTACGCGCCGCCCACCAAGCAGTTTGTGGCCATCGAGCACCAGCTCAACTTCGCCGACCCCTTCGGCAAGGAATGGGGCTCCATGGATACCGGCATGGTCACCCTCAAGCCCGGCCAGAGCACCACGTGGCGCGTCCGCCTGCATGTCTTTGTCCCATAGCCTCTGAAGCACACCACCGGCTTCTCAAAGGAGCACCAACCCGTGGCGTCTTTCCCGCCGGCCTCTCTCCCCTTTCGCCGGCGCAAGAGACGCCACTCGCTTTTGCGCTTCTTCAGCTCACCCGCTCAGCAATTCCTACCCACCCTCCTGTCGCCTCCTCAGTCGAATGTGACAGAATGCTCTCAAGGCTTCCCCAAGAGTTCGCCATGCCAAACGAGACGGAACACCGCATCCCACTCGCAGATCTGCTCGTTTTCCACCAGTTGACGCGCTCGCTCACCTCGAGCTTCGACCTGGATACCATTCTGCGCACCATTCTCGAACACATGGAGCAAACCATCCAGGCAGAGCTATGGGCACTGCTCATGCTCGATGAAGCAACCCAGGAGCTTTACTACGCCATCGCCGCCGGAGGAGCGCAGGAGTCCCTGCGCGGCCTGCGCGTGAAAGTCGGCGAGGGCGTCGCCGGCTGGGTCGCCGAGCACGGCGAGTCGCTCATCGTTCCCGAGTCCGACCTCCCCGGCTCGGGTCAGGATCCGCGCCTGGCCGACGATCAGGCAGGCAAGCTGCAACGCATGCGGTCGGTGATCGCCCTTCCCCTGCGCGGCCGCAAGGGAACGCACGGCGTTATCCAGATCTTCAACCCCCGCGCCGAGCGCATGTCCGACTACACCATCGCCTTCCTCCACATCCTCGCCGACCACGCCGCCATCGCCATCGAGAATGCACGCGACGTCGCCAGCATCCAGAAGCTGAGCATCACCGACGACTGCACCGGCCTCTACAACGCCCGCCATCTTTACAATGTCCTGGCCCAGGATCTGGATATCTGCTTCCGCGAGGGGGTCCCGGTGAGCCTGGCTTTTCTCGACCTGGATTCTTTTAAGCTCGTCAACGATCTGCACGGCCACCTGGTCGGCAGCGAACTGCTCGCTCAAACCGGCCGCCGTCTCCGCGACCTCAGCGGCCTGCGCGACCTCTGCTTCCGCTACGGCGGCGACGAGTTCGTCGTGCTCATGCCGGACACACCGGCAGAAACCGCCCAGGCCCGCAGCACAGCGCTGCTCCGCGCCCTCATGGAAACGCGCTTCCCCATCCGCCCAGGGTTGAATCTCAGCGTCAGCGCCAGCGTAGGCCTCGCCTCCGCACCCGCCGACGGCCTCACCGTCCACGCCATCATCGGCGCCGCCGACTCCCGCATGTACACCGCAAAAACCAACGGCCGTGGCCACGTCCACGGCGCCTAGGGCAAATTACTCGCCGCCGGAATCTTCTTCGCCGGCAGCCTTATCCGTGCTCTGCCCCGCCCCCAGCCGTTCCAATTGGTTTCGCCAGTCCAGCCCCTCCACAAAACTCTTAGACTCCCGCCAGTTCGGCTCCACAATCACGTGCAGTTCCAGGTAAACCCGCGTCCCCAGCAGCGACTCGATCTTCCTCCGCGCCCCGGTCCCAATCTCTTTCAGCTTCGCGCCGCCTTTGCCGATCAATATCGCCTTCTGCCCATCCCGCTCGCAGTAGATCGCCGCGGCAATCCGCGTCAGCGGCGCCCGCGCCGGCACTGCGCCCTTCTTGCGAGGCACAAACGGCTTCGGCTCCTCGAAGCGCTCAATCACCACTGCCGAAGCATACGGAACCTCTTCGCCCGTCTCCACCAGGATGCTCTCCCGAATCAGCTCCGCCACCATGAACCGTTGCGGCTGATCGGTGTACTGATCCGCCGGGTAGTAGCGCTCGCCCTTGGGTAGCGCGTCCACAATCTTGCGCACCAGCAAATCCAGGTTGTCGCGCTTGCGCGCGCTGATGGGAATGATCTGCGCAAAATTGAACTGTTTGGTGAGCGTGTCGATCAGCGGCAGCAGATGATCCTTCGGCACCAGGTCGATCTTCGTCAGCACCAGGAACACCGGGCAATCCACCTTGCGAATCAATCCAAACAGAAACTCGTCCTCGCTCGCCCAGTTCGTCCGCTCATGTTTTGAAGTTGCGGGGACCTTGGGCGCCCCACGTCTCGATTCTGAGGCCTGGGATTCCTCTGCGCGACCTCCGGATTGGTAGGCCGGGATTTTAACCCCGGTATTGAGGTCCGCGGAATCATCGGGGGCTTCAGCCGCTGAAGTATGCTCTTCCGCAGCTCCACTCACGCCCTCATTGACAACCGCCGCCGCTTCCAGTTGCACCCGCCGCGTCGCATCCATCAGCACCAGAACCACGTCCCGCGTCTCCAGCGCCTCATACACCTCCTGCAACATCCGACGGTCCAGGTGCGACCCCGGCTTGTGCACCCCCGGCGTATCCACAAACACAATCTGCGCCGCCGGGTGGATGCCCTTGCGCGCCTCCACCTCGACTACCCCGGCAATGCGGTTGCGCGTAGTCTGCGGCTTGGCCGAAACAATGGCGACCTTCTCGCCCGTCAGGGCATTCAGCAGCGTGCTCTTGCCGGCATTCGGCCGGCCCAGTATTGCCACAAATCCAGATTTCAAGGCTTTCTTGCTCCTGACCTTCTATTATCGCGGATTCACTCCTCGATGCTTGCTACCATCTTGCTTGTGATCCCCGCCGGCACAACCGCGCGCCTCATCCTCCGCCCAATCGGGCTGGCCGACGCCGCGCAGATTCAAGCCCTCTTCCCCCACTGGGAGGTCGTCCGCTACCTGCTCAATCGCGTCCCCTGGCCCTACCCGCCAGACGGCGCGCTCACCTACTGCCGCGACATCGCTCTCCCCCAGGCCGAGCGCGGAGAAGCCTGGCACTTCACCCTCCGCCTCCGCACCCAGCCTGCGCAACTCATCGGCGCCATCAGCCTCGTCAAGGGCGACCAAGACAACCGCGGCTTCTGGCTCGGCCTCCCCTGGCGCGGCCAGGGCTTCATGAGCGAAGCCTGCGTCTGGGTGAACGACTACTGGTTCGAAACCCTTGGCTTCCCCATCCTGCGAACCTCCAAGGCCATCGCCAACACCGCCTCCCGCCGCATCTCAGAGCGGCAGGGAATGCGCCTCGTGGGCATGACGGAAAAGGATTATGTCTCCGGCTGCTTGCCGTCTGAGATTTGGGAGATCACGGCCGAAGAGTGGCGCGCCTGGAAGGCTAACTCCTGACTGCGTTGTGGACATTTTCACTGCGCGCTACCGCGGCATTTAAGATGGGTATTGAAGACGGGGAAGAAGGCCTGCACGCCTGAGCGCGATTTGGAAACCCCGCTCACCACGCTGACCACGCAAGTGAATGCGAGGATTGATTGAGTCTTTGGTCCGAATTCGTCAATAACAAGCAGCGAACCATTCACAAGTGGAAGCACTACTTTCCCGTCTATGAGGCTCACTTCGCCCGCTTTGTCAATCGGCCGCTGCTGTTTCTGGAGATCGGCTGCGGACGCGGCGGATCGGCCCAGATGTGGAAGCGCTACCTCGGCCCCCATGCGCTCATCGTCGGGCTCGACATCAACCCCGAGTGCGAGAAATTTGAGGAAGAGCAGATCCAAATAAGAATCGGTAGCCAGTCCGACACGGCCTTTCTGCAAGCCATCCTCGACGAGTTCGGAACGCCCGACGTCGTTCTCGACGACGGCAGCCACCGCATGAGCGACGTGGTCGAGACCTTCCGCTTCCTCTACCCCCGCACATCGCCCAACGGCGTATATCTCGTGGAGGATTTGCACACCGCCTATTGGGAAGAGTACGGCGGCGGCTTGAAGCGAGAGGGCACGTTCATCGAGGTCTGCAAGGGACTCATCGATGAGTTAAACGCTTACTGGGTTCGAGGGGGGGGGGGGCCCGCCCGAGTTCACCCGTTCCACTTTATCGATGCATTTCTACGACAGCATGGCAGTCTTCGAACGAGGTCGTAAACTGCCCCACAGCGACGTGCGCATCAGTGGCAGAGCCGCCATCATCAAAGGTTTGCTGAAATTGTAGTCGCTGCACCAGCGGTGCGGCAGCGGCTTCGCGTGGCTCGCGCCAGAAAAAAGCGGTATCGAGGTTCCCTTCCTCTTGTCAGGGAGATCCGACGACGGCGAGGTTCTTGAGCAGGTATTCGTAATCGTGCTTGAAGGGCTCGATTTCTGCATCGCTGTCTGAAGAGATCACAACATTGAGAAGCAGTTTGCCGACAGCGATCTTGGTGACGCGATCCACGGTAGGCGCTTTTCCCTTCTGATAGAAGAAGCGCTGGGTTTTGACAGCGCATCCTTTTTCGAGAATCTCGGGCTGCGGCTCGTTGACGATCCTGACCTCTGGGTTGTCCTTGCGGAAATTGATCTCGTCCTTCCGGACGGCATCTTCAAAGGGCACTTCAAGCCCCTGCACGTTGATATATATGACGGTTCGGGCGGTTGCGTATTGGTCGCCATCGCGCAGCAGGAAGAACGGGTTTTTCTTCTTCTCATAGAGCGTCCATCCGGGTGGAATCTGGGCAGCCAGAATTACGTCCGAAATGATGAGGTAGTGAGGATTATCCAGGTGAGCAATCGTTGCACCGCAACCGCCCAGTTTGGGAGACTGTGCCAGGGCGATGCCGGAAGCCAGCGAAAGCGCGGCGAGGAGTGCGGCTTCGGAACATAACTTTATCGAGACGGGTTTCACTTGCGTTCCCCCTTAGAGTCATTTCCATCCAGCTATGTGCGCAGGGCGATGCGCTAGTTTGATTCTTCGCCGGAGCCGGGCACGGGCGGAAACACCCGCAACCGCTCCACGCGCCGGTCCGTCGAAGCCACGATCTCCATGCGCAGCCCCACCGGTTCCAACAGCACCACCTCGCCGGCCAGCGGAATCCGTCCCTCGATCTCGCTCACCAGTCCGCCCAGCGTCGTCGCCTCGAGCCCATTTCCCACTTCGATCGGCTTACCGAACAGATCCGACAGTTGATCCACCGGAAAACTCCCCGGCACCAGCCATGCGCCGTTGGGCTCGCCCTGCGGCTCTTCCTTGGGCACTTCCACCTCGTGCTCGTCGCGGATGTTGCCCACAATCTCCTCCAGCAGATCCTCGATGGTCACCAGTCCCGCCACGCCGCCGTACTCATCGATCACGATGCGCATGTGCTGCTTCTCGCTCTGCATCTCGCGCAGCAGCTCGTAGCCCCGCTTGGTCTCCGGCACAAAGACCGCCGCCCGCTCCATGCTCGCCACCGTCCGCGTGCGCGCCTCCTCGTCGGTAATCTGCAGCAGGTCGTGCGCAAACGCAATCCCTGTCACGTTATCCATCGACTCCGAGTACACCGGCACACGCGAGAAGTTATGCTCCTTCAGCATCTCCAGAAACTTCTCGAGCGTCGTCGTCCCTGGCACCGCAAATACCTCCGGCCGCGGTGTCATCACCTCGCGCACCAGCTTATCGCCGAACTCTACCGCCGACCGCACCAGATCGATGTCGTTCTCTTCCAGAATCCCCTCTTCTTCGCCGGCTTCGAGCAGCGCCTCCACATCCACGGCCGCCTCTTCCTCGTCGCTCGCCGGCGTCTCCGCCAACGACGCGACAGAAAAGAAGAAGCGCACAAAAACCGTAATCGGCGTCATCAGCCACAGCAGCAGCCTGATCGGCCACACCAGCCGCCCAGCCCACCGTCCCCGCGTCCGATTGAAAAGCAGCGAAGGCACCAACTGGTTGCAGAACACCAGCACCAGCACCAGCACCAGCACCGCCTGCGCAATCTCCGCGTAGGTGGGCCGGCCCATGTGCGGCCCGCGATCGAACAGCACCGCGCCCAACTCCAGCGCAATGATTCCCAGCGCCAGTTGCTGCAAGACAGCCGCGCAGATGGCAGCATGCTCGCGCGTCAGACCCAGTTGCGGCTCAACCAGCTCCTCCCACGCATCCAGGTTCTCCTCAACCTCGCGTGTCAGAATCTTGCCGAATTCCGCATAGACGCGGCTGATGTAGGAAGCCAGCGTCGCCACCAGCGCCAGCAGCAAAACCATCAGAATGGCCAGCGCGCTCATGGCCGCTTGGCCTTTGCCACGGCCTTAGCCTTCGCAGCAGCTTCGAAAGGGCGCGGCACTTCGCCGCCGCAATCCGAGCCGGCCGCCGTTTTGAAAGGGTGCGACTTCAGTCGCGCCGATTGGGGGCTAGAGGAATTCTTGGGCTTTTGTCCCTGGGGCAACGCCTTTCGCGGAACTTGCATTCCCTTGGCGGCTAAAGCCGAGACCTCTTGGGGCCGGTTTGCGGCACGGCTAACGCGTTGCCCTTTCAAAGTCGTGGCAGGCTGCTGACCCGCCCGCTCGATCAGCCCCTGCGGCAGCCCGAGCCGGGCCCGCAGCACTCGCTCCCGCCGCGCCATCCTGCCCTCATCCACCTCGTGGTCATACCCGGCCAGGTGTAGCAGCCCGTGCAGCACCAGCACTTTGATCTCGACGGTAAGCGAGTGCCCCTGCTCCGCCGCCTGCCCCATTGCCGTAGTCACGCTGACCGCCAAATCCCCTGCCATCCCCTCCGCGCCCAACCCCGCAGCCGGAAATGACAGCACATCCGTCGCCTTGTCTTTGCCGCGAAATTGGCGATTGAGCTTGCGGATCGCCGCATCGGTCGTCAGCAGCACCGTCACCTGCCCCTTCAGCCGCACCGCCGCCTGCGCCGAGGCAAGAAAGCGCGCCAGCGTCCGCGCCGAGGGCAGCCGCACATCGCGTGAATATGCTTTGGAAGAAAGCCTCGCGCCCAGCCCGCTCGCTCGCTTCGCCAAAGTCGCCTTGGGCGCGGGGGCGGGCTCCAGATCTGGGTCAAGAAGGATCATCGTGCTCAGGACCGGGCAAACGCACGCCCCGATTCAGCTCCAATTCTACGCGAACTCCGCAAGAATCTCGCACAGTGTCGATCTTGATGCACGGCAATCGTATTTGGGCCGCTGAAGGTACGGGCTCCATCCCGTACATCGTCAGCAAGAAAAAAGAGGGTTCGGCCCGAGGGAATGCAAGCCGGAAGCGAGAACCCCACTTGGGACTACCTGGTCTGAGCTTGCTCTAGTGCTGGCTTGCTTCCGTGAAACTCCAGCGAACCGCTACCAGGAACCTGGCGGTCTTCCTCAGCCAGGCAGGCAGCCCCATTCTCAGTTCGCTGATGTCCATCATCGTCCCTTTGATCACGGGTCCATTGCCTTGGTCGCCCTTCGCCAGTGTCGCCGAGTTCAGAACCCAGGCCGTGCCGCCATCCTTGCGCCGCAGGCACTGCTCGAAGTTCGTCAACTGCTTCTCGGCTCGCAGCCAGGTGGTGAATCGCTCGCGATCGGCGGCAGTAAAGTAGCCCACGGTCGCGCCATTCCGGATCGCTTCTTCGCGCGATGCGTAGCCGAAGATTTGGCAGAAAGAGAAATTGCAGTCCAGAATCAGCCCATCCAGCGTCGCCTTGTAGGCGCCCACCAGGCTCCGTTCGAATAGCAGCCTGTATCTCCCCTTGCTCACCGCAATCTCCAGCCGCAGATCATCCTGCTTCGTGACGATGGAGAGGCAGGTCGCCATCACCAGCAGCAGGGCAAAAAGCATGGGAACTGCGTAGAAGAGCCACTCGTGCAAGCTGTGATAGAAGACCACCGTGAAAAATTCGAAGACGCTCAGCACAGCGCTGATGGTCGCCGACGCGGTCATCGCGTGCGCAAAGGCAAGCAACGCTTTCATCGCCGCCGTGGCCGCGGCGCTCTTGCCTATCCCGCCGCGCGCCAGTATCGCCTGGCTCGCCATCATGGTCATAACGGAAATCACAATGATGCCGGTGAAAGTCACCAGGGAAATCAGCACGACTCCCTGCAGCAGCGCCAGGGTCATCTGTCCCCAGGCTACTCTTATCGCCGGGACCGATTGGCTGAGAGTTGCTTTTGAAAAACCGGCAACCGCTCCTTCTCCGAGGCAGGCGACTCTCCCGCTGATCCAGAACAGAGTCGAGCCAACCAGCCAGTGCCATCGCGCAAAAGACGTACGTTTCATTCTGAGGCCTTCAGCCCGGCTGGGATCGCATCCCTCGTTGCCCCGAGGCAAGCACGGAATGATCTGCAGCCGGCTGGGCGCCCCAAACACCAGGGCACGCATCCAGTACAGTCCAGCTGGTGTGCCAATGGAATTCCCCCTAAGTTGCACAATGCGTAGATCCCATAACCTGAAAGTCGCACATCTTCCCCCTCGGCCGCCCCCAAAGTGTAAGCGTCTGCAATGGAGGAAATTCCACTTGGGAGCCGGGCACAGAAAAAGCCGCGGGCCGCAGCCCTTGGCTCTGGCTGCAATTTGAAGCAGATTCAGCCGGAATCGGATTGTGCACCTGCTTGTCCGCGGGCGGCCGGCATCCGCTGCCGGCGCCCCTGGACGCACTCGGGGACTCAGTCCTTACTGCGGCTTCGGCGCATGCAAGGGCGCCGTCTGCGACCGCTCGTCGCGCGTCTGCGCCGCCACGCCAACCCCGACTTCCAGCGGCTCGCCCAGCGCCAGCGGCAGCTCTTGCTGCTGCGACTTCACCGTCTCGTAAGCGCGGACAATCCGCTGCACCAGCGCGTGCCGCACCACGTCCGAGTCCTCGAAGTGGCAGAAGTGAATCCCCTCCACCCCATCCAGAACATTGATCGCGTCCAGCAGCCCCGACTTGCGCGGATTGGGCAGATCGATCTGCGTGATGTCGCCGGTGATCACCGCCTTCGAGTTGGCGCCCATGCGCGTCAAAAACATCTTCATCTGCTCGATGGTCGTGTTCTGCGCCTCGTCCATGATGATGAAGGCGTCGTTGAGCGTGCGCCCGCGCATGAAGGCCAGGGGCGCAACCTCAATCACGTTCTTCTCCAGCATCTTGTCCACCTTCTCCGGCTCCAGCAGATCGTAGAGCGCGTCGTACAGCGGCCGCAGATACGGATCGACCTTTTCCTGCAAGCTGCCCGGCAGAAATCCCAGCCGCTCCCCTGCCTCCACCGCCGGGCGCACCAGCACAATCCGGCTCACCTTCTTGGCGTTCATAGCCGCCACGGCCATCGCCACGGCCAGGTACGTCTTGCCCGTGCCCGCCGGCCCCACCCCGAAGGTCATGTCGTTCTGCTCGATCGCTTCCACATACTTCCGCTGGTTGATCGACCGCGGCTGTACCGTCCGCTTCACCCCCACCGACCGCTGCTTGCCACTGTCGGCCAGCGAGCGCAGCGTGGTCTCCGCGTCGGCCACCACCAGCCGTAGCATCCCGTTCAACTCCCCGTTGTGCGGATTGACGCCCTGCTTGCGCAAGGCCTCAAAGTCCTGGAAGATGCGCTGCACACGCGCCACTCCCTCTTCCGCTCCCTGTACATGCACGGCATCCGACCTGAGATCGATCCGGACGCCGAGTGAGTCTTCCATCAGCCTGAGGTTTTCATCGCGGGTCCCGAACAGGGGCTCAAGATTGGGCGTAATCTCCAGAGCGATCTTCAATGGATTCGACGGCCTCCAGTGCGGCGGGTTGGGGTTGAGGATTGCCGGATGCTGCTCAAGGGAGCGGCTACCGGAGCGACTTTGAAGGAAGTAGCGGCGGAATGCGCGTTGAACACAAGCGCCGCCGAGCGAAGTTGGATGACCGTTGCGACGCGGTAGGGGTGCGAAAGACGCCGCACGGGTCGCGGAAGGAGTTCTGATTTTAAAGGACGCCGGAAGACATAGGGCATAGCCGAGCCGAAGCTCTGGGCTGTGTGGCGAAACCGCGGATTGGCATGGGCGACCAAATCGGGTATCTGCGCTTGACTCTAGCGCCAACCGCGCCCGCCGTCAATCCATCCCACAAGAAAATTCAATGAGAACCGTGCCTTGGCGGTTACCTTTGCGTTTTCCAGCACCGATTTCGCCTCCGTTTTGAAAGGGTGCGGCTTCAGTTGTGGTGAAAGCCCTGCAACCTTAACCTGGGCCGCCTGAGGTAGGCCTTTTGCCGCCCTCGCTCAAATAATGTAGTGCCGTGCCGCCCAAGTTTGGCGCTTCGTGCGCCTTCAAGATCACTGCGCCCCCGCCTGTCTCTTCTCTTGCAAGACGTCGCGAAAGGGCTGTCCAGACTTGTAGAGTTCAATCTTCCTATCCAGCGACGCGGCTAGTGACGGGTTATTCATCTTCTCAGCTAGCTGTTGCGCGTGCTGGGCGACTTTGATCGCATCGTCAAATTTAGAGATATCCGCGTACGCAATTGCGAGTGTGTCAAGACTGACAGGGTCTTCATCGTTGGATATCTCGACCGCTCGTTCCGCAAGCTTGACGGCCTCGCCTCCGTCGCGATCCGAGGCAGTGGGGCTTGCCGCCAGGGCGTGCGCCTCATCGCGGAGGGCAATCAAAAGATTGGGTGCTAAATCGAGCGCCTTGCGCCATTCGGCAAGCGCATCCTGCACATTTCCCCGGCCGTAGTAAGTCGCTGTGCCGAGATAGGCATGCGCTTCAGCCGAACCGGGTTCGCTCTCAACTGCGTGACTGAATTGCAAAGCAGCTTCGTCCGGCTTGCCGCTGGCCAACAAAACGCACCCCAGATTGATGCGGGCGTCTGCAAATTCCGGCTTGCTCTTGACGGCCTGTTCAAAGTGCCCGACGGCCTCCTGGAGCTGTCCGTTTTGCGTCAGCGCCAGGCCAAGATTGTAGTGAAGATCGGGCGAGTCCGGATAATTTTTCAAGCCCTTTTCAAATTGGACAATCGCTTCATCGATGCGCCCGGCCGCCATCAGCGCCACGCCAAGACTGTTATAAACCTGGTAATACTGAGGATTGATCTCAAGGCCCTTTTGGTAATGGGGAATTGCCTCTTCGTATAGTCCGACTTTTGCCAGTGCCGACCCCAGGTTGCTCTGGATCCGCGCATCGTTGGGGTATTCTTCGGCAAGCTTCTTCAAGTCGGTTATCGCTGCCGCCAAATTGCCCTTCTGGCCTTCCTCTACTGCGATATCGAACTGGTTGTACATAGCGACGGCTGGCGTACTGATCTTGAGCAATCCTCCGGGAGGAATATTGACAAACTCGGGAAGGTTAACGGCACGGTTTGCCGCGGTCGAGTTATCGATCAAGATTGCCGGGCTGTCGTTTCCGTCCTTATCGATGTGGGTGAGATACATCTGCGTGTAGACCGAGCGCGCCTTGGAAGAAAATACCAGCCAGCGCCCGTTGGGAGAAAAGCTGTGCCAGGAATTCATCCGCGAGGTGTTCGCATGCAAACGGCGCGCTGTGCCGCCTTCGAAGGGCACTATGTATAACTCGCTATCGGGCCTCATCAATTGGCCGTTGCGGTTTTTAACAAACACGATCCAGCGCCCGTCGGGCGAGACTTTAGGAAAATTATTGCTCATGCCGTTGTTTGAGGCGCCAATGACAGGCACCGGACGTCCGCCCTTGCCGCCGTTGAAGGGAATGCGATAGAGGTCGTACTTTACCTGCACCTCGGCGGGGTCGTTTGAATACTCGGCCATCTTTCCATCGGCCGGATACGGCTCGACGGCCTTGGCCCTGGCAAAAACAATGTACTTGCCATCTGGGCTCCAAACTCCATCGGTCTGCACGTAACGGGGGTCGTCCGCGCCCGGCAGCAGGTGACGTTCTTTGCTGGCGCGGCTGTACCAGGCCAAGACCCCGCGCGTTGGATAAAAGACCTGAAGGAAGCGGTAGTCGTTGAAATTGACGACATAGAAGTTGTTCTTCGGAGCGTGATCGGCGCCGCTGGCGGTATTGATGACGTACTGCCCGTCTGGAGAAACCTGCGACATGAACGCGACACGATTCAGCTTGTATTGCATATCCTGCGAGGGATTCCAGGAGACCATGTCCTGGTCGCGAACCACGGTTTGCGGCTTGACCGTGACCAATGCATAAAGGCCCTTATCGTTTTGCGGGCCGTCCATATCCATGCCCATGGTCTTGCCGTCGCGCGAGAAGGAATGGCAGTTGGCGCAGGTGTGCATATTCTCAAGCACCACGCGGCTGGCCGGTTGCGAGACATCGCGCAGGCGCCACTTGATCAGTGGAATGGCACTCGAGTCCAACGGCTTGATGACGCCTTTCTCCGTTTGCGACGGCATCAAGGGCACGTCTCGATAGAAGATTTGCGCGCCCAAAGGGTCACTCGATGTCTGAATCCTGACTTGTCCGAGAGAAACTGCGCCTGGGGCATCCAGGCTGAGGCCGGTGACTGAAACCGTTGCCGGGCCGGCCACGGAGTGCTTCTTGATCGCCATCCACGTAGCGACGTCCGGAATCCAGGTGTGTGAGGACGCTTGTTCGGGAGTGAGCGTTGGCAGTTCATTCGTAGTGGAGATGCAACGCTCATCGATCTCGCCGATTGTGGGGGCTTCGCCTTTGGATTGAACATGAATTGCGGGGGCGCCATCGGCGAAGCTGACATCAATCCGCCAACGGGCCGCATCCTTGGCCGCGTCACGCCAGATGAAGGTGGGCGGAGTGATCTCTGGAGGGAATATCGACCCCTGCAGAGGGTAGTCGATGGTGACAGCAGCCAGCTCAGGCCGGTGAAGTGAGTCTTGGCTCGCCAAGACGGAGACGGTCCATGCCGCCGCCACCGCAAGGCTCACCAGGGGAATGACGAACACAATGCGCTTCATTATGCGACCTCGCACCTATGTTACCGCCGGGTGAGAGCGGGAACAAGGAACTTGTCGCTCGACCTGCCTTGAGCTTCGTCCAGGGTCGTTCGCTTATTTGGAGGACGGTTCATCCGTGGCGGTTTCATTACGTGCTCGAGGCCCGCAACGCTCCTGGTTGACAGGGGGTGTGCGGGTTCATGATTCCCATTCAGAATGGCTCTCCAGGGAATGGTTGCGGAACGAGGGCGCGACTTGCGCCATCTCGCGGAGGAACTTCTCATCGGCCTTCGGTCCGCGGCTGGCGATGGCGCAACGATCGAGCACAATGTTTGTATCGCTGGCGAGGGAAGCCACGTTGAGGTTCGTGATCGCTCACCCTTCCGGGATAAGGCTGGGGAAGGTGGGGCGCCCGGCGGATGTCCCCCACCCCCACCCGGTCTCTGCAAGGAAGTTCCTTGTTTTCAGAGGCATAGGGT
>VFSW01008488.1_pt1 | contig 14742 bp, 8 predicted proteins | sample 5358111 | NCBI WGS metagenome assembly VFSW01 (sample SAMN11554181, study PRJNA540505) | mine drainage metagenome | isolation source: sediment from site ElyBrook_90M | place: USA: Ely Copper Mine, Vershire, VT | collected 2017 | reverse complement strand
CGTTTGAGCCTGGAGGCGGCGCGGTCCCGTTCCTGTGGTGAGAAGGTCAGGCTAGGCGTCAAAAAAAAAGAGGGCGGCCGAAGCCGCCCTCTCCCAATCCAACGATCGAATCGGTGTGATTAGAAGTTAAAGCTCACGTGGAAGCGAGCGCTGAACGGCTGAACGAATCCGAGGATCAGATTCTGCCCGGCAGCGTTTCCTGCCCCGAATCCCGGAGCCTGGAAGTCAGAGTTGTTCACTCCGAATGAGAGGTCCACGTTCTGGTTAATCAGAAGATTTGTTTTGCTGTTAGCGATATTCATCATGTCAATGGCGAAATGTACGGATTTGGTCTCGCTAATCTGCCACGGATAATCCAAATGGAGATCCACCGTGCCGGTTACAGGAGACCGGCCCAGGTCGCCACGGCCATAGAGGGGCACCTCGCCCGGATTTCCGTAGTCTTGCTGGGCCGACAAGGTAGTAAGCGGGACACCCGACTGTATATTTACGCCGGGCGTGATGACGAAGCCCTTGAGTATCCCTTTGTCAAAAATATACGTTGGGAAAATGTGTATGACATTCAAGCGATCGGCGTTCAGAGGGCCGGGAGTTAACTGGTAGCCGAGTGCGCCCAACACACCGGGGGTGAGATCGTACAGAGAACTGATTCCCGGGTCGTTTTGCCCATTGTCATTTCGGTAGGCGCCTTCGAAATTCCCGAACAGTCGCGAGATCCGCCAGTTCGCGATGAGGGACCAGTTATGGCTCATCGCCTTATTCACTTCGATTTCGATGGCCTGGTATATGCGCGTAGGATTCGGGTAGCCGTCAGGCTTGCCATCGGGCTGTGCCTCGCCGCCGAAAAGGGCGTTGGGGTCGACAACGAACGCGGGGTTTCCTATCGTACCGCAGGCGGGTTGTGAAACGCCGTTCACTACGTGGCCGCAGTTTGGATTTGCAATTGACCAGGTGCTGGACTCGTTAACCGACGGATAGCAGACGCTGCCCAGATAGCCGCTATTGTTGGCGGCCTGAAGCGAATTTTGGACATTGATGGCGGTAAACGGTGTCAGAACGCCGTTTGAATCATAGCAGCCCGCCGGATACCCCGTAGCGTACGAGATGTTAGGGTTGCAACCCGATGGTGTGCCTGGCGACGTGCAGGGCTTTGCAGTGGGATTGAACTGGGCACCTTGGGAATAGACGAGTGGTTTCGGGTTTACGGTAACGTCCGTCTTGGCATTGGGATTGCCGATGGCGTAGAAGCCCGCAATTCCTGCGAGCTGTTGTTCGATCGAAACGCTCTGGAAATCTTCGATGATTCGCTTGATGCGCCGGTCTATATAGCGGACGGAAGCCGTGATCCCGCCGCGGAATTCATGCTCCGCGCCGACCACGAACTCATCGTTGTATTCCATTTTGGTTCCCGGCTGGAATGGCGAGGATCCACCGTTCCCGGAAATTCCGCTGAAAGTTGGGTTTAACGCTATTCCACCATCCGCTTGATTGAGCACAGCAGTGGGATCGAATCCCACAGTGTTATTGGAATTCAACGTCACCATCTGCTTGCCGTTTACGAGTGTGGATGTCGGGGCATAGTAGATATTGTCGAGTGTGGATTGTACCGTGAGTTCACGGAGCGCCGCATCCAGTGGCATCACCCAGGCGTATCGTCCGAAGTTGGCGTAGATCTTGGATTTGCGGTCGCCCTTCGGATCCACGGTGAAGCCAATCCGTGGTCCCCATTGATCGTTCAGGAGCGTAGAGACGCCGCTCGAGGTCATGCGCTCTTGTTCCCACCTCAGGCCGGCCTCTAAAGTGGCATATTTGCTCATTTCCCAGGAATCGTTGATATACGCGGCGTGGTATTTTGAAGTGTTGTTGCTCGTAAATCCGTTGAAGACGCCTCGGTCCTGTAGCAGGTAGACCTGCACCGGATTAGCGAATCCCGGCACGTTCATGTACGGGCACAAAGTGCAGTTCGCAAAAGCCGCAGAGACATTCGCCGGATCGATGGCTTGCAACAGTAAGTGGACCTCCTCGCTTTGACCGGTCGTGTGCGAGGCGTTGGTGCCGAGGTAAGGCTGACCTGACAGATTTGTCTGCTGAATCGGGAACTGCCCCCCGCTATAGCCGTTCGTATCGAGGTATGTTGGAAACGCCCAGTTATATCCCACGCTGATCGTGTGGTGCTGGCCCAGAAACGAAAATTCCTTGTGAACGTCAAATTGGATTCCCTTGGAAACGGAATCATAGTTCTCAAAGCTTCCGAAGCCCTGAGCCCGGAATGATCCAACTTGCCCGGCATACCCCTCGGTCTGCGTAAAATCGGTAATGTTGACGATGGGTTGCGGGTTTTCGAGGAAGTGGTTCCAGTTCATGGTGTAAGCCGCCTCGACTACTAGACTCGACCCAAAAGTTCCGTTATACCTTGCGGCAACATTCCGCGATCCATAGTTCTGCGCCGTATTTGCCGTGAGGTTCCCAATGTTCAGGGTCTGCCAAGGGGCGAGATTGCTGTGAGTCGGATCGCCGAAGACCGTTCCTTCAACCAACTGATTGGCGCTAATCTGCCAGGTCACCTTCGCGGCGTAGTCCCAGATGGTGTCTTTCCGGTCGACAAGCCCGTTAGTCGCCGTGTAGAGGCCAGTTCCTTTCACCGGTTGAACGTAATTGATGTTCCATGTGGGATTGAAAGCGCCAAAGAAAAACAGATGGTTTTTCAGAGCGCCCAGGGGAACGTAACCACCCAATTCGAAATCGCCTTCATTTCCCGTGAGCGCCAATTCGCGCCCGATCTTATTCAATGAATAATCATCTTGGTTCGCGAAGGTGGCGTTCATGCCACGCGGCTGGAAATATCCGCCCACGACACCATGGAACGCGTCTCCCCCGGATTTGGTCACCATTGTGATGACGCCGCCCGTGGAATGGCCGAATTGTGGCCCGAACGCTGCTGTGCTGACCTGAACTTCTTTCACAAAAGAGGCATTGATCCCCACGCCCAGCCCGCCGTATCTGCGTTGGTAGACGCCCAAACCGCCAAAGGCCGCGTCGTTGAGCAACACCCCGTCCGCGATATAGGCATTCTCGAGCCCCGTGCCTCCTGATATGGCCGGATTTTGAGACCCTGTGCCGAGACCAGAAACCACGCCCGGGCTCACATAGAATACGCTGGTGATACTACGGGCTAATGGTAGATTGTCATACACGGTGTCGGCGATATCCGCAGTCACAGCCGTACTCGTACTCTCGACCGTGACGGCAGAAGCGACGACCTCAACGGTTTGAGTAATCGCACCTAGTTCAAGGGCGACTCGTATCGTGCTGGCTCGATTGACGAGTACCTCCACGCCCTGCACCGTCGCGATTTTGAATCCATCTTTTGTTACTTTCACGTTATATAAGCCTGGTATCAGGCCCGGAAAAGTAAACTCCCCTTGCTCATTCGTCATTCTTGCCGCGCTGCCAGTCGGTCCAGCAATGTCGACGGACGCCCCCTGGACGACAGCTTGCATGGAATCCACTACCACGCCACTCAATTGGCCTCTGACGCTACTTTGATCCTGTGCGGAGATTTGAATCGCAACGAAGGTGATTAGAATGAATAAAAACACGACGACTCTATATTTCCCCTTCATGACTCCTCCTTTTTGGTTTTCGTAGCTTCGAGGCTAGCGGGCAGGTCGACTGGGACGGGGCATACCTAAACTCATAAAGAAATCGAAGTTTCAAGTCCGAATGGAGTGGGATTTTTAATGCTGTGAAGCGTGAAGATCGGGTCCGGGAATCCGGAGACTTCGCACACCTATAACGAATCCTTAGAGAATTATCTTCTCCGGGCCCCCGCCTTGGAATTAAAGACGACACGCCCCTGGTTCCTTATGTCGCGGTCTTGCCAAATCAGGGAGGGAAATTACAGAATCTTCAAGTCCCCCCGGACCACTTGCAGGCACGCGTACGAAATTGGACGGATTCTATTGCCGTTGAAGCCTGAATGTCAACTAATTGTATAGTGTCTAGGCGTGCTTTTTTTCGTGGTCCGTGAAATGCTAAATTTGAGACTTACGAAATAGAGACCTGTGCATAAGCCTAAAAGATAACAGCGTGGATCCGCTCGCCACAAGTGCCTGCGCCAGTGGAGACATCCGCGGGGATTCGTCCGGGTTTTCCGGGCTATAGATAGGACTTGCCCAATTTCTCCAGTTCGGCAGCCTTCTTCGTATTGCCCTGCTTCTGGTAGTAACCGGAAAGGGCAAGATAAAGCGGTCCACTCTCCGGTCGCGTGCGCAGCGCGGATTCGATAAGAGAAATCGCGCCCTGCAGATTTCCGGACCGGTCCAGACTATCGGCGATTTGAATGATTGTTTCCGCGCCGGAATGCTCCGTAATTCCCGCATCCTTGTAAAGACTCAGAACAGCCGAATAGTCTTTCCGCCCGTAATAAGCGTCCACGAGTCGTGTGCGCGCGATCTCGTCGGTGTGGTCCAAAGCCAGCGCCCGGCGGAACCACGGTCTGGCTTCGTCTCCCTTTTCCTGGTCCACCAAACAAAGCGCCCGTTGCCGGTCCCAAACCCCGCTCGTGGCGTCTTTCTCCAATGTGGGGTCGGTAAGATCCCACACATCGGAAGTTTCTGGGCTGGGAAAGACAGAAAAAGGCAGGCTGGAATAGACGCGCTGGGCTGTGCCGGGTTGTGCAACGGAAATATTCAACAGATAATTTCCGGGCGGACGGCCCTGCAGCGGCAATTTCTTTCCGGTAACCAGTGTGCCTGTAGGATCAAATTGTTCTTCGGCAACTTCTTCGCTTACTGTCGTTCTGTCACCTGCAGCGGCGGGCCTTCCCACGGCGTACTCGACATTTATTTTTTTGTCGCCGTAACTTTCCGGATTGCGGGGCGCAGCCCAAAGCTGGTACGCGACTTGGATCGGCACATCCGGAGCCACGGTGAGCGGATTGGTTCCGAGCGGAGCAAACTTTAGCCCCGCGAGCGTAAAGGGAGTGAACTCCGCGGTCGCCGGGTCCGCCTCCTTCGCCGAGGAAAACGGAAGGACGCCGCCGATCGTAATTCCCGAAGGATCAATTTCAGGAATCACCACATCCTTCTGCGCCTGAAGGGCCTTCTTACTTTCCCAATCCGTGAGAATGAACTCGATGTGATATTTTCCCGGAGGCAGCGGCAGCGAGCCCTGATATCCCACGCGCTTATTCATGATGTCCGCGTATTCCGCTTTGTCCAGCGTGTTGGATACTTTTTTTTCTTCCGCGAAAATCAGTTTATTTTTGTTTTCCGAATCAAAAACGTTGACCTGCACTCCCAACTGAAGTGAGTAGTGCCCATCGGGAAGCCGTTCAGGCGCAAAATCCGAGGGCTGCCGAAAACGCATCACGTAGTCGAGCCTCGTGAATCCGCGCGAATCCCGCAGCGGCAATGTTGCAATTTCCAAATTCTGCCCGGGAACCAGAATGCGTGCGGTAACGTTTTCGACGAGAAAACGCCGGCGGTCGAGTTCCTCCTTGGTAAAGGGGTTGTCGGCCAGTCCCTTGATTGTCGCCAGCATGGCGTCCGACTGAAGGCTTGGCCGGTCTTGACTGGTGTCAATGGGCTCGCCTGGAATCAGGGATATCGCGAGGCGTTCCACCTCCGGCCCCACGGAATCCTGAATCATCTTAAGCGCCGCCGACCGGCTGCCAATCGCCTCGGTGCCTGTAACGAGTTTGTCCGGGCCGTCAACGAACGGGCTATAGTAGCGAAAATCGCCGAAGCCTTCGTGCCGGTAAAACATGATGTAGAAAAACGGCGGCAGCGAAGGGTGATTGTACGAGTAGAACCAGATCTCCAAGGGAAACAGATTGGCTGCGCCGTAATGAGTTTCCCTCTGTTGAGGCGGCCCCAGCGTGATATAGGTCCGCCCGCGATCCGTGCGCCAGCCTTCGCCGCCCGATCCCGCGCCGAAGCGGGCGTTGGCATAAGCGATGCGCTGATAGACTTCGTCCCTGAAGGTATTTTCCGGCGAGCCGGGATTCGGATTGCGCAGCTCCCAAAATTTATCAATGAACTGGTCCCGCTCGTCGTCCGTTTTCAGCTTCAGAAATTCGGCGCGCTCTTCGTGGGTAATGAAGTAAGCGACATCGCGCTCGAGCCACACCCTGTAGTTCTCTTCCAGTTTCTGTTTTTGCGCGGCTTCGACCAAGACAGGAGAAGAAACGAGGAGCGAGAAGACACACGCATACACGATTGCACGCCATGAACAGATCGCGAATCGGGAGAGACGCAAACGGGTCACGGAAATCATCGCCAACCCCAAACAGATCCACCCTTCTAACGCCGCCTATGTTTTACCACGATTTGCGGCTGGCGGGCGAAACGGTTCCCATCCACCGGGCCGCAAACGTTTTTCTTGCCCCTGTGCATCCACCAGCAAGACCTTTTTGGTGAAAGTCATTTCCCCAATCGCCGTGACCGGAACTCCCGCAATTTTTTTTGGAAGGCTCCGGGCCAGCCGCTTCGGCACGGTAAATAACAATTCGTAATCCTCGCCGCCGTGCAGGGCGAGGCTCAACGGGCTGAGGCCTTTTTGTGCCAGTTCCTGCGGAACGCGGACCAAAGGCAATTGTTCAGCGAACACTCTTGCTCCCACGCCGCTCGCCTTGCAAATGTGCCCGAGGTCCGTGGATAGCCCGTCCGAGGTGTCAATCATCGCGGTGGCGCATTGATGGTCCGCCAGCCACTGGCCCAGCGCCAGGCGCGGCTCCGGATACGTCTGTTTCTGCAACAGCTTCTTATAAGGGGCCCTCTTGAACAGCCCCTTCTGAATCAGTCGCAGCCCGAGCTCCGCCTCTCCCAGCCTGCCGCTGACAAACAGAATGTCCCCCGGTCGTCCCCCGGACCGCAAGATGGCGCGTCCGGGTTTCGACTCGCCGATCACGGTCAACGTGGCCAGGACCGACGGGAATTTGGTGGTGTCGCCCCCGGCCAGAGTCAGGCCAAACCGCCGGGCCGCCTGCCCCATCCCTTTGAGGAAGCCGTCGAACCAGGCGCCGGTGCATTCCTCCGGCAGCGCCAGGGTCAGGAAGAAATACCTAGGACGGGCCCCCATGGCGGCAAGGTCGCTCGTAGCCCGAGCCAGAGCCTTGTAACCAGCGGCGTGGGGCGAATGGACGCGGCGCAGGAAGTGGACGCCCTCAAGGAAAGCGTCGGTCGTTACAACCCAATCCATCCCTTTTTGGGGGGTAATGACCGCTGCGTCGTCGCCAATCCCCACGCGCAGAAGCCTCCCGCGGGACGGGAGCCTCCCACTTACCCTTTTGATCAGGTGTTCTTCACTGGCCATCAGTACAGTTGTTTTAACTGCTTCGACTATGCTCTCATAATAGGCAAGATTGCGGAATGGCCTGGATCGGGAAACCCGGAGTTGGCGCGCTCGCGAACGATTGAGGTTCCCAGAGCGTCCTGGAAAGTCGGGGCCTGACGACCCGCCCCCTCCGGAAGAGATTTTCACAGTTTGGGAATTTAGGGTTGACTCTGTACTGTGTCTGAACTTAGACTTACGCGGGTTTCGAACCAGCTCTCTCGGTTCAAACGGCCGCAACTGCCACGGGTAGCTCGCGGGAATCGCCGGACAGGGAACCATCGGCGACGGATTCAAGACCGGTAATATTTGCATTCACTAGAATTTTTATGAAGCCACACGCGTACACATTTTTCATTGCCTCCAACCGCAAGGGCACCTTGCGCAAGTTCGTGGTGCCCATGTATGCGCTCCATCTGCTTCTCCTGCTTGCTGTTGTGGGCGGCGTAACCGTGATGGCCGCGGCGGGCTCCTATACGCGGATGCTCTGGAAGGTGGGCAATTACAACGCCCTGCGCCGCCAGCAGGATACCCTCAAGCACAATTACGAGCGGCTGCAATCCAGCGTGCAGGACACCAATGACCGATTGAATTCGCTGCAGTCGCTGGCCACCGAAGTTGCCATGACGTATGGCTTCATGCGGTTCCGCCAGAGCCCGTTTGGCGTGGATCAGGCCTCGGCCGGCGCGGATGACGGATTTGAGAACTCCGTTGCGCAGTTTAACTTCCTGCAGAAAAATGCCGGCGCGGCCGCACTTCCCACAGGGGCACTGAGCCTGGTAGTGACCAGCGGCTTAGGCGATATCTCCGCCACGCCATCTCTTTGGCCTGTGATCGGACACCTGACGGGAAGCTTTGGCGAGCGCATGGACCCGTTCAGCGGGGAAGGCGCGTTCCATACCGGCGTGGATATCTCCTCGCAGTATGGCGATTCCGTCCACGCCACCGCCGACGGTATCGTGATCGAGGCGGACAATCGCGCGGGCTACGGCCGCCTGGTCGTCATTGACCACGGCTACGGCGTCACCACCTGGTACGGCCATCTCTCCACCATCAGCGTTGTGGTCGGGCAGCAGATCCACCGGGGCGACACCCTCGGCAACGTAGGCGTCAGCGGACGCTCCACCGGCCCGCACGTCCACTACGAAGTCCGCATCAATGGCGCGCCTGTAAACCCCATGCGCTACCTCCGGCAGGCCTCCGCTGCGGATTAGGGTTTTCTCTCCACACGCAAAGCAACCCGCGGTCCGGATTTTTCATTACGAAATGCTTGGAAATTGGAGGTAGGTACTCTCAGTCGGCTTCCGATATAGAGTTCTCAATGATTGCAATTTCCTGGTCAGTAAGACCATAAAGCTGAAAGACGAGTCCGTCTATCTGGCGGTCGGTGGCTTCGATCTGGCGTCTAAGAGATGACAGTTCTTGATCCGTACGAACTGATTTCAACCGAGCATTGAGGGCGAGCATTGCATCTACAAGTTGCACAAGCTTTGAGTCCATGGGCTTCATTGGAAACTGTGAAAGCTGTTTCTTCGTGTACCACGGGTACAACGTGTCATAGATGGAGTACTTTGTACGGAGGTACCAAGCTCCAATTGCCGACAACAGTACACCCAATACGTGTTTCAATAATTCCTGATCCTCGGACTCAGAAATGGCAACATAGAGCGACTGGTCGAGTGCTGTCGGGTTCGCAACGAATGTGCCACTGAGTTTTCGTCCAAGTATTTTGCGAACCGCTAGCTTTGGATACATGAAGAATTTAGGCTCCCTTGCTTCGGCAAGCCACGGGCCGTATGAAAGGAAAACACCCGTTGGAGTTAGCGTGTAACGCTCGACGTCTTTCCCTTTGATCTCAGGTAGGTAAGTTTCATCAACTTTTCTCTTTGAGTGGTATGACTGCTCTTCCTTATCGCGCGTCGTCTGTGGCCCTCGCCCGAACGCGGATTGGCCATATCCATCGGTCCGATAAGCGTGAATTCCCCGGTTGAGACGAACAAACGCTTCTAACGGCTCTGAATTATTTTCCAGCTTCGCGACGATCTTTTCTGAAGCAGCGGAAAGTCTCGGGTCAATCAACCCGTGCTCGATAGCCGCGCGTGGGTCAAGATGATTTACGATGGTATGGTTCATTGGAGATGAAAATCTGGAGACAGCAATTGTCAATGGCTTTTGTGATTTAGACAGAAACAAGATCGAGTTCTCAATTGTCGCGTCTTTGAAAACTGGGTAATCGAATACAGCAATTTCAAAGAGTTGATGCATTTGCAAAATGTGATTGCGCAAGGAAGAGAAGTTTTCGGAGTTGAGCCAAGCATCAGAAACAATAAATGAGACCAGTCCGGCCTTACGGCAAAGAGTAAGCGCCTTTTCTAAGAAATAGACGTAAAAATCCGCCTGAGCCTGTGAAAGTCTGTAGTGTTTTGCAAAATAATCTGCGTATTCCTGCCCTGCTGAGTAAAGATAAGGGGGATTCCCAATTACGGCATCAAACCCGCCTGACCTCAGGATTTGTGGGAAGCCGTCCTTCCCATCCCAGTCGAATACATTAATACGGAACTGCTCGTCCTGGTCCAGTAGAAGCATCTGCTCGTTTCGGTAGAAGTCTGAAGCGATGAGCGAATTGCCGCACTTAATGTTATTGCCCAAGTCCGGCAGGGCGCGTTCATGAAAAAGGCGGAGGTTGGTGCCAATAGTCTGTTCGTTTTCCCCCTCTAAAACCTTTAGGAGTAGAGACAGTTTAGTGACTTCGATTGCTTGGGAGTCAATATCAACGCCATAAATATTGTTGAGCAGTATGCGCTTCTTTTCAATCGTAGTCAGATGCCAATCTCCGCCCTGAGTTTGATGAAGTTCCCTCCGGTATTTATCCGCCCCCTCCTTCAAGTAAAAGTCACGATGCCAATTCATAATGAACTGGTAAGCGCCCAATAGGAAGGAACCGGACCCACACGCAGGATCGAGGATGTGCAGTTTGGATGCCTGCTTTGGATTTTTGCCTTCGAGTAGCTTGCCAACTGTGTTCTGAACTATGTAATCGACTACGTACGTCGGCGTGTAATAAACCCCGCCAGCTTTCTTGACTTCAGGTTTCGGCTCGACCTTAGCTTGGTGTCCGGAGGTTAGTCTGATGACCTGGCCGAGGAATTGTTCGTAAACCTGCCCCAGGATATCAGCAGGAAAATGTGAGAACTGGTACGGACTTTCAGGATAATAGAGGCGCTTTATTATTACCTTTAGCCTTACATCGTCAATCTTGAGCGTTGGAGTCAGCGTGTCTGGAGCTTCGGCTCTGCCCCTTTCGTTGGTAAAGTGAAACAGGCCCGAATTGTATTTCTCGTCTGCGCGCTCATAGATCGTGCAAAGACGACGGTAAATATTTTCGCTATTTTGGAGTTCTTTCAGCTGGCCGTACTTCTCTATGCCCCTGTCCTCACAGATTCGCAGGAAGATAACGCGGTCAATCGTACGCTGCACTGCAAAGTTCACCTCGCGTTGGTTGAGTGACGAGTTCCGCAACGCGATGTTGGAAGCCAGTTCCTTCCGCCACGATTCAATCTCAGCGAGAAAAGAGTCATCAACCTCAGTAGTACCTTTCTTGAGCTTTGCCGACTCGATGTAACGATCAAATGACCCTTGGTAAACGGCTTTCCTTGAAAAACGGGAAAAAATTTCGTCCCATTTGTCGGGATACTGATCAAAAGTAACAAGGTCGATCCTTGAAACTGAGGGTTTGTCGTTCGGGCGTGGGAGAACTCGACAATCGTAAACTGCGAATTCAGCGAAATTAGTCAACACCGAAAGAGGTAGCTTAGAGGTCCACGCATAGCTGCGGAGTTGATAGGCCGGGGCCGGGTCTGCACCAATGTTTACGGATGGCCGCTTCGCCTCAACGTAAAATTTACGCATACCACCGACTTGAAAGCAGTAGTCGGGTGCCTTTGTATGAGCGAATGTGCGAAGGCTGTATTCGTGAACGACGTCCTTGTAAGTTTCAGCGTAATGCTGCTTGTTGTGGATGTCCCATCCTAGCGCCTCAAAGAAAGGGTCCAAGAATTGAACTCGTACTTCTGTTTCATTCAGACTGTCCCGATATACGTCAGCGTTGCGTGCGAAATGTTCGACGAGTTCTACAATGATCGGGGGCGCGGCCATGTGCCAGTGATTCTACCCCTCCTCAAACGTTTTTGGGTTTACTTTTCCCCTACCCTCCCACATTCCCGTGTGATGCTGAGGCGGGCAATAAACAAGGGATTATGCCAAATTGCCGAGAACGAGAGCACAGCTACCTATTGCGCTTTCGCCGGATTGCCAATCTTGAAAAGCTCCGGCCCAACCTCCAGCCGGATGCGCACTCTTTCTTCCGACGTGTTGATCTCCGCGTTCTTCAGGACGCCTTGATAAAAATCAAGGGTCGCCTGATCCACATTCGCCTGCTTGCTGGACTTTTCCAGGCTGGCGCTGCCGATCATGCGGGCCACTTCGAGAGTCGCCGCCAGTTCATGAGCGTCCGCGGCGGATTGGCAATCTCCTTCCAGGGAAACGTGCATGGAATTTCCCTCCGGCCGCGCGGCGAGCGTGAGCCATTGCACGGACCTCGCCAACTCCATGAGTTTTGAGGGACCCACACCGCCGGATGCCGCAGCGTCCGGGATCGGCGGGACTTTTATGACGGCGAACATTGCCGCCCCGGCAACACGTTTGGCACGTTCCCGCGCCGGGTCTGCTTGTCCCTGGGCCTCGTCGTTCGGATTTGCGAGCAGCGGGGCGATGCTTGGCCCGCTGACAATCGCGATTTTTCGGTCACTCAAAAAGCACAGTGTATTCCAATGCGCCGCGGAGTCGGTCGGGAACAAATAAACATCGCGGCCCTGCTGGCGATCCGTTTTCCCGTTATGCAGCGCATAGTCTCTGATCTTGCGGCGGTCGAAGCGTCCATCGGCTATGAGGATGATCTGCTGCGCCGGGCGCTCCGGCCCCGCAGGCCAGGAGGCAACGCCGACGCGGTCCAGATCCTTTTCAAAATCGAAACCGGTCGAACGAATAAAATCCGCGTAGTCGCGGTTGGGAAGAGTAATCGGGCCGTGGTCCGGCCTCTGTTTATAGAAAGATGACTCGCGAATTTCCGCCAGATCGGCATAGACGAGCGCGGGCGCTCCAGCCGGAAGATCGGAGAGTACATCCGGAAGCAGGGTGCCCTCCGCGCCCACATTGCGCCGGAATGCTGAATAGACGAGAACCGTGCCGGCAAGAACAACTCCCGCCAAGCCGCCGGCGATGAACGTATATCTTCTGGACCAGGCCATTCGCCCATTCTCCCAGCGGATATTCTCTCACTCTCCGGCGGGATGTGCCACGCCATCGTGAGCGGAAGGGAGCGTGGCTACGTTGCACGAGCTGTTCATGGAAACCGTGTGGCCGGGTTCAAGTAATTCCAGGAATTGGGCAAATATGCAAATCATGAATGGGTGCACAGAAGCAGTGACAACCCAGAAATGAGATCCCGCATCTCTTTCAGCGGCGGTGACGCTTGTGCGAAAAAGCGCGGCGTGAATGCGCGTTTTGCTGCCTGCCACATGATTTGGAATTCCACTGTAATCTTGCCTGGTTCCGCGTTGTGCGGCGGAGCCAGAGCCGTCGCCCCGATGTTTTATTCCGCGGAATTGCGAGACCAGGGAGAGTTGCGAAGATGAAGCAAGCGGCGATAAATCGCATGTTACTGGCGGGATTGATCCTCACATGGGCGCTGGCCGTAATTCCCGCTCATGCTCAAGACGCTGACGGGGGAACGCTCTCCGGCGCGATTTCCGATGCGGCTGGCAAGGGCGTCGCCGACGCCAAAATCTCCGCCAAGAATAGTTCCACAGGTCAATCTGTCGAAACGCAAACGGATACTTCCGGGCATTACACCTTCGCGAATCTCGCCCCCGGTGACTACGATATCTCGGTAGCGGCGGAGGGGTACAGCACCAATCTGTCTAAAATAACCATGTCCGGCGGCGCCGATCAGACGATGAATCTCACGCTGGCCGGTGTCCTGGCCCTGCAGGACCTGGGGTTTTCGTCGGCGCAAACGCAGGGCAGCGCTCAGGATCAGGCACGCCTTGATAAACGCTCCCACATGCTCAAGATTCACCAGCGCCTTGGACTGATCGCCACCGTCCCGATTGTTGCTTCCGTCATCACCGGCTCGCAGGCGGGCGGACGAAGCACGAGTACCGCCGACCGCTATGCGCATCTGGCTTTGGGCGCTGCGGCGGGCGACTTGTATTTCATGACCGCGTATTATGCGATCTTCGCCCCCAAAATTCCGGGCACCCAAACGCGCGGACCGATTCGTGTGCATAAAGTCCTGGCCTGGATTCACGGCCCGGGAATGATTCTCACTCCGATTTTGGGCGCGATCGCGTTTGATCAAAAAAGCAAGGGCGAAAGAGTCCACGGGATTGCCAGCGCACACGGCGCGGTCGCCGTGGTCACCGCGGCGGCGTACGGCGCGGCCATTTTGTCCGTTTCGCTGAAATTCTGACAGAGGATGGAACACTTATCGTGAGCCTGAGAATCAAAATCATCAGCGCTTTTTTCCTGTTGTGTTTACCCAGTATTTCTACGCGCGCGCAGAGCGACAGCCAGTGGTCGCTCGAGCAATCCATCCTCACGTATCACGTGTCGCATCCGCTACATCAGATAGATGGAGTCAGCCACGCGGCCAAAGGGAAAGGCGTCTGCCATGCCGGGCAGTGCGATTTCCTGATTGCTGTTCCGGTCAAATCTTTCGATTCGGGTGACAGCAACCGCGACCTGCACATGTTGCAGGTAGCGCGGGGAGGGCAATTTCCCATGGTCACCGTGCGCACGCATCTTCCGGAAACCGCCGCCGGATCTTCCACGATTCATGCCGATCTGGAGATTGAATTCTCCGGTCAAACGGCCAGGTACAGCCAGATCGCTTTCCAACTCGCCATCGAGGGCGCCGAAGCGAAACTCTCCGGAACGATTCCTGCTACTTTGACGGACTTCAAGATTGACCCGCCCTCCCTTCTCGCTCTGCCGGTAAAGAATGAAATTCCGGTGCGGGTCGAGATGACCTGGCGCCGGGAGAAATGAAACGATTGCCCTTTGCTGGCTGGAAGGTGTAACATGAAATGGGTGTGGGCTCTACTTGGAGCCCACTCCAATAACGGGTGTGGGCTCTAGTTGGAGCCCGCCCAAATAAATTCAGCACGGCCGTGATATCGGAATGAGCGCATGGGCTCGGTTTCGGGCCCATAAACAGGCAGGCGAGGTTTGCACAGGTCTTCCACAGGGTGCCCTTGCAATTCGCATACCGTTTTGTTATATTTCCTCGGTTTCGCCGTGCTGGCGTAGCTCAGTTGGTAGAGCATCTGATTTGTAATCAGAGGGTCG
>VFSW01008487.1_pt1 | contig 14742 bp, 13 predicted proteins | sample 5358111 | NCBI WGS metagenome assembly VFSW01 (sample SAMN11554181, study PRJNA540505) | mine drainage metagenome | isolation source: sediment from site ElyBrook_90M | place: USA: Ely Copper Mine, Vershire, VT | collected 2017 | reverse complement strand
TGAGCGCCACGTGGACCAGGTATCCGCCGGTGGTATGCAATACGCCCTTGGGCTTGCCCGTGGATCCGGAGGTGTACAGGATGAATAGCGGATCCTCCGCATTCATCTCCTCGGGGGCGCAGGACGCCGATTGCCTCGACACCAGCTCCTCGTACCACTGATCGCGGGCCGGGTGCATGGCAACCTTGGCACCGGTGCGGCGCACCACGAGCACGTTCTTGACGCACTCCGTGCCCTTGATGGAAAGCGCGCCGTCGACGTAGCGTTTGAGCGGGATGTGCTTGCCGCCGCGCAGGCCTTCATCCGCCGTGATCACCAGCGTCGACTGGCAATCCGCGATGCGGCCGCCGAGCGCTTCGGAGGAAAAGCCGGCGAACACCACCGAGTGGATCGCGCCGATGCGCGTGCACGCCAGCATCGCAACCGCAATTTCCGGGATCATGGGCAGGTAGATGGTGATCCGGTCGCCTTTGTTCACGCCCAGCGATTTCAGGGCATTTGCGCACCGGCACACCCGCTCGTGCAGCTCGCGGTAGCTGATGCGCTCGGATCGGGCGGGGTCGTCGCCCTCCCAGAGAATCGCGGTCTTCTCGCCCCGGCTCTGCAGATGGCGATCCAGACAGTTGGCCGAGACGTTGAGCGTTCCGTCGTAGAACCAGCGTATGTGAAAATCGGCCTCGGCAAAGCTCGAATCCTTCGCCCTGGAGAAGGGATGGATCCAGTCGATACGCCGGCCCATCTCGCTCCAGAAGCGCTCCGGGTCGCGGATCGATTCGGCGTACAGCCGCTGGTAGTCGGCGTGGCCGATGCGGGCGTCCTTGGCGAAGGCCGGAGGAACCTTGTAGAGGGAGTGGTGCATTGGGATCTCCGGTGCGTCACGCACGCTATATTCGTTGGGTACTCGCGATTTCCAAGCCAGCGGTGGTAGTTTAGCGCAGTCGTCCCGGTCGGCCACCACCCGGCGAGAAGTCCCGGCCGGCGCGAGGCCGCGGTCCTGGCGGGTCAGCCGGGATGGCACCCGCACCGCGCGGCAACGCGAGGCTACCAGGGCGCGTCGTTCTTATCGTGCACTCGTTCAATAAGGATTGTGCCGCACCCCTCGCCGAGGCATAGTGGCGGCGGGATGAGGGAAGTCGAAGGTCACAGCGAGGATACCCCGTGAGTCAAACCTCAGGCGCACCGCGCCGCGGACGCGAAAATCGGCTGGCGCGAGCCCGCACTCAGGCGGCCAAATATCCGTACATTCAACGCAAGCTCCCGGTCGTCGAGCTGCTGAGCAGCGAAGCGGTGGAGATCATCGAGGCCAACGCCGAGACCATCCTGGAGGAGATCGGCGTCGAATTTCGCCGCGATCCGCAGTCACTCGAGCTGTGGCGCGGCGCCGGCGCCCACGTGCAGGGCGAACGCGTGCACATTCCGCGCGGTCTCGCGCGGCATCTGCTCAAATCGGCGCCGCGGGAATTCATGCTTCATGCCAGAAATCCGGCGCGCAACGTGCGCTTCGGCGGCGACGCGACCGTGTTCTCGCCGGTGGGCGGGCCGCCGTTCGTGTACGACATCGAGCGCGGGCGCCGTTACGGCACCCTCGAGGATCTGCAGAATTTCATCAAGCTCGCGCACATGGCGCCGGCCATTCATTTTTCCGGCGGCTGCATGTGCGAGCCCATGGAGATTCCGCCCAACAAGCGCCACCTGGATGTGCAGTATTCATTCTTCCGCTACAGCGATCAGGGCTGCGAGGCCACCCCCGAGACGCCCGGCCACGCGCGCGATGCCATCGCACTCGCGCGGGTGCTGTTCGGCGCGCAGTACCTTGACACGCACCCGGTGGTGCTCGGCAACATCAACTCCAATTCCCCGCTGACGTTCGACGGCCGCATGCTCGGTGCGTTGCGGGAGTTTGCCGGCGCCAATCAGGGCACCATCATCGTGCCGGCGGTGCTTGCGGGCGCCATGGGGCCCGTCACCGCCGCCGGTTGTCTCGCGGAGATTCTGGCCGAGACCCTGGCCGGCATGGCTCTCACCCAGATCGTACGTCCTGGGGCGCCGGTGATCATGGGATCCTTCGTCGGCGCGATTTCCATGCGCACCGGAGCCCCGACGTTCGGCACTCCCGAGGCGACCCAGATGATCTTCGCGACCGCCCAGCTCGCCCGACGCCTCGGCGTACCCTGCCGCAGCGGCGGCTCGCTGTGCTCGTCCAAGATCGCGGATGCGCAGGCGGCCTACGAGAGCGCGCACACCTTGCTGCCGACGCTGCTCGCCGGCGTCAACCTGGTCACTCACTCCGCCGGCTGGCTGGAGGGGGGGCTCGTGGCCGGCTACGAGAAATTCGTGATGGACGCGGACCAACTCGCGATGATGCAAAGCCTGGCCCAGGGCATGGATCTGTCCGAGCGCGGACAGGCGCTCGATGCGCTGCGCGAAGTGGGTCCCGGCAGCCATTTCCTCGGCTGCGCTCACACGCAGGCGAATTTCGAGACCGCGTTCTATCAATCGACCATTGCCGACTATTCCTCCTACGAGCAATGGTCGATGGAGGGAAGCCGCTCCGCGGAGCAGCGCGCCAACGCGGTGTGGAAGAAGATGCTGGCCGAGTATCAGGATCCCGGCATCGATCCGGCCGGGGACGAGGCCATGCTGCAGTACATCGCGCAGCGCAAGGCGGTGCTCACCGACGCCGTCGAGGAAGAGTAGAGGAGCGGAGCAAGGCCATGGCGCCGGATTTCGCCGCCCTGCGCCGGGAGTTTCCGGTGCTCGAGCGCAAGACCTACTTGAACAGCGGTTCCTACTGCGCGCTTGCGAACGAGGTGCGGGCGGCATTCGAGGCTTATCTCGAGGACCGCCTGCGGGTCGGCGCGGATTGGGATTTTTGGGTCGCCAAGAACGAATCGGTTCGCGCGCTGGTCGCCGCGTTGCTCGGCGCCGCGCCCGAGGAGATCGCGATCACGGCATCGGTGTCGGCGGGGCTGAACTCGCTCGCCAGCGCGCTGGATTTCTCCGGATCGCGCAATAAGATCGTCATCAGCGATTTCGAATTTCCCACCGCCGCGCAGATCTGGCACGCACAGGAGCGGCGCGGCGCGCGCGTCGTGCACGTGCCGCGCGGGGCGGATGGCAGCATCGCGGCGGCGGATTTCGCACACGCGATCGACGAACGCACGCAACTCGTTGCGATCACGCACGTCTGCTTTCGCAACGGCGCCAGGCTCGATGTGCCCCGCATCGTCCGGCTGGCGCGTGCCAGCGGCGCGCGGGTGTTGCTCGATAGCTATCAGTCCGTCGGTTCCATGCAGTTGGACGTGCAGGACTTGGGCGTCGATTTCGCGGCCGGCGGCATGCTCAAGTATCTGCTGGGCACGGCCGGCATCGGCTTTCTCTATGTGCGCGCGGCGCTGATTCCGGCGCTCGTCCCGGCCAGCAGCGGTTGGTTCGCACAGGAGCAGATCGGTTCCATGGACATCACCGCGAATCGTCCGGCAGCGAGCGCGCGGCGCTTCGAGGCCGGCACGCCCGCCGTGGTGAACTGCTATGCGGCCGAGGCGGGACTCAAGATGCTGCTGCGGATCGGCACTGCGGCGGTGGAGCAGCGCGTGCGCGCGCTTACCGCGGACTGCATGGGACGGCTCCGGGAGATCGATTGGACCAGTAGTACGCCGCCGCAGGACGGGCGCCGCGGCGCCACGGTTGCCGTCCCCTCGCGCGATGCCGGCCGGCTCGTCCAGGCGCTCAAGGAGCGCGGCATCGTCACCTCCTGCCGCGATGACAATGTCCGGGCCGCCTTCCATTTCTACAATGACGAAGCCGACGTGGAGGTGTTCTGCGCCGCGTTGAAAGACCTGCGTGCGGCGCTTGGTCCGCCGGCGGCGCCCGGGTGACGATCACGATGCCCCACGCCCCGGGGGGCGTTACATTGGGGGCGCAGAGGGGAGCGATGGAGATCAGAATACTTCGCGCGAATGAGGTGATGCGCTTCTTGCCCATGGCGCAGTGCATTGCGCTGATGGAGCGAACCATGACCGCCGTCTCCGCCGGGCGCGTCGTGCTGCCGTTGCGCTCGGTCATGACGATGCCGGGCGATCGCGGCATGCTCGGCAACATGCCCGGCTATCTGGCCGAGCCGGAATGCTTCGGCGTCAAGCTCGTCAGTCTGATGCCGCGCAACCGGCCGCCGCTGCACTCATCGCACCTCGGGCTGGTGTTGCTGTTCGAGCCGGAGCATGGGTGTCCCGTCGCGCTGCTGGACGGGGCGCAGATCACCGCCATCCGCACGGCCGCAGCGAGCGGACTCGCCACTCGCTTGCTCGCGCGGGAGGGGGCCGGCGATCTTGCACTGCTCGGCGCGGGCGAACAGGCCCGCAGTCACCTGGAGGCCATGCTCTGCGTGCGTCGGCTGCGCCGGGTGCGCATCTGGACGCGGGATCCGCGCAAGGCGCGCTCGTTCGCGGATGCGGAGGGTGCCAGGCATGGGATCGATATCGAAGTGGCCGAGAGCGTTGAGGCGGCCGTCGGGGGAGCGGACCTCGTGTGCACCCTCACCAAGGCGCGCGACCCGATACTCGAGGGCTCCTGGCTCGCCGCCGGCAGTCATCTGAACGTGGTGGGTTCCAGCGTGGCGGGCGCCGCAGAGATCGACACGCCGGCAGTCGTGCGCGCGCGCTTCTTCGTCGATTGCCGCGAGTCGACCGTTCACGAGGGCGGCGAGTACCTCAGAGCGCTGCGGGAGGGGGCGATTACCCCTGCGCACATCCTGGGCGAGATCGGCGAAGTGGCGGCGGGGCGGGTGCCCGGCCGGCGCGCGCCGCAGGAGATCACGCTGTACAAGTCTCTGGGCATCGCGGCGCAGGATCTCGCCGCCGCCCATCACGTGTTGCAGGGCGCGCGCGCCGCCGGAGCGGGACAGGTCATCGATTTCTAGGGGACCTGCCGGCGAATCGGGCGGCGAGCCAAACCGCCCACGGCCAGAGATGCCGTTATATGTATATAAAAATCAAATCATTGAGATACTTATCTCGATAAAATAGCATGATGGAGGTGTTGCGGCCCGAACCCCTAACCAGTACCTTGCCGTCGCCGCCGCTCACCGCACTAGAGGAGCACGTCGATTTCCAGCAAGACTTCACCGGGCGCCGAGCCGCGGTCGCTGACGCATCTTGAGCGCCTGGAGGCGGAGTCCATCCATATCCTGCGCGAGGTGGTATCCGAGGCCCGCAAGCCCGTGATGCTGTACTCCGTCGGCAAGGACTCCGCAGTGATGCTGCATCTCGCGCGCAAAGCCTTTCATCCGGCGCCTCCACCGTTCCCGTTGCTGCACGTCGACACCACGTGGAAGTTCAAGGCGATGTACGAATTTCGGGATCGCATGGCCCGGGAGTCCGGCACGACGCTGCTCGTGTACCAGAATCCCGAGGCCAAGGCCCGCGGCATCAACCCTTTCGATCACGGCGCGGCGCTGCACACGGATCTGTGGAAGACCGAGGGTCTGAAGCAGGCCCTCGAGCTCTACGGCTTCGATGCGGCCTTCGGCGGCGCGCGGCGCGACGAGGAGAAGAGCCGCGCGAAGGAGCGGGTGTTCTCCTTCCGCTCCGCGAGCCATCGATGGGACCCCAAGAATCAACGGCCGGAGCTCTGGCATCTGTACAACGCCAAGAAGAATCCGGGCGAGAGCATCCGGATATTTCCGCTGTCGAACTGGACCGAGCTCGATGTGTGGCAGTACATCTACCAGGAGGGCGTTCCGATCGTTCCATTGTATCTGTCCGCGCCGCGCCCGACGGTCGTCCGCGACGGTCTCATCCTCATGGTGGACGATGAGCGACTGCCGCTTCGGGCGGGGGAGGCGCCGGTGCAGCGCTCCATTCGATTCCGCACACTCGGTTGTTATCCGTTGACCGGCGCCGTCGAGAGCAGCGCGACGACGCTCCCCGAGGTCATCCGCGAGATGCTGCTGACCCGGACGTCGGAGCGTCAGGGCCGTGCCATCGATCACGATCAGGCCGCCAGCATGGAAAAGAAGAAACAGGAAGGCTATTTCTGATGACCAAGGCCGCGGACCGCGGTTACCGACCGCCTGCGCTGGTCTCGACCGATATCGAAGCCTATCTCGATCGGCATCAGCGCAAGACGCTCCTGCGTTTCATCACCTGCGGCAGCGTGGATGACGGCAAGTCCACGCTCATCGGCCGATTGCTGTTCGACTCGAAGGCGATTTTCGAGGACCAGCTGTCGGCGCTCGAGGCCGATTCCAAGCGGCTGGGCACGCAGGGGGAGAACCTCGATTTCGCGCTGCTCCTCGACGGCCTGGCGGCGGAGCGGGAGCAGGGCATCACCATCGACGTGGCATACCGCTTCTTCTCGACCGAACGGCGCAAGTTCATCGTCGCCGACACCCCGGGTCACGAGCAGTACACCCGCAACATGATCACCGGCGCCTCGACCGCGGATCTGGCGGTTATCCTGATCGATGCGCGCAAGGGAGTGCTGACGCAGACTCGGCGGCATTCCTATCTTGCCCACCTCATCGGCATCGAGCACATCGTGCTGGCGGTCAACAAGATGGACCTCGTGGGCTTCGATAGGACGCGCTTCGAGGCCATCGTCGCGGATTACCGCGCCTTTGCCGCCTCGATCGGGATCGGCGCCTTCGAGTCGATTCCAATGTCGGCGCTCGCGGGGGACAACATCGCGGTGCGCTCCGGCCGAATGCCGTGGTACGCAGGACCCGCGCTGATCGAACATCTCGAGGCGGTGGAGGTGAACGTCGCGAAGGAGCGGCTCGCGGCATTGCGCTTGCCGGTGCAGTGGGTGAACCGCCCGAACCTCGATTTCAGGGGCTTTGCCGGGCTGATCGCGGCCGGTGAGGTCACGCCTGGCGACCGCATCCGCGTCCTGCCCTCGGGCAGGACCTCCCGGGTCAGCCGGATCGCCGGCTTCGACGGGGACCTGTCGCGCGCGGTGGCCGGCCAATCGGTCACCCTCTGCCTCGAGGAGGAGATCGATTGTTCGCGCGGCGATGTGATCGTTGCGGCGGAGGCGCCGGCGCAGATCGCCGATCAGTTCGAGTCGACGCTCGTCTGGATGGCCGATGAGCCGCTGCTGCCCGGCCGGCCGTACTGGCTCAAGCTCGCCACGCAGACGGTCACCGTCACCGTGCACGCGCCGAAGTATCAGGTCAACGTCAACACGCTGGAGCATCTCGCGGCGAAGACGCTGGAGCTCAACGCCATCGGTGTGGTCAACCTGTCCACGGATCGGCCGGTGGTATTCGAGCCGTACACGGCGAGCCGGGAGCTGGGCGGATTCATCGTCGTCGACAAGCTCAGCAACGCGACGGTCGCCGCCGGCATGATTCATTTTTCACTGCGCCGCAGCCAGAACATCCACTGGCAGGCGCTCGACATCAGCCGCGAATCGCGTGCACGCCTGAAGAATCAAAAGCCCGCGGTGTTGTGGTTCACGGGGCTGTCGGGCGCGGGCAAGTCGACCATCGCCAATCTGGTGGAAAAGAAGCTGCATCGGATGAACCGGCACACCTTCCTGCTCGACGGCGACAACGTCCGTCACGGGCTCAACAAGGATCTGGGATTCACCAATGCCGACCGGGTGGAGAATGTGCGCCGCGTCGGGGAGGTCGCCCGGCTCATGACCGATGCGGGGCTGATCGTGATCACCGCGTTCATCTCGCCCTTCCGCGCCGAGCGGCGCATGGTACGCGACATGATCGCTCCGGGGGAGTTCATCGAGGTCTTCGTGGACACGCCCCTGGTCGATGCCGAGCAGCGCGACGTCAAGGGTCTGTACAAGAAGGCGCGGGCCGGGGAGCTTGCCAACTTCACCGGCATCGACAGCCCGTACGAGGCGCCCACCGCCCCCGAGATTCGCATCGATACCACGCGCACGACGCCGCAAGAGGCGGCCGATGCGATCGTGGAGCGGCTGCTGGACGGGGGATGAGCACGAGGGGCCGCGCTCCCGCGGGGGGCGGGGATCATGCGCAGGCGGACTACGCCACGGGGGGGACGCTGTTGTGACGGACCATATTGTGATTTCCGAGGCCGCGCGGGTGCTGCGCGTGCAAATGAATCGGCCCGAAAAGAAAAATGCGCTCACCCGCGCGATGTATGCGGCCCTGGCCGATGCGATCGAAATGGCGGAGTCGGCGCCGGCGATTCGCGTGATCACGATCACGGGCGTCGGCGATGTGTTCACCAGCGGCAACGACCTGAACGATTTTCTCCAGGCGCCGACCCTTGGCGGGGACAATCCCGTGATGCGCTTCCTGGCGGCGATTGCCAAGGTGCGCAAACCCCTGATTGCGGAGGTCAACGGACTCGCAGTCGGGGTGGGCGTGACGCTGCTGCTGCACTGTGACCTCGTCTACGCGGCGGAGGAGGCGCTCTTTCAGCTGCCGTTCGTCAATCTCGGCGTGGTGCCCGAGGCAGCCTCCAGCCTTCTGCTGCCACGGATCGCCGGCCATCAGCGCGCGGCCGAGCTGCTGTTCTTCGGCGACCGATTCGATGTGCAGGCCGCGCGGCAACTCGGCCTGGTCAACTCCACCCATCCGCGGGCCCTGCTGCAGAAGGCCGTCGCGGAGCGCGCGCATGTGCTGGCGGCGAAGCCGCCGCAGGCGTTGCGGCTGACCAAGGAGCTTCTCAAGGGAGCGCTCCATCGCTCGGAAGTGGCGCTGCGAATGGAGCAAGAGCGCGTGCACTTCGAGCGGCAGCTGAGCTCGCCCGAAGCCCGCGAGGCGATGAGCGCGTTTCTCGAGAAACGGGCCGCGGACTTCTCCAGTATGGACTGATTTGCGGCGCGGCGCTCCGGTATCGACCCTCCGCGCCGTGTATTGACCCTTCCGGACGGACGCCTTACCGTGGATCCCACCGGCGGCGCGCGGCCGCGACAGTCAATGGAACGCTGGACGAGATCCGACTCGGAGGAGGGGAATCCTATGGCAACAAAAAGAATCGCACTGGTGACGGGTGGAATGGGCGGTCTCGGTGAGGCCATATGCCGCAAGCTCGCCGCGCTCGGCTACACGGTGGTGACCACCTACTCGCCCGGCAACGTCAGAGCCTCGCAGTGGTTGGCGGCAATGAAGGAGGAAGGCTTTCAGTTCTATGCGTACCCCTGCGATGTGGTCGACTGGGGCTCATGCGCTGCGTGCATCGCGAGAGTGACGCAAGATATCGGCCCGGTGGACGTCCTGGTGAACAACGCGGGAATCACCCGCGACATGACCTTCAAGAAAATGGACAAGGTCAACTGGGACGCCGTCATGCATGCGAATCTCGACTCATGCTTCAACATGACCAAGCAGGTGTGCGACGGGATGGTCGAGCGCGGCTGGGGCCGGGTCATCAATATCTCGTCGGTGAACGGCCAGAAAGGCGCCTTCGGCCAGACCAATTATTCGGCGGCCAAGGCCGGCATGCATGGATTCACGAAAGCCCTGGCACTCGAAGTGGCCCGCAAGGGGGTCACGGTCAACACCATCTCCCCCGGCTATATCGGAACGAAAATGGTGACCGCGATTCCAAAGGAAGTGCTCGAGACCAAGATCATTCCGCAGATCCCGGTAGGACGGCTGGGCAAGCCCGAAGAAGTGGCCGGACTCGTCGCGTATCTCGCGAGCGAGGAGGCGGCGTTCCTCACCGGCGCGAATATCGCGATCAACGGGGGTCAGCACATGCACTGACGGGCCCTCACGCGGCGTTGAGCAGCCGGACTTCCTGCTGCGGGAAGGGAATGCTGATTCCGCGCTGCCGCAGCTGCTCGACGCCGATGCCCGCGGTCGGGGAGACAGGCTCCTAGCTCGTCCGCGTGCGCTCTGCGCGAAATGCCGTCCAGGCGGCTGCGGAAAATACCAAGGCGTTCGCCACGATGACCGGGGAGGCGCCGATCAGCAATCCGTACGCGATCCATAAAACGGCACCGATCATTTGCACGCCGCGCAACATCGATGGCCGCGAAGAGAAATAGGAACCCACGAAAACGGCGGTCGCGGTCCAACCGAGCGCGCTGATCCAGTGCGGATTCATCCGGCGACGGCTTCCGCGTGTGCCTGGAAGGCCGGTATTTCGCCGACCTCGACGCGATCCGTGCGCTCCCGCTCCCAGCCGCTCAGCGTCAGGCCGTAGGACTCGAACAAGTCGCGAATGGGTCGCATTTCCCAGCTCAAAACCTGATCGAGAATCGGCACCAGAATGCTGAAGGCGTTGTCGCTGATCACGGTGCTCCTGGCGATTTGTGCGAGCTGCCGGTTCTCCGACACCGCAATGGTGAAGCCGCCGTGGTTGTTCACGTGCAACATCACGTGGACATCGGAACTCCCGTCACCCACGTAGATCATCCGGTCGGGCGTGATCCCCAAGCGATGCCCGAGCTCCTCGACTACCGCAACCTTGCCATAGCCCGCCGGGACGCGCCGAATCGCGCGGACCTCGCCCGAGTGGGCATCGAACTCCAGTTCGGTGCCGTAAATATGATCGGCCGGGATGATCCCGTCGAGCGCGGATATGACGATCTCGCGCGGCGCGGCCGAAATCACGAAGAACTCGAATTGGCATCCGGCCGTTCCGCGGGTCATGAAATCGACCAGCGCGGGAATCGCATGTTTCAGCCGGATCCGGCGCCCCGTCTCCTGCAGATGCTCCCGGCGGACGCTGCGAAATTCGGGGTCATGCCGGATCAAATAGGCGAGTTCGCCGCCCTGTTGCACCAGATTGCTGCGGGCGAGCCCGGCGACGCGCTCTTCGAATCCCGCGATGCCGAGGAGTTCGGCCAGCACGATGCCCGAATCCTTGAAGCTGAGGGTCTGGTCGAAGTCCGATGCCAGAAGGTAATGTTTGAGCGGTGCGCGCATCGTGAGCATGCCTCTCCATGGAAGTCCGCATTCCATCATAGGGACATGCGTCAGGATGTCACGCGACAAAGCATCCTGTGCCGTGAAGATTTCCTCACTCGGCGACCCTCGATTACTGTGACCCGATTCGCGGCATTGCCGCCTGCAGGGCAAGCGCAGGCGGACGTATGCATCCTCCTTTTGCGTATTGCGGGCAGGGCGCCGAACAATGTCGCCGGGCAGCGACGACGGGACCCCGGTCGGGCTATTGCTTGGTCGCCTGAAGGTATGCGACGCGGTCCGCCGTGATGCTTTTGCCGGATTCGACGGTCGGCCGGAGAATCTTCTCGAAGTACTCGCGCTCATCGGGGGTGAATTGCTCGGCCAGGATGCGGTTGAGGGAGGGCGCCCAGGGATGCGGCGAGGTATCCAAGAACACCTCCCACGAGGTGATGAGCGACGGCGTTACGTCGATGTGAAGCTGCAGATGGATGTCGGCGAAGCCGGCGTTACGTGCAAAGTTGAGCAAATCGCGTTCGGAGAAGTTGGCGATGGGGCTCGCCGCGCACTTCTCCTCGGTGTCGGGAAACTGAGCGGCCTTCCAGCGGTGCAGCAGGGTCAAAAATCGGTCCCCGCCATGCTGTCCGGCGGCGATCCGGTTCTTCAGGGCCCTCGCGTAGAAGGCATCGTCCTGGAGTATCGGCTCGGCGATGGAGATGCGTCCGCCGGGCTTTAGAACGCGATAAATCTCCTGAAAGGCGGCTCCTTTGTCGGACACATAGGCCAGAGAAGCACGCGTGATCACGGCGTCGGCGGTCGCGTCGCAGATGCCCTCGAGGCGCTCGGCCGAGCATTCGAGAAAGGTGCATCGGTCCCGCAGCTTGCGTTGTACGGCGAGCGACTCGGCATGACGCAGCATGGGCGCCGAGATATCGGTCAGAATGAGCCTCAGGGTCGGTCCGAAGCGCTCGATGGCGCGAAACGCCACCAGGCCCTCGCCCGCACCGACGTCGACGAGCGTCATGCCGTTGCCGAGTTGCGCACCGTCGAGCACGCGATCGGCGTACTGTTCCACGGCGCCGCGCACGACGGTGCCATATTGGGGATTGCCCCCGTGGCGCCGGTGCAGTAGCCACTCGGACCACACGTCAGCCGGCGGATCGAGCGAATATCCCGTCACGATGCATACCTCGTTCTCAAGGGGCCTGTGGTTCGCCGATGAAGGGCGGCGGGTGATTATAGGGTGTGCGCCCGGTCGATCTGCGCCTTTGTCGCCGACGCGGTCGGCTGTCAACCGGCGGCCGGCCCGTTCGACTGCATGGCGATCGTCTTGGTCCACGCCGGCAACGCTCGCATGTCGCCGAGCCATCGTTGCAGCCCGCCAAAGGATTCGAGCGGATAGCACGCGCGTTCCGCGTGACAGAAGGATGCAGCGATGCAGAGGTCCGCGAGGCTGAGCGCGTCGCCGGCGACGAATGCTCGCTCCTGCAGTTGCTGATCGAGAACTTTGGCGAGCCTCTCCATGAGCAGGTTGCCGCGGGCGACTTCCGACTCCGAGGTGACGCCCAGTCCGAACATCGGCTTCACCACGCGCTCGAACATTAAGATTGCGCAGGCCTGGTCCCAGTGGGCGCTCTCCCAGTAGAGCCATTTGCGGATCTGCAGCGCCGCCTTGAAGTCCGCCGGCAAGAGGTCCGAATCGGATGAGCGGGCCAGGTACTCCGATATCGCATTGGACTCCCACAATACGAAGCCGTCGTGCTCGAGGACGGGCATGCGCCGGTTGGCGTTCATTCGCGTGAATTCCGGCGAGCGCTGTTCGCCCGTCCCCAGGTTCACGAATTTGACGCGGTAGTCGGCCCGAACGTGGTTGGCCACCAACAGCACCTTGAACGCGCGCGGGCTCGGCGGGAAAACGTGGAGTACTAACGACATCGGCGCTCCCTATTTTTCGTTTTGCGGGCGTGCGTCTCGGGGGCGGCGACCACCGGGTGCGGCTCGCGGAAGTTCAGCCGGTACGGTACCAGGGAGGTGCGCAATGAGCCAGCGCGCGCGGGAGCGCAGACTCACCGCGCTTGGAGCCATGCCTTGCGGCGATCCGTTGCAGCCTCGCGCGTACCGATGGCGGGTGCGGAGTCCTTACTGCAAGTCGCGCGACAGTATGAGCTTCAGCACCCAATGATCGGTCGAGCCGGTCAGCCCCACGCCCGCTCCGCCCTCGACGGTCCACGGCCTGCCGGAGTAATCGAAGACTCCGAATAATTCGTGCTGCTGCTGCACGGGCGGGTTGAACCCATGCAATGGGCCGAAATCATCGTATTCCTCCGCCGCAACCGCCCAAGTCTTGTTGAGGTTATAGGCGATGCGGGTGGCGGGAGCGAAATCGAGCTTCGAGGCACCCTTGTAGGAATTGTCCAGGATCGGGTTGAGGATGATGTCGTACGGACCGAGGTGCCAGCCGATGATCGGCCGGATTTCCTGGGTGTTGCGAACCTGATCCCAGTGGGCGGTGTTCCAGCTGAATTCGAAATTCACGCCGTAGAAAAAGACCTGGTCGGCCGCGTCCGGCTTGACGAACAGCGCCCGCACCTTGAAGCCGTTGTAGGTCAGTGCGCCCGTTCCGCCGAGACTGTACAGCGGAAAATACACGCCGGCCTCGAACCACTTCGTCACGCCGTAGGCCCACTCCGGCACGCCGTTGAGCGCGTGATTGGGAACGATGCCTCCGGGGTAGGCCGCGACGGTGCGCCCGTCGGGGGTGTAATTGTCGTGCAGGGTCAGATTGAATACACCGGGCGCCGCGATCTGGGCGTCGTACACCTGAATCTCGTCCGTCTGTGCATCCGCCGACGTGAACCAGGCGAGGCAGAGCATCGCCAGGGTCGAGCGCCGGAGATTCGTGTCAGGCTGCTGGCTCACGCTGGAATCCGGGGCCTCCGAGATCTTTGCAATGGAAACTATAACGGGTCACAATTCCGCGGGCCCCGGGCGTTTCATTCGTAACGAAGACCGATGAATGAAGAACCAATCCCTATGGAAGCGGCTGACCTTTGCGCTACGCGGCGTGCGTGCGGCCTTATTGGGCGAAGCGAGCTTCCAGACGGAACTGTTCCTCGCCGTCGGCGCCGCTGCGTTATTCGCGTTCATACGGCCCCCGCTGATCTGGATCGCCCTGTTCGCACTGTCCGTCGGCATGCTGCTTGCGTTCGAGCTCATCAATACGGCGCTTGAACGTCTGGCAGACCGGATTCACCCGGAAAAGCACCTGTCCATTCAGACGGCCAAGGACTGCGCCGCCGGTGCCGTTTGGGTTGCATCCTTGGCGACGGCCATAGTCGGCATGCTCACCGTCGTGGTCGGCCTGGGCTGGCTCAGGCCGTAGCGCCGAACGGGGCACTTGCGCGCCGCGGGAACTTACATATACTTTGTAGGGCAAAGTAAGCACCTGTCAAGAAGGCGACATTGGGCCGAGCCCGAGCAGCCCGGGAGATGACCGATGGTCGATGAACAAGTCCAAGCATCGGCTCGCGCGGGCGCCGCCGAGGGCTACGGCTACGGCGCCATCGTCTTTCATTGGATCATGGTTCCCCTGCTCGTAGCGGTCGGGACGATGGGTCTTCTACATGACTCCTGGCCGAAGCGAACCCAGGCATTTTGGATCAATGTGCACGCGATGGTCGGCCTCGTTCTATGGCTGACGCTGATCTGGCGAATAGGGTGGCGCCTGCGCCATGCTCCTCCGGCGCTGCCCGCGCAGATGGGCACGCTTTCACGCCGTTTGTCGATCCCCGTGCATCTGGCCCTGTATGGTCTGTTGTTCATCACTCCGGTCATTGGCGTGGTGACCTTTGTCTGGCACGGCCGGGTGTTCGATTTTGGCCTGTTCAAGCTGGACTTCGGTG